>Ga0100379_10002991_pt1 | contig 15624 bp, 21 predicted proteins | sample CryGeymeta201503_FD_80418 | JGI IMG/M metagenome (GOLD analysis project Ga0100379, IMG submission 80418) | Groundwater microbial communities from Crystal Geyser aquifers in Utah, USA - Crystal Geyser metaG 2015-03 | ecosystem: Environmental > Aquatic > Deep subsurface > Groundwater | place...
AATAAAATAAAATAAAATAAAATAAAATAAAATAAAATAAAATAAAATAAAATAAAATAAAATAAAATAAAATAAAATAATGGAATTTGATCTTTTTGACAGAATAGATTTTAAAATTTTATCAAATTTAATATGTGGTAACGAAAACAATCAAGAAATACCAAATATTTTATCGATTTTATCAGACGAATATGAAAGAAGCACTAAATTCAACAAAAATATAACATATGATACCTTCTTTTATGGACTTTGTCCAAATTTAAACTTTAAAAATATTGAAAAGTTAACTTATGAATATGTCAAAAGGATTGAGAGAGAAATGAAACAGTTTGAGATCATAAAAAATGTAATTAGTAATTAAAATAAATAAAAATTTTAGATAGATAAAGGAGAAGAATATATTAGTACAATTATCTCAAGTCTGTTTTTGAAATTTATTTTATTAAGAATCACTCAAACTTATGACAAGATAAAGAATAATGTGAATAAATTATCAAATGATTTATTAGCTGCCAATGAAAATAATAAATATAATAGATTAATACATCAAAATTTAACACAAAATATGAAAATAAAAGAAGATGATAAAAATAACTATATTAAAGTACTAGGTAATTCAAATTTAAAATAAATAATTACTTACATTCAAATAAATAAATAAACAAATAATTACTTACATTATTAATCATATGTAAATAAATATAGATGAAGAAGTTAAATACAGTCATATTAAAAACAATAATATTTCTTTTGCTAATAATGTAATTAATAATAGTTTTGGCAATAGTACTATTATAAGCTCAAATAAAAATTTGATTGATTTAAGTAGAAAAGACGGAAGAAGTAATTCCAGACAAAATACAGATAATTTAACAAATCAAGTATGGGTATCATATCAATATTTAAACTAAATATTTATTATAAATTAAAGCCTAAATCGAAAATGCTATTGTCGATAGCATCGAAAATGTTCTTAGAGAACATTATAAATAAAACACAAAGAGGAATATTAAAAGAGTTAATTTTATCAAATGATCAAAGCTTAATACATTTCCTTAACGATTATGAAAATAATGGGAATTCTGATTTGCTTTACGGAAATATTATTAAACTAATTGAGGAATATCAAATGAGTATTAACAAATAACGTTTACAATTTTTTGTTTATATATAGGAATTTTATATATGTAAAGTTATTTTTAGTATCTATTAATTAAATGTAGACTATTTAATTTTATTTATAGTTTTACTATAAATCTGTAGAAATAATTAAATAATATAATATAATGATGAATAAGTTAAATTTTAAACAGAAGTATACTTATCTATTGTATTTATGCTCTGACAGCTACGACAAGGGATTAATCACTTTTAGTCAGAAAACATTAATAAAAAGTAAATAAATAAAATTAAACATATCATAACATAACTTTAGAATGCATAATTCTTGAATACCCTGGATTAAACGAAAATATGGATGAATTAATGTTCTGTGACAATATAAAAAAGTTGTTAGCTTTCTGTGAAGATATCTACGAGAAGTATCACAATAAAGAAAAGGGTAGAGACATTTCAACTGAACAAAAGCTAATTGTTAAATAGAATATTATATTAGTATAGTTTTATTTTCCTTGTATATAAACAACATTTTCGTATGGTTGTTTTAATTTACTTTAGTACTGTTATTTAATTAATTATATTTAAAAATATTACTATTACTTATTAGTAATTAATATAAATTAAATATAAATATAACATAATATACATTCAATATAATTATTAACTATAAATAACAAGCAAAATAAACAAATTATTTATCAAATATTAATGTTATACTGTTTATAAGTTAATTAAAATATTTTAACTCTTAATATGAATAGTAATCTTCCTCTAGTTTATGTACCTTCACCGACGCATCTTCCGATCCTGACGCAAGCATTTTTCCATTAGGTGAAAACGCAACAACATTTACAGGTCCAAAGTGAGCATGAATAGCTCCTATTTCTTCACCATACATAAGATTATAAATTAATATTTCAAATCCTCCTTCCCTTGATGTAGTATTTGTTACATTTCTTGCTTCTTGTCCTCCGGCAACAACAGCATGATACTTTCCGTCTTCGTCTGAACTTTTTAAACCGAATAAAGGAGATATTTGACAAGTATTAATGTTTCTTACTGGATTTTTAGGTTCATATACTCTTATTACTTCTAAATTTTTTGTGTTTAGGACTGCTGATGAGTGGTCCTTACTTGCTGTGAGAAGTATTTCATGACAAGGACTTAAGTCAAAATCTAATATAATTTCTTTGTGTACTTTATTCTCACATAATATTTTTCCTGATTCTATGTCCATTTTGCCTACATTACCATTTTCTTGACAGTAAAATATGCATTGATCAACTTCGGTAAATTTTGCTAGGTTGAACTTAGAGGTTGATTCTGTTATTCGTTTGAATGGTTGAAAGTTTTTATCACTACTCTTAATAGTATTATCTTTAATTGAATCGTCTTTATAATTTAAAATGTCGTCGATTTTGTAGATATCTATATTTGACCATCTAAAATTATAATTAGTTATAATAGTATATTACTTTTCTGTTCTATTTGAGTAAACAATCAATATTTTTTTATCCGCATAGGATAAATCCATCGAACTAATAGAATTAATATATTGATCTGTCTCAAAGCTTATTTTCTTTAATAATTTTCCATTTAAAATTGACCAAAAATAAACACAACCAAGCTTATCACCTGATATTAAAATTTTAGAATCTGATGTTATCACCATAGAGGAAATAGCAGCTCCGTGTTCGAATGTACCGATTCTTTCTCCAGTTTCTGCTGCCCACATAATAATAAATTTATCTGATGAGCCAGTGAATACTAAATCAGAGTCTTTATTGAATTTTATTTGAATTATAGGTCTTAAGTGGCCATAAAGAATAATGGGTTTCATATTGATGATAAATATATATTTAATTTTATTAGAATGGAATTAAAATATTATTAATTAATGTTTATTTTATTTGAATTAGTTTATTAAATATTTGTAATAGGATTATATGAATATTTCTAATGATATAAATATAGACAGTAAAGTAATTGATGATGATAGTAAATGTATTTGTGGTTTTGATATTGATAATAGTTTAAATAGTAATTTACCACAATGCCGCACATGCTGGCTGTACGACGAAAAAAATAAAAAAGCCTTAAACAAAACCAAAGAAGAAAATATGAACGCTGAAATCAATGAAATTTCTAACGGAATCTATTTAGGAAATCAACAAGCAAGTAGAAATTTAGAATTACTAAACTCAAAAGGAATTACACATATACTAATTTGTTCAAAAGATTTAATACAGCACTTTCCTAATATTTTTATTTATAAACAAATCGAAATTGAAGATTATCCAGATGTAAACATCACTGATAAATTCGAAGAGGCATTTAAATTTATTAATGATTTATACATTGTTCTTTTGGTATGAGTCGTAGTGTTTCTTTTGTCATTGGTTATTTGATTGCAAGTAAAAAACTAACATTTAATCAAGCATATAAGTATGTAAAATTAAAAAAGAAGTTGGCTTATCCTAATAGAGGATTTGCAAAGCAACTAAAAATGTTAGGAGTTAATAATATTGATTAGGCCGGATGAGTATATGTATGAATATTTATGTGAATATGTGATTATTAATATGTAATTATTAATATGTTAAATATGTTATATAATTATGCTTAAATTAATCAATTAAACTTTTATTAATGATTTTAATACAAATTTATATTATTTTATTTAAGTTTTTTAATTAAAATTATAAAATGAGTGACAATAATATAAATAATTATATAAATAATGATTTTGATAATGTTGTAGGAGTAAATACAATTGAAAATGCCCAGAGGGAAGTTCAAATGGATACTTTAAATACAAATACAGAATGTACATAATTTATAATCACATATTTACATAATTACTTACATTTAAAAATAGTAAATGTTCAAACAAATAATACTTTCTTTTCAAAAACAAATACATTTGATAAAATGAACGAACTTAAAATGCAAATTAATAACGAATTTGGAATAAATGCAATATTAACAAGTAGTAAGTCTAAAAATACAGGAAATACAGGAAATACAAATATTAAAATAGACGACAAATATCAGGAAGGAAATATTGACATCCCATCTAAAATTTCAGAATTATTTAAAGAACTTAATGAAATGGAAATTAAAGCTAATAATGCCATTTCATCATTACAAAAAAATAAAAAGGACATACCATCACATGTACCTGAACCAACACTAAATACTAAAAACTTTTACGAATTTAAGTTAAATATTATGGTACGTAACAAACTTAACGACGAAACAAAAGTTCTACACGACCAACATGAATTATTACAAAATCATACTTCATTAGTAAGAATGATTAAGAATCCTAAAAACTTAATATCAGAAAAAACAAAAACTTGTATGGATAGAATATTAAGCAATGGCTATGTAGACAAAGAAAAGGAAATAAAACAACCACCGTAAGAATAAATAATCTAATATCCTTATTTATATTACTTAACAGACATATAAGTAGCACTAATACTGGTGTTCAGAAATCAAATAAAGTTAAGATAGCCGATAAAAAAGTTTCCGCAGCGTTAACTGCATATAAGATGTCACCGTCTCGCAATAAAGATTCTTTTGATATATTATCATATAAAACAACTCAGAACAATATAATTGACAATAAAAAGAATGAAATATTAGATATATTAAACAAGAAGGAACTAAATAATAAGGATAGTAATAGCAACAATAATGCTAGCAATGCAAACAATTTTACTAATATTAGTGGATTGAACCTACTTAATCATTTAAAATTAAATAAAACTAACGGAGCTAGTAAACCAACTAATAGAAGTACATGCAGTAAGAAGGTGAATAATTCTTATTATAGTGAAGATTGTTTTAAGAAGTTTAGTAAGTTTAGATATTTATCTGTAATTTAATTATTAAGGTTTGGAAGATGATAATATTATGAATAAAATAAAAGGAATAATTCCAGAAATTACAAAAGATAGAAATTATGAAGGAAGTAGAAAGCATGATATAAGTCATACTGATAAAACTGATAAAGTTAGAAGATTAGATGATAAATTTAATCGAATGTTTAATCATAACTAATAAAATGAAAAAATTATGTGTGTTAATAAAATTTTTTATTGAAACAAAAAGATATATTTTAATATAAACTATTATAATATAAACCTTAAATAAATTAATATAAAAATATAATAAAATATAATAAAATATAATATTAACATATAAATTTATTATTTAATATAATAAATTTAGTTAATTAACTTAAATGAATATTAAAATTTATTTAACTAATTATTTCTCTTCTTAAGAAGTGTTATAATAATCGTTTGGACCCATCACTATATTAATAGTTAATTAACATTAGTTACTTTGTGTATTTGACACTGATCCATATCTAGTATCTGAACTTTGGGATTGACTTCCAGATCCAGTATTAGAATTAGGATTATTATAAATATGAATTCCGTTTACATCAGGGAAATGATAGTTACCAAAAACTGGACCATTCATCGAGTATTGTTGTTTCAAAAATTCTACTTGAATATTCATATCAAAGTTAAGATCGTCTGACCAATCATTTTTATGCTTTATTTTGGGTAACCAATAAACAGTCTTTACAGTTTGAGAATAAACACCATTTGAGAAAAATCCTGTTGGAATATATTCATTATATGAGTCTTTCTTTGTTTTTCTCTTTATTTGCATAAAGATATTAATATCCTTTGAAGAGTCTATAATTTATTTATATTTTAGGCTTACTGTTATAAACTACATATCTAACAGTTGTTGAGTGAGGATCTTCTAATTTGTTTCTATTTTGAACGATAATTTTTTTTCCGTTCATACAGTTAGTAAGAATAGATTTAAAGAAGTCTTTTTCGTAGAAGGTTCGACTTGAAGTGTCTATCATGTTTACATTTTCGTCATGATCATTTGCGAGGTTCTGAGACTCATCTACTACAGGTTCAACTTTCTCATCAGGCTAAAAATTAAAATATAATTATTAACAAAATCTTATATATTCTTACCTTAACATCTTCCAATAAAGAATATCCTCCAACATACGATTTTGACTTTGAATAGTCTATATCCTTATCATACTCAAGTACAGAAGTAATATATTCTACCTGGAATACATAAACATTTTCAATGCTGTATAAAAGTGTAAACTCTTCCCTTTTTATATCAACGGGTAGATATCTTTCCATATAAATTGAGAAATCTGGAAGGATTGTTGGGTCTGATGTCACTTTAGAGTAGAATTCATTAACTTCGTCGACAATTACTTTGAGTCTGTCATAATAATCTGAATTATCATATTTCTTTTTGAAATTGTTTATTTGTTTTACACCCCATGAGATAAAACTAAATATTAAAAAATGTTATTTACTCTTGATTTGCAACTCCTTGTGGATCTTCACAACTTATTAACTTCATATACTTCAATAACTCGTTATTTTTTGAGCCAGCCTCCAACATACATAGGAAGAACTCACAAACAATAGAATCTCTATGCTTTAAGCTAAATATTTTTTTTATAAAGCTTGTAGTTGATCTATTAGTGTAAGTTCCTTTATATTCAAATAATTTTGAGCCGTCATCTCCTAACTTATGGTAGCCGAAAATAGGGAAACAATATTTATAACTAGAATCTTCATAAGCATATTGTTGTATTCCAAGTAATATCTCTAATCTTTGCATTTGATATTTATCTTTAAGGCTAAGGATCGGTATGATAGCCTTGAATAGTTTAAGTATTTCCTTTTCATCGTAAACAACTAAGTCTTCAATATACTTTGTAATTTCTATACATGATTGTATTGTAAAATCTAAGTTATCCTTATTAAGATTGTATAATAGTTCAGAAAATATTTTGTCGTTGTTTTTAAATATAATTTTGAGGAATGCAGTACACTTTAAACATGCTATGTCTCTTTCAGAAAGTTTTAAGTTCTAAAATTAAATGATTAATATATGATTATTTATTATAAGTATCTTTACCTTGTTTTGCCCACTTTCTATCAAAGTATAAATATTAACAATCATCTCTATAAAGTAGTCCTGGCCTGTTAGATAACCTCTTGCTAGATCCCAGCTTTCACTTGGCTTTTGGAAGGTTTCTGTATAACATGGAGATTCTTTTCCAAGTAAATATGTTATGAAGATAAAGACAACCTCTCTTGAGACTAAAAATTCTAACATTTCATCCCCTAATTTTGATAACTTGTTAAATAGACTAAGTAAAGAACTAATTTTGTTAACAAATTTAGAAGGAATCTTAGGGAATAGGCCAATAAGCATGTCTAATACAGCAATTATATGATTATAGATCGGTTTTGAATCCTCTTTTTTATTTGCGGCGTCAACAAAGCCTTTTGTGTCTAGTTTAACAGCTCTTTTTATTAATTCATAAATAATATCAGTGTTGTTCTCAACAACAGAAACATTTTCGTTTAGGAGAGAATCATTAAGTAGTCGTTTGTTTTTGGATAAATATTCGAATATAGGTCCTATGCTTTTTGGATTAAGTTCGAGTATGTGTAGAAACTTTTCTTTAGCTGGGCCGAGTAACTATATATAATTAGTTAAGAATTATAATATTAAATTTAATTAATATATATTATTAAGATTTTATTACCTTTTGTTTGTCTTTTTGAGATAGGATACTGAAAATGAAATTGAGTAAAGTTGTTGCTATTTTTCCTAATGTATTTGCATTAATTTCTTTTAGATTTGATAGAGTTTCATCTAAAACACTTATAACTGAATCGAAGAAGGTCACAAATTGGTCATCACTAATATTTTGTTGCTTTTGTAATTGACTGTTATCGTCGGCGATTTCTAAATAGTATTTTTTAGGAATAAGTCTTTCAATAGAGAAGAAAGGAGTATATCTGAAATATTCATCATGTTTAACATCGAAGAAAATAGTAGACGCTAGTTTATCCTTTAGTATTTTATAATCCTCTTTTTTGTATACTCTAGTAATATCAAATTCCTTTTTAATTTTGCTAATTTCCTCTTCCTTAAATGATATTAAGTTTGGATTATTCTCAGTTGGAGGGACAATAATTTTTATCTGACTCTTAATCTTTCTTTCGTAGACTAACAAATAAGCACTTTTTGTTTTTTCACCAGAGCTCCTGAAGTTCCAACCACCAGCTGCGCCCATAGCACTACTTGAAGTTTCTTCTTTTTCTTCGTACTTTCCACCAAAGCATTCATCTTCTAGTTTTGATACATCGAATTTACTTACATTACTATCGTTAAACTCTAACCAACTCATTGCATGTTTTTCGTTATTAGGATCATAGTTTTGCTCATTAAGATCATTTTTATTTCCATTTCTTATAGTATTAATGTAAGAGTAATAATGCCCGGAGTCAGCTGAACCAGTATGGACTGTAACACCGACTAAATTGTATTCATAGTAGGCTTCATCTTTGAAATAAATTTCATCAGTTTCGATTGAGCTAGGGTCGAATTCTAGTCCTGCCTCTTGGGCTTTTTTGGCTTTTTCTTTTCTGGTTATTTCTTCGATTACATATTGTTTCAAGTTTAAGTTTTTAGGGAATTCCAAGCGAGAGTTAATTTTTTCTTGTCTGTTAGTTTCATAATTATAAAAGATTCTTTGTAAATGAATTACTAAAACATTTGGAAGATCAGATAACACAGTTCTTTTTGTTATTGTTACTTTCTTATTGCAAGTTTCACAATTAAAGTCATCAATTTTGTCTGGTACTACAAACTTATCAAGTGAGTCTTTGATCGTCTTCATGTGATTTACTTCAAGTGATAAATTAAAGAAGTCTTCAAAACGGTTTGAGCTAGTACCGCATCCTTCTTCGCATACAATTTGAGAACATGTTTTTCCACCAAATACAGCCTTAAAGCTATGTTTCATAGGAGTAGGCTTAACTTGCTCTTCAATAACATCGAAGAATCTATTTAAGAATTCTTGACTATCTTGTTGGATTGAGGTATTTGTTGGATTATTATCCCAATCTTTAAATGAGTAACAGAAACCGAATGGGTTATAGTCCATTCTCATAGAGTAATCTAAGTAAGAAAATAATCTTTGTACTTGATGAAGACTGTTATCATCTACTTGAACTGGGTTACTTGTTTCAGGTAGTCGCTTGTCATCTGCCTGCATTAAGCAATATCTAAAACTTGGAACCATGAAAAATTGTTGCATCATTGAGTTCATATAGCATATACAACCTAAATTTCTTAAACCAACATGATCTTCATTTCTTCCATAATTATGATAGTAAGAATAATACGATGATGATTTTTTATCTTTTTCTGCGATTTCCTTATCTTTTTCGCTATTTGATTCATCTAAGACATTTAAACTGAAGAACTTTTCGAAATTCTCAATAGATGACCTTAACATAGAGATAATGAACGAATAACATATATTTCTTAATTGAAGATTGGAATTTCTATTTGCTTTACTATCATCATATTTATTAGGATTAATAAGGTCTAAACTGTTTATCTTATTATTAGTATCGACAGAGTTTTGTTTAAATAGTACTCTTGTCATAATCTTCTGAATAAAGTTATACTTATTTGAGAGCTCTTGTTTAAGTTCTGGTATTCCTTCCGAGACTTTAGTAATAATCTTCATATATCCTACAAATAATTCATTGGATAATTGGGTAGTACTTTCTTCGCTTATATCAGCATTGATAGTGTCAATAAGTTTTGTTAAGAATTCTTTAGGATTTGTATTTGTTTTATTAAGCTCGAATTCCTTTACGTTTGAGAGATATATTTCGAATAAATTAGAGAAGAAGTCAAATAACTCTCCTGAGTTCACCTCTTGTTCTGGTACCATATCTGTTATTATTTTGAAAGTATATCCGAATAAATAGGCGAGTAAGTCAAAACGTTTGTTATATTGACATGATTTACATAGAGTAATTAAAGAATTTGAAAATAATATTCTTGTATTAATATCCTTGTTTAATAGACCAAATATAGAAATTAGTTCGAAGTCATTGTTATTTTTTATGATTTTCTTTTCGATTTCTACTGCATCGGGGGCAAATCCAAGTATACCGATCAAAAATGAAAATGATGTTTCTAATATACTATTTTCTTCTAAGCTTCTGATTGGCATTAAGATTAAATTTGAAAGGAGACTTAATAAGTTTTCAGAATTTACAGTGTAGTTTATAGAGTTGATAATTTTGTCACCAAGATCTCCTCCGAAGAATTTTTCTAACATATTTTGGTCCATTTTAGATGATTGTTTTTTAAGTACAGGAATATCTGTGTTAGTAATGCTTGTAGTAGATGAAACTTCTGTTGATCCATCCTGAGTTGTTTTGGTCTCCTCATTTGCTCCTCCTCTTAGTGAATGGATATATTTTGTTATTGTTCTATAAATTTCAAATTTATTAAGTGAAGACGAAAAGAAAACTCTTGTTATTCTTAGTAATAAATCGAGGCATACATTATTCATCAATGAGTTTTCAACCTTGCTTTTAATATTATTTGAGTATTCACCAAGTTTCTTCTCTAATATTTTGATTAGGTAGGTGAATCCATTTTGAGATATAAAGGTCTTCATCCAGTCGACTTTAATACTTTTAATCTCTTCAAGAGAATAACTTTGACCAAGAATACTTTCTTCATTTGAGAATGAGTCTATATTTTCCGAGCTTATCTCAATGTCTTCTAAGAAAGACTCAACAATTTGTAAAGAATATATTAATTTATAGATATTTTTTTCGTCTAATTGGGTATCCCATTTTATTTCTTTGTTGTCTTTTCCAGTAAACATGATTTGTTTATAGATAATAGGATTTGTTGTAATAACATTAAGGAAGTCGAAAGCCTCTTTGGCAATTTCGTCGCTAAGATCTTGTAAGTAGAAAATTGTGTTGAAGAGATTTTCATTGTGAGCTAGTATATATCTGGGTAAGGATGTAGGATCTGAGTTATAAATTTGATAAGGATCTTCAAGCTATAGAATTAATTAATATATAAATGATATATAAATAAATATGCTTACCATCTTTAAGTCATTTCTAACTCCCATTGCTTTTAAATTCTCCCATACTGTTTTTTTCTTATCTGGCTTTAATGCACAATCTCTGTAGAAACCAACAAATCCTTCTCTTTCAAGCCATCCTTGATTTGATTTATCATATGTAGAAAATAGGCCACCTATTCTTGGGTCTTCTAACGATGGCATTTCCTTGCTGCCAGTTACATCTCTTAAAAATTTAGCACAATGTTCTTTAAGCATTTTTCCATCAGTTGAGTATGTATCAAACCACCTATTGAAAACAGCCATACATTCAGGTACAACCCCGTCAGCATTAACTAATTCTACTTGGGTTATTAAACTATCTAATGAGTTAAGAGAAAGTTTTATTTCGTCTCCGTCATTCATCTAATAGAAAATTAAATAAGAAAGTTCATATAATATATAATATGTTATAAGTAAAGTTACCTTCATATCTATAACAGTTTTTCCATGGTCAGTATTGCTTAACTCGTCTTTTCCAATTTGAAGTTTAATAAAATCAACACATACTTTAGATTTATTAGCGACAATCTCTTTTAAATCCCACATTGTTGTATTACCGTATACTTTAACATGGCAGTCGTCAACTCTGTGAGTCTGGGATGTTACTTTAAATTTCATTATCTTTCTCTTTTGTAAGCCGAAATGAGATTTAACTCTTGCTGTTCCTTTCTTTTCTGATTCTTCTATCATTATTTTTAGTACTCGTAAGCATTTTTTGATTATATTATGTTTCTCACCTGGATTAGCATCTGAAGTTACGATTTGTTTAATCATTTGGATACATTTATCAAGTAGTTTTTGGGAGTTATTTGTGTTTTCGTTGTTGATTACCACATTCTAAATTAATTAAATAATAATTATAAATTATAATTAAATATTATAATAAGTTTTACTGTGTATAAATCATGTAATATTTCAATTCCTCTGTTCATAATGTCATTTGAAAAGCTCTCAAATACAATCTTCCATAGTATATCAAAGCCTAATAAGTCATCAGGGTTACAAAAAGCATTTATTTCTATTTTAGTCTCGCGAGGGATTTTATTATATTTTAACTTTTTATTAGCTTGGTTCAAGTTCAAGAATACTTTTAGATATGATTCAAATGCTTGGATCGATAAATTTTGGCAGCTTTTTTGGTCTTTGCATATCTTTAAAGAAAATAATGAGAAAATCTTCTCTTCTAGTTCAGGATTACTACTTTTCTCTAAGGTTCTTCGAACCCAATCATAAAATTCAAGTTTGTCCTTTTCACATACTGAGTTTTCAATTAGAATGTTATATAAAAAGTCTATCGGTTGAACATCAGTTAAGTTCCATAACTTTTGATTAATTAAGGTGTTGAGGAAATCTAATCTACCTTGTAAGTTTTGTGAATGAGTAAATGGAGAGTTTAATGGTAGTAAGTCTATATCTTGATTCCAATTTTTAGCCTTTTCTTTGATGTAAGCAATATAATTATTAAAATTCTTGCAGTAGAGTTTAACAACATAATCATCTTTAATCAGAAGAGTGTGTAAATCAAAGTCTTGTTCGAAGTTAGTTTCCTTAACGAATTTGAGTAGGATTTTTAAAGATAAAATCGAGTTTTCGTCCTAATAAAATAAATAAATTAATTAAAAATTATTATTATATATTTACCTTTTCTAAACTAGAAGTGCACATTTTAACTACCGAAGTTTTAAACGAAGGGAATACTTTTGTAATATCAAAAATTTTGTTGATTAATATGTTATTTTTCTCGCTATCACTCTTTGAACTTAGAATACTATTAGTAAAGAACTTGATACATTTTTCTACTGTTTCTTCTTTTTGTGATTGATGTATAGACAACTCATAAATTAGATCAATTTCCTCATCGATAAACTCATGAGACTCTGATTTCGAAGAATAAATATTATTTAACAAAGAAGTAACATGCTTGCCAGAAAGAGACTTAGAGACATCTTTTAATATCTTTAGGATAGTTAGCTTTCCTTCTAAATCTCCTTTTTTAGTTTTAGCCCATATCATTTCGACCTCTTCTTCGGAAAGCTTATCTTCTTGAAGCATTATCTCTAATAATTCTTTACTCATAAATATAAGCTGGAAATGCGAGTTAGTTCCAAATATTTCACCGAAAATTTTATTATCTTCTATAAGCTTTAGTAAGAAGGCTGACTTTTCCTTGTCAGCTTTACTGGATCTTATCACATCAACTAAGTTTTTTACGGCTTGTATTCTTTTCTCTAGGAAGTTCGTCTTGATCATCTTTAAACTAAATGTAATAGAAAACTCCTCGATTATCCTATTTCTTTCTTCAGAGCCAAGTGTTAAACCTAAGTAGAATCTTAGTACTTTTGTAATAATGTCTAGAGTGTCTTTCTTGATATTTCTCAGCTCGTTCTGGTTTAAGTCATTCAAGTATTTGAATATTTTACTTTGTAGTTGAGGTCCAAGTTGCTTTACATAATCTCTATGGAAAGTAGCGCCACAGTTAGAAAATACGAAAAAGATGAAATGAACAAGTTCTGGTGAAGGTCTGTTAGTATTAGAGAGAGTATCTATCATTTTATCAAATCCTCCCATTTCTGCAAATTGCATTAGCATTAAGCTGTAATAGTATGAAAAGTTACTACTTCTTCCAATAACATAAACTCTTTTTCCAGTTTCTTTATTTTCAAACTAAATTTATTTAAGTTATTAAGTATTATTAAGAATTATTATAAGCAATTATTAATGTAATTATTATTACTTGAATTAGATCATCTAAGAAATAGCTTTCATTTTCAAAAAGATCAACCTTATCGCTAAAAATATTCGTTCCAAACCTTTATAAGTAAAAATATTATAAAAATCTTATTAAAAAATATTACTTTTGTAGACGTTTCGAATAACTTGGAATCCATTCATCAAGATTTTCATTATCACCAAAGTAGTTTAGATTCTTACTGTCTTTCATTACGCTTCTCCCAGGCCAGAACTTCTTGTAGTTATCAAATGGCTCAGTTAGTTTATCAGGGTAAATTCTAAATCCTATACGATAATCAACTTTTTTTAGTCCGTTGACTGTTTCTTCTCTTCTTATATATGGAGTAGAAGGATACCATTTACCTCTATCTAGGCAGTCAACAAGGTCGTCTAGGAAAAAGTAAATATTTATATATTAGTATATGTATGTTAATAGGAATATTATAACTTACATTCTTTTATGTTTAATCTCCAATCGTAGTCTTTAGTCATTGTTCCAACTGGTAAGTATTCTAGTGAGTTGTTTTTAATAAAAATGGGAAGTGGGTCTTCAGCTATACTTACGACGAAGTATTCGTTTTCAACATCGACTTTGGTGACTATTCCTCTTGTCCATATTTTCTTGTCTTGGAGAGTGTTATAAGGTTTTTTATTTTCGATAAGAACATCTACTTGATCAGATAATTTCATTTGCGGCTTATCACTTTTCTTGCTAGAGTCTTTCGGTAAGATTTTTTCATTAAACTTCTCAGCAGTCATTAATTTGTTTTCATTTAAAACTCTTGTGTTTGTATAACTAGTTCCCTTATAGTAAGACTTTGAAGTATCAAATATTTCCCTTATTGAATCCCATAAATGTGTATAATTTGGGTTATCCAAAAACTTCAAAAATAACCTTAAATACTGGCTAAGTACTTGAAAAGCGACATCATCTCCGCTAGGTCCATATACGTAAGGTTGTCGTAGTATATTATTTATTGTTTCAGCGCTGAACTTATTAAGAAAGTAATTTAAGTCGGAAGCATTATTTTGGAAGTATTCTTCTAGAGTATCTTTACTTAGCATTTCTTCTAGTATGGTATAAAGTGAATGGAACTCCTTAACTTTGTCGAGGTCGCGAAGCCAACTTTTATGTATATCATCTTCTAATTCTTCTAATGTTTTTCTTATTTGTGATTTTTCAGTCATTTATATATAAAATAATTAATATAATAAGCAATATAATTAATTTTATTGATTAATAATATTATAAATATTATTGATTTTATTTTATTTTTATAACTTTATATTATAAATATATATTATATTTTATTATAGATTTCAATTAGTTGTTAAGAAAATAAGAAAATAAGCTAATTAATTTCTAAATGATTTAATACAAATACCAATTTACTATTAAGCAAGTCGGTAATATACTTTTATATCTTTACTTACTATTTAAATTAATTCACTATCTACAATAATACTTTATTGATTAATAATATATTCATGTTATTTTCCTATCTACTTAATCTCATCATAAGAGCATAATATCCTAATAGCTTAGTATCTATATCTCTCTTCTCTTCATTTCAAAGCATTTACCAAAGCCAATCATCAAATCCATGGCCTAAACCTTCTTCTTTAAAAAATGAAATTAAACATTCTTTAATATCACCTCTTGTCATTTTATAGTCTCTTAACTTATTTAAGCTATATACCTTTTTTAAATTATATAAATTATATATAAAATTTATATA
>Ga0100379_10002994_pt1 | contig 15613 bp, 17 predicted proteins | sample CryGeymeta201503_FD_80418 | JGI IMG/M metagenome (GOLD analysis project Ga0100379, IMG submission 80418) | Groundwater microbial communities from Crystal Geyser aquifers in Utah, USA - Crystal Geyser metaG 2015-03 | ecosystem: Environmental > Aquatic > Deep subsurface > Groundwater | place...
TAATAAACTAATAAAATTAATACAACTTATTTATAACTAATATAAATAATTAACCATTTTTAGTCCATTTTCAGACTCAAGCTTCCTAATATAGAAGAAACACTGAAAAACAATTACTACTTTCCTTCTATATTTGTTAATACAAGATCTAATTCTGATTCTATTTACTCTATTGAAACAAGTTTGTTGACATTAGTTGCTTATGAATATTACTTAGAAGAGAATAAAATACTATTTGCTTTAACAATACTTTCTTTATTATTCTTTACAGTTGTTACTTTAACATTACAATTACAACTCTTTGTTGGAATATTATTAGGTGGAGCTATCTCACATTTATTTTTTATAATTGTTGATGATTATATTTATTTAATTGATGAATCATGTCTTTCTATGGTTGATTATAAAGATCGTAAGAGTAAAATGTATAAGTCGTTCGATGATAAAATTAATGAGGAGTATTTATAGAAAAGAGTAATTCATTAATTAAGTTAAACTATATAAATTTTGTTATTGTATCATTAAAAAGATTGATTTATAAGTAATTGAATATAGAATATATTAAAAACATTTTTCATTATCATATTATCATATATATACTTTATAATATAGTATAAAGAATATTAAAGTAAAACTTTTCTTTGCTATTATTAAATTTATAATTATTAAATAAATCAGATTTGCAATTTACAACGTTATATATTCAGGTTATAGATCTTTAATCATCATTTTAAATCTAACCATAGTCTATTATTTAATACTATAATAAAATTAATTTATATGGTTTTATTCATGAATAATATATATTTTATACAATATTATAACAATAATTATTAATTATATATTAAATTAAAATTATATTAAACAATATAATTTAATAATTAATAAATTATACATATTACTTAATTAAAAATAATTTAAACCACATCACGATCATTTAAACATCTTCTGCACATAACTCTTCTAAAAAAGAATCGAATTCATTCTTAGGAATTTCAACGATACTATCATCGAAGTTATTCATAATAAGTTTAGCTCCTACCTTATCTCCAGCCATTCTAAATCTTATTGAAAATTGATTTCTTTCTTCATAACTCCTTGCAGAGCCTAAAACACCTACAACAATAAATTTATCAGCTAATGTATTTGCAATTGCAAGAATAAATGGTTTGAGTTTTGTTGAACTTTTTAAAGACTTACTAGTATGATAAGTATCCATAACGAATAAAGCTAATTTTTCTAGTGAAAGCGGGTGTTGGAAGTACTTAATCTCATCTGAAATATCTGATCTTATGACAGAGTAACGAAAGTTTCTTGAAGGGATTATTGATTTTTTATCTATTAAACTTGTTCCATTATTTACTAAAGCTATTTGAAATTTAATTGCTTGTTCTATTGCTATTTTTAATAATTTTGAATTTTTAAGCGCTAGAAATTCGTAGCATACCCAGTAATTATCATATTTTAAATCTTTGTTTAGGCTTGTTTGTTCCATGTAAATGTCATTCTTTTCTTCCTCAATAAGTGTTGTTGTCTCTTCTACTTCATTAATATAATTTTCTTCAAGAGCATGTATGTTAAAAGGATACTCTAGTAAAGCCGATAAACAATAAACATAGTCACTAGCTGAAAATTGAGTTTTTTGATCAAATTGATATACAAAGCTTTGATATATTAAATCTTTCATTTCGAATTTTTTGCTGACTTCAAGTATTTTATCTTTAAACAGTTGTTTAAATTCATTTTTCATAAATAGAAACCGTTGCTTGGATTCTTCTAACGGAATACCAATAAATGCTAATAGTTTTTGGATTTCTTTTCTTCCTGGCTCCTTCCATGAATTTAATGATGATACAGTATAATTAGAATAAACTAAACTATCGAATAAATTCCAATGTCTATAAAGAAATAATCTGTAATCAGGTTCAACTAAAATTGTTTTAGCTTCCCTATTATTGGTTTTTAACTCAAGGTCTTTATCGTCATTTTGTATTTGTACTGATGATTCATCATGTATTCTTGAATTATTTAAGCCATTATTATGATTACCATTAATATTACCATTGTTATTGTTTTGAATATTTTGGCTTTCTCCGTTTACTTTTTTCTTTATTGAGTTATAGTTTGATAAAATGGGATTTTTTGATTTTCCTTGATTTAATCTTAAAACTTCTAGTCTCATTTCATTGAATAATTTATCGTATTGATCAGTAGTTAAGTGGTAGTTCAAAAAATGGTCTGTACTCGAAACTATATATTGCCATAGAAATTCATTTGTTTCTAAGTTTAATTGTTTGGAAATTTGGTAAAGAATGAAACAAGCAGGAAATCCGTAGAAAGATCCTGAGTAGTAATTTTGAAGTTTATTTTTTCTTTGTTGTCTTATTTGACGTTTTAATACACGCTCGTCTATTTCTGGGTTCTTTTTAGTTGAAGAGAGATTTAGTGAATAATCTTCGTTTTCTTCGTTTTCATCAATTAGAGATGATTTTTTAAACTCATCTTCTGTTATATCTCCGTCTTCTTTTATTACTGATACATTATTCTTTTTTAATTTCTTTTTTGCTTTTTTATTTACTTTATCAACATTAGAATCATTTTCTGATAATTCATCTTTATCATCTTTCTTTTCTTTCTTTTCTTTTCTATCATCAGCATATAAATTTTCTTCCTCTTCCTCTTCATAATCTTCGTAATCATCATCAAATTCAGCTTCATTTTCGACTTCTCTAATATCTATTAATAGTAAATATTAAATATAATTTAATTTAAAAATATAAAAATTGTTTGAAGCGCCAAATGTCGGAAAACGAAGATACACTTTTGGAGTATAATAATGATTACAAAGATATTTGTTTTAAAATTATAATTAAATAATTACCTTCTTCAGTAGGACAATTCTCAAGATTATAATAACCATCATCAATTACTATTACATTTTTCGAGTGAATATTATTGTAATGTAATGGTCTATGAGTATCTATTAAAAAACAAAGATTATCAGTCTCTGGTTTAGCGAACCAAAATTTTGTTAGATCATTTTTACCTCCACAATTTATCATAATAATAGTAGAAATATCATTTGAATTTTTTCTTTCTTCTATTTTGTCAATTAGCTGAATATGATTTATTACAGGGATAACAATGAATTTTATGTTTTGGTGTCTTAATAAAGTCTTTAAAATTCTAATTGTACAAATGGAATCTATATCAAAACCAGTAAATATAAGAATCTTCTCATCTCCTTTCTTACAGTTTTTTAATATTTGTTCATAACATAAGTGGGCATTTTCAATAAGCAGAATCATTTATTTGTTATTTATTACTTTTAAAAATTGGTTTATTAACTATATGTTTATTAGAATAATAATTTAAGTTTTAATTTCATTATAAAATTTATTTAGTAAGTATAATAGTTTAGCATTAATATTATTATTTTAATTAGGAGTTTACTTTAGTTATTGAAATTTACCTTACTATTATGAGCGATATTAAAGGGAAATCACTTATTAATATAATGAAATGAAAATGAATACTAACTATGCTTCATCCCTAAATTTCAAAAAAGTAATTCTTTATTAAATAATAATAACTTGATGTAGCTTATGTAGCTTAGATACTTATTTTTATAATAATTTCATACCAATATAATAAATTATACTTTTATAATAATTTATATAATTAAAACAATTAAAAAAAATTATAAATGTTAAGTGAGTTCTGCGATAGTTCTTCTAAAATATACGATAAATATGTTAAAATCAAAGTTAGCCACACATCACATATATCACACTCCCCTTCTAAAGGATCTGCCAAGAAAAAAGAAAATAAAAATACTAAATTTAATTACGTCAATAATTCTGATTATATTCATTCTCCTAGAGTAACCAAGACAAATATTAAGCTTAGCGCTAATAATATAAAGTTGAATTTAAACAAGTCTAACTTGAAGTTTGATAAAGGTTTTAAATATTCAAATAAATTAGTCAATTTTATTGATAATGTTAATAAGTTAAAAAATTCATCCAAAAATGTAGTAAATGCAACAAATGCATCAAATGTAATAAATAAACCAAACAATTCAAGTGATGAATTCCTTTATAATCAAGTTACACAGAAATCATCGAATAATACTATTTCAACATCAAATAAAAATAATAAGACAATGAAGTTTAACTTAACATTAACAAATAAAGGTTCTTGTGATACGTTTAATTATCAACTATTAACAGAAAGACCAACTGAAAGAGTTAGTATAAAAGTTCCTTTAACTGACAGGTATGATAAACACGATAGAAATGATAGCTATAGAGATATTCGTATACAAACATTAACAGAAACAAATTATAAATTAAAATCGATTAGTTTAAGGTCAAGTAAGGATAAAGACTCATTAGTTGCATTAAGTCTAAAAAATGAAATAAATAATAGAATAAATAATCTTCCTAATATCTCTGATATTGAAGATGAAAGAAATAAAGATCTTAAGTTTAATTATATTAGTATGTCAGAATTTCATAAACAAAGTCAGAATAATAATAAGAGTAATAAGATAAGTAACTATTATATTAAATTTTGTTAAATATCTAAATATTGCTAAATATTAATTAACTTTACCTTATAGTTCAAGAACAAACATATAGCAAAGAACAGGCAAAATTCAGTGAAAGAGAAAATAACAATCATGTTAATAACAAAGAACATAATACAAGAATAAGTGTTTGTTCATTTGCTAACACAAAACCTCTTAAGAAAATTTCTTACACTAATACAGTTAAATGTTTAAGAAGAGTATCAGAAGAAAAAAGTAGTATTAAGTCTAAACTTTTTACATCAAAATTAATGTTTAGAGATATTAATATCAAAAGAAAAGACATAGATGAGGTAAAAGAAAAAGAAAGTGCAAAAACTGAAAGAAGATATAGAAACTATATTAAAGAAGATTTAAAAAACAGAAATTTGCCTGAAGGATATAAAAGATATTTAGATAATCTTATTCTTACTAGTGAATTAAACTTTCGTAAAATAGCTGGAAATTATAAGAATAAACCAATTTTATTAACTTTTATGGATTTAATCCAGGAAAAGATTATTAGTAATAAAAATGCTAATAAAAAGAGTAAGATTTATAGAAGTTTAGAGAAGAATGAAAAGAAAATATTTGGAATACGTATGAATATAATATAATTAAAATATAGTTCATAGCGAAGAAAGTAAACAAGAATGTATCAAGCCTTTAGATTATGTTTATGATACTATAAATGAGTATAGAAACATGGTAATAAAAACTGATTCAATGAAAGAGAGTAATAATATATTGTAATATTTTCTAGAATTAGTTTCAAATTGTGTATTTAACGGAAGAGATGTTTTAAAATTAATCAATGTAAGAAAGGAATTTCTATTGGAGAAAATGTATAATATATTGTAATTATTTAAAAGGAAACAAAAATTTTTTCATAGAAAAGCCTTCGAAAAATCAATAAAGAAACATTAATAATAATAATAGAAATGAAAATAAAAATGCTTTTTCACATTTTCATTAAAACGCATTGCATTACATTTTAAAAGCATTTTGTTTTGCTTCATTAACTTAGTCAAGAAGTTAAGAAATGAATTATTTATTTGTAATAGGATAATTTAGTAATAGGTTATTGGATAATAAATTTAAATAACTAACTTTAAAAAACATAAACTGACTTTAATTTTAATAACTGTCATTAACAAACATTAATTGAAACATTCATTTTTCATATAATAATATTACTTATAATATTTAAACTTTATCTATAACTATTTATAATTATTGAATCATTATGTTGAATCATTCTTATATTTATATCCATCCTAATTTTTTAATACATGGTCTTTCAAGAATATACTTTCCTTCTTTATATTTTTGTTGAGTTTCGAATGCTCTTTCCTAATTAATAATTATTATTATAAATGATATAATATATAGTTTACATATTTCCAACCAACAACAGTTTGACAATTAACACAATATAAATCACAAACAGTGTGTAATCCTGTTAGTAATATTTTATCTTCGTTTGGTCCACATATAACATTTATTCTAATAATAAAGAGATTATATCAGTTAATATTTATTACACGTTGTTAAATAAATAAGCTTTTCCATGTTTTCCTTGGAAATTTTTTGAGATGATTTCGTTTATTTCTGTTAATTGAACTTTGCACTTAGAACATCCATATATTTTATCTGCTTCTAAAAATAATAAATTGAGTCTTCCCATTAATTTATTACATTAAATATTAATTATTATTAAAGTGATAAAAGTAAGAATTGATTTAAATAAATTTCTTCAAAATTAAATAAATAAGAAACAATAAAAAGAAAATAATTATATTTTGATTCAATTCATTAACATTATTCACTTTAATTTAATAACAATAATAAATCACATTAATCACATTAAATAATTAAATAACAATTACCAACTAATGACATTTTAAAATTATTTAATTATCCATAATACTAATTTTATAATTATAATTTTAAAATTAACACTTAATTATAAACAATAAATTTTATTTAATTTATAAATATTATCTATGAATAATGTAAAGAATACCGGAACATACAATCACTTGTTTAGATATATAATAGTAGGAGATATGGGTAAATAATCATAATAACAAATCATTAATAAAAAATATCTAATAACTTAATAATATCTGATTTTATTTTCAGCTGTTGGAAAATCTTGCCTACTTTTACAATTTACAGAATGCAAATTCAGACATCAACACGAATTAACCATCGGAGTTGAATTTGGTGCAAAGACTATTGAAATAGACAATAAACTTATTAAAATCCAAATTTGGGATACTGTAATAATAATTTATAATATATAAGGCTGGGCAAGAAGCATTCCAAGCTATTACTAGAACCTACTATAAAGGAGCTGTTGGAGCTCTTCTTGTTTATGATATTACTAGAAGAGATACATTTATCCATGCAGCTAAATGGTTAGAAGATGTACGTCAGAATTCAACAAATAACACTGTTGTTATATTAGTTGGAAATAAAAAGGATATGGAAGATAAGTAAGTAGTTATAACTTTAAGCTAAACAATTAATTCTATACTTAATAAACTAATTAATTGAATTTTGATAGAAGACAAGTTTCAACTGAAGAAGGAAATAATTTTGCAAAGGAAAATGGTTTATTATTTTTAGAAACATCTGCTAAGACTTCAGAAAATGTTGATGATGTATAATATTATAATTAATTAAACAGGCTTTTAGTTCATCTGCTAAGATGGTATTACAAAGTATTGAAAAAAATAAAATTGTTGAGAAGGATAGAGGAATTGATTTAAATAAAGATAATAAACCTAAAAAAGATAAAGAGAAGCAATGTTGTTAATATTTGAATAATATAAATATTATATTTGGTAGATATTAGCAAATTATGATTATATATAATAAGTTTAAATGACTAAATGAAATATAAAGAGTAATAAAGTAAATATGTAAACTAATTATTATTAAATTATACAATCAACATACTATGAATAGGATTTTATATTATAAATAAATAAGCAATAAAAATATTCTACTATATATTAAAACTAATTATAAATATTACTTTAATAATAAATAAAAATTATAATAATATTTTTAAAGAATTATTATATCAAATGCAAATTTTATTTATTTTAATTTCCTCTTGCTGATTGTTGTTGGTTCCATAAATTTTCAGCTATTTTATCTTTTCTTAACTTTTCTTTTTCCCATTTTGCATATCTTTCTTTTTCTTCCTCTTCAATTTTAGCTTTAGTAATAGCTTTAACGTAATTATAGGCGGCAGTATCAACCATATTATTTTGAGTCCATCTTAATTTTTTTAAATTTCTTGAATCATCTTCAATGATGGCATTTTCAGTTACTTGTCTGTCCCAGACTCCAAGTAAAATACCTGAAATAAATTCTTCTTTTGATACAGAGGCATCTTTAGCTTTTTCGTTCTTTAAAACAAAATCGTTAATAGCATTTGTTCTGATGTTTTCACTATTGTTGTAACCAAAAATATTAAATTGAGAAGTTGGTCTTCTTAGATCTGGTAAACTTTTCCACATTGTATCAGCACTAATAAATCCTGTTTCTCCGCAATCTAAATAAGTAAATAATGCACCGATTCTTCTAGCGATTTTGGTAAAGCAGTGATTGCATTTCTTTGAACCTAATACTGATTTATTATAATGGATAGCTCCTAAAAGTAACTCTTTAGGGTTTAATCTTCCATCGTGATTAATATCGTATCTAGTTACGAAATCTGCTGCATAGTCAGCCATTCCTGGATCAACAAACCATTTAAATTGTTTCATTGACTTCATTACTTGTACAGAGTTAGCAGATAATTGGAAAATGATGGGGTCGTATGTCTTTTCAAATTTTTTTAAATCTCTCATTAAAGCATCTTGTCTTTCGGGAGGGGCAGTTGCAATTCTTCCTGCAAAATCAAATACATCGCTATATTCTGGAGTATTTTCGGGGTCTTCGTGCATAACATCTTTATGAATTAATTTCATCTCTTCTAATATGTCAGCTCTAAACAAGGGGTCAAAGAAATCTAATAAGTATGCAACAGGTCCGAATCCCCATTTCTTAATCCATCCAAATGCTGAATCATTAACGACTACATCACCGCCTGAGTATCTTCTTTCTTCTTCAGCATGTACTTCGGCTAATACATTAGCTCTATTAATTTCAGACCTACAAGATTGAGTTCTTGCAACTGTAAATAGGTCATTCCATATTTCTCCTACATCTGGTTTCTCTAATTTTTCTGGAGGAGGAGTTCCACTAGAAGACGAAGTAACGACGGTGTCTCCCCTTAAACTTCTTGATAAACATGTAATTGAAGCAAAGATTGCTAATAAAGTAAGAAATACTAGTTTAGTAGACTTCATTTAATTATTTATTTAATAATTGTTTTAATAATAATAAGTACTATGTTGTATATATTTAAATTAAAATTATTCTTATTTTATAGTAATAATAATTATATGTAACATTATTATCTAAAAATAATAATACGAAGAATATTGAAAATTATATAAACAACTAAGATTGTATCATCCAATTTAAAACATGTAACATCATAATAAATTAAAAATATATAGTTAATTAAAATATCTTCTGACCATACTTTTGAAGTAATCACAATAATTCTCAGTACTTAATAAAAATTCTTCGTTGCTAAATTCAGTTTGTTCATTTCTAATTCCGTTTTTAAGAACAGTTGAGTATTTTGTTAATTCATCTGAATAGTATAGAGTTGTTATTTTAGAATTTAGTCCATTGTCTGAAATTAATTTTAAAATCGAGTCTACAGCTGTAGTTGAAGAATATAAACATAATAAATAAATAGTTTTCTTCTTCATCTTTTTCATAAGATTCTCTGAGAAAAGTTTGGCTGTTATGTCATCGACATCTGTTTTGGTTATCAAACATGGATAAAAACATACAAGTCTATTAACCTCTTCTAAGATACTTAAGTTAACTTTATCAATCTCAGTGAAGATATAATAAGTTCTATCATTGAAGAAATTCAACTCTTTTGTATGTAGTTTTAATATCTCCTCTGTTAAAAATTTCAGAATTACACTATAATAACATAAACAATAATATATTACTTTGAATATTCAGATCTTGTATGTTCTATTATGTCTTGAAACATTCTTTTTAGAGTCTTTATTTTCGATTCTTCAGTAAAGACAATAACAGCACCGTTTAAAAAATTATGCTTATTATCAATTAAGTTTAATCTAAAAATTGGATTTTCATCCATAGTACATGACATCTTCCTTTCTATTTTAGTCTCTTCTTCCTTTTGATATAGACTTTTGAACTGAAATAGAAGGTTCTGAATAATAAGATTGACCGCAATGGTATTGGTATAACCTCTTGGAATGATAACATCAGCAAATTTTCTAGTCTTTATTATTTGTTATTATATATTATTTAAGCCTTACAGGTTTGATAAAGTCTTCATAGCATGGTTTGACAAATTTATTATATCTGTCAATAATTCCATGTAATTCTCTTCCTCTATCCTTTATATCTCTGTAAACTTATTTTTATATTATAATTACTTCTCCTCATTAGTCTTATATCATCTGCGGTATCAACGAAGATCTTCATGTCTAATAAAGCGTTTATTCTCTATAGATAGTATTAGATGAGATAAATATATATTTATTTAATAATAAGATTATTTTGAGTACCTTATCGTGGAAGGCTAATATTCCCTCGAAAATAATTAGCTTAGCGGGTTTGACAAGAGTAGTTTCTTTTAATCGTTGTGATACTTTAAAGTCGTATTGAGGTATTTGAACTTCTTGGGAATTTAATAGTTGAGATAGGTGAAAATATGCTAAGTCAAAATCTAAAGCGTTTGGATGGTCAAAGTTGTAGATTGATAAATTTTTACGAATTTCATCTCTTTATAAAATTTATTAAAAATTCAATACGATAAAGGTTTGTAATAAGAGTCTAAAGCAATCATAACACACTCATTTCCAACTGATTCTCCAACTTGGTCAAATAAAATCTGACACACGGAAGTTTTACCACTGGCACTTCCTCCAGCTAATCCGATCATATATGGTTTAATAGTTCTTTGAGTCATTAAGAATTATATGAAATATATATTAAATTTTAATAAAATATAATTATATTGATTTTTTATAATAATAAACTCATTAAGTGCAATTTTTTTATTTTTCAATATTTCATACTATTCTACAATGTAAATATTTTAATCAAACAATAAACTTAATAATAAAGTAAATTATTTTTATTAATATTTTTATTACATTTTCAATAATAAAAATGAAGTATATACTGATCGCTTGCATTATTGCATTTATTCTTTCAGCTCTATCAAGTTCACATAAACATTCAGAAGCTATCCTAACAACAGATGCCCCAGTTACTGCACAATTTGCAATTCATAAACAAACTACACCAGTTTCACCAATAGTAAAAGCAAAATTCATGGCAAGATTAGCTCATTTAGCAATATGTGCTAAACAACCCTTAAAGAGAACATGCGCACAATGTATGAAACCAGGTTTTGGTTACAAATTATTATACTTTTTCCAATCAGCAAGAAAAGCGAAATACCCTTTCAAAATGATGATATGGTACAATCTTCATAATATTGTAATTTCATTTGTTGCACCAAGTCCAAAAGTATACCCTGTATATATTCAACAAATTTACTCAGGAGGTTTCTATTGGGTTAAAAAGTATGGAATTCAAGTTCAAAGTGAAATTGCAAGAGTTTATAAAACTATCTTCAGAAATAAATTAATTAAACAATTAAAAAGACTTAATAAAAATGGATATGGTCAACGTAATCCTATATGTGTTGGACACTCTGTTGGAGCTGCTTTTTGCAAACTTGCTATGTTTGATATGAAGAAAACTGGATTATTAAAAAAGAAACCAGAAGTCTACTCATTCGGAGCAACAAAAGTTGGTGACGTTAAATTCGTTACCTTAGTTAAAGTTTGGTTATCTGTATTTATGTTTGTAAGAAAAGATGATTATTTAGTAAGAATTCCTAGTTGTTATTATAGCATAGCCCCAATTCCAGGATGGAGATGCTACACTCAGACTATTGCAAATCAATTACTTTTAGTTCCAACCAGTCCTTTATTCTTATTCATGTCAAATTACAGATACAGTTTATATTACAATGTAAAACCTTCTATTCAAATATCAATAGGATTTAGATCACCAGTAATATTTGGAAGAAAAAGAGGAAGAGGCGCTAGTCATAAAAGATTAACAATGAAACATTCAAAAGGAAAGAAACATGCTAAAAAATCTCATGTCAAAAAAATGAGAGGAAAGAGACATGCAAGAAGAATGGGACTAAAAGCCCATGTTAAAGCCAGAGCTCATAAGAGAAGAATGAGAAGAAGTCATAGAAGAACTAGAAGAAGAATGAGAATTACTATGAGACCAAGAATGAGAGGAATGAGAACTAGAACAACATTTGGAAGAACAAGAATGATGAGACCTTCAAAAATTACAACATTCAAACCACACTTTGCACTAAAAAAACATAAAATGACTAGAAAACCAGCAACTAAAAAAACTACATTTGGATTCTTAAAAACTCACAAAGCTAAAAAAAGACACAATGGACAGAAAGGAAAACACGGAAATCCAGTTAAACACCAAACACTTAAACCACACGGTAAACCACACGGTCAAAAGAATATCGCTCATACTATTGGTCAATTACCTAAACTCCATTTCAAAAAACCAGCTGATGCTATTACTTATTACAATACTAATATCTTAATTGTTCAACCTTTCGGAACAGTTTTCTGCTGGAATGCAGCAATAAATTCATTCGGTATGTTCAGCTGTAATGTACTTGCTTTACCAGCAATGATAACATCAATAGTATCTCATTTTAGTTACTTCGGAGAAAGATTTGATATCTGCCCAGCACCTAAAAGATAAAATGGATAAATAATCTTTATCATAATAATTTTAAATAATTAAAAATCAGTTTTGATAATATTATATTAATTATGTTGGAGATAATAATTAATTAGTTTATTAATTACTTTATTTACTAATTAAATCTATATTAAATTAATGAATAAGGAAAATAAACTTTACTCACAGGTGTATAATTTAAAACAAAGTCTCGTTCGTCATAAAAAGAGTGTATAACATTATAAAATTAATTATAAGGTACGTTCAATAGCATCAAACTCAAAAGGATTACTAGTATCAGCCTCTTTTGATAATTCTGTAGCATTTTGGCTTAAAACCGGAGATCAAGTTGAATTCTTAAAGGAAACATTTTATCATGAAGATTCAGTTTATATAGTCAGATCAACGTAATAACAATGTAATAATAAATAGTGTAAATGAGGTTGGATTCTTAACAGGTGGAAAAGATCGAAAAATTGTATTTATGGATAATGAAGGAAATCCTCTTCAAGTACTTTTTATTTGAATTTATTACAATTAAACGAATAAACTTAAATAATTTTTTTAAATTAGGAATATCAAGGACATACTTTAACAGTTAATTCAATATCTCAATATGACCCTACTTGTTTTATTTCTGGTAGTTGGGATGGATCTGCAAGAGTTTGGGATATTAGCACTGGAAAAATATTAAACACTTTAGCTGATCACTCACATGCTGTTACAACATGTGCTATTTCTGCTAATAGATTTATAACAGGATCTCAAGATAAGAAAATAAGATTCTGGGAAAAGGGCAAGTGTTATAAGACCATTGAAAATGCTCATGAAGGTATAATTATTCATTTTAACTATATAAGATATTATCAGAGATATAAAACTTAGTTTATGCGGGAATTACTTTTATACATGCTCTAATGATTAGTAAATATAATAATTATTATTTAAAATAGCACAGTAAAGAAATGGGCTATGAACGGTGACGAAATCGAATTATATCACGGTCATGAAGGATTTGTGTTTACTATTCTTCTAAATGAAGATTTTCTTTTCTCAGCAGGTGATGATGGAATTGTAAACATTTGGAAAGGCCAAGAAAAAAATGGAACTTGTTTACATCCAAATACTATTTGGGATATGTGCTTTTTAGACAAAGATTTAGTTACTGGTAACATATTATCTTGTAATATTTAGCTTGCGGTGATGGAATTGTAAGAGTCTTCTCTAATGATGAAACTAAATGGTTACCACCTCAAGAAATTGAAGATTACAATAGTTATTGTATAGCAGCTATGAATAAAGGGTATAATATACTATTAATTTAATATAATTATAATCTATTTAGTGAAGGAGGAGGTGAAACTGTTGATCTTACAAAATGTCCTGATGTAAAAATGATAAATGAGTACCAAGGAAAAGATAAAGAAATTAAAGTATTCAATAATAATGGAGAACCTGAAGCATATATGTTTGATGCTAGTAAAAATAAATGGGAAAATGTAGGCAAAGTTGTTAATCCGAATAGTAGCAGTAGTTCTGGCAAAAAATATTATCATGTAATAATGATTACTTATTTACTTTTAATTATCATTTATTAATAAAATATTAATAGGGAGATGAATATTTTAAAGAAGGAGAATATGATTATGTCTTTGATGTTGAACTTGAAGGAATTAAATTTTTATTACCTTTCGACAAAGATGGTAATGTCATTATTATAATTTACTCATTATTAGGTAATGCACTTGTAGCTGCAGAGAACTTTTGTAATAGAGGAAATCTCCATAGAGGATATATCGACGAAATTAGAAATTTCTTAAGACAAAATACACAACCTCAAAAAGTAGGTAAACCAATGCCTAAACCTCAAAACACTCAAACTCAATCAAAAACAACTAACGTTGATAAAAATAAACAAATAGTTCCAGTCTTCCAGGGTAGTTTTAAATTCCCCAAGGTAATTACTTTACATAATTATTATCTTATCTTATAGATCATTTATGTAATCTACGACAAAATAAGTGTTGATGTTCCATACACAAAAGTTCTTGAATTTAATGAAAAAATATCTCAAAATGAAAGTTATAGTAAGGACTGTCTCACAACACTAGATCAAAGCAATTTTAAAAGATTTTCTGATGTTATCAAACAAACTCAATTCTATCATAATTCAGTTATATCAGAATATGACTATAATCTACTTGTAACAAAAATAGTTACATGGCCCAACGAATATATTATACCTTTTCTTGATTTCTTTAGAATGTTTTTATTACATCCAAGAGCTCATGACTATTTCAAGAAAACCGGTGCTGGACTATCTGAGTTAAATAGTTTATTTGAAAGATTTAAAAACGGAAACGATAATATAAAGATACTTGTCTTAAGAGTAATCAATAATTATTTTTACTATGAATATCCCCGAGTATTTATCGGTGGCAGAAGAGAGTCAGTTCTAAATACAATTTCATCTGTTATGGACTCTGAAAATAAAAATATACGAAGCGGTATATCATCAGTTTTATATAAGTATATAAGTAATATTAACTTTAGTTATTCAATAATTTTCTTTGATAAAAATGATAAAGAGGCTTCAATTCAGCTTATTTCACTTTTAAATGAGGTAAGATAATTTAAATTAAACAATTTTAAAGATGATTATGGTAGAGAAAGAATCACATATATTATTAGAACTTTTAACAGCCTTAGGAAATCTAGTTTTTAAAAATGAGTTAAATGTATCAATATGCAAAGATATGGATATTTCTTCCACATGTGAAGAGTGTAAGGCAGAAGGAGATGAAGATGATTTAAATGAAATTAAAGAGCTTAAGAAATATTTAACTAGTCTACTGAAATAGATTGAATGAATAAAAATGAATAATTACTAATAATTATTAATAATTAAATTTGCTAAATTTGTTTGTTTTAATTAATATTATTTGAGATTTATTGATTGATGTTAACGTATTTAATTTATAAATATTTAATTATCTAATTATTTATTTTTAATAATATAAGCTATACGTTATTCTAATAAATATTTATTTTTAACACTTAGTTGGGGATTGGGGATTGTGGATTGGGGATTGGGCCCAATCCCCAATCCCCAATCCCCAA
>Ga0100379_10002995_pt1 | contig 15612 bp, 13 predicted proteins | sample CryGeymeta201503_FD_80418 | JGI IMG/M metagenome (GOLD analysis project Ga0100379, IMG submission 80418) | Groundwater microbial communities from Crystal Geyser aquifers in Utah, USA - Crystal Geyser metaG 2015-03 | ecosystem: Environmental > Aquatic > Deep subsurface > Groundwater | place...
CAGTAAGATACACTATCACAACATCATGGATAGAAAAACGAATGACATTATCTTTGCCTAATGTGGCATGTGCGCCTGCGCTTGGACCAACGACCATTATCGGGTCATTAGGGTTTCCCATAACTTGATTTGGCAACAAGTCTAATTTTGTCATGGATTCTTTTCTAATGCGGTCTAGGTCGCCGTTGCGCCAATTATCCATTTGTTCATCTGACGGTTTTGGTTCAGCCTCTTTGTATTCGGCTTCGTATGCTGTTCTTTTTTTATTATTTCCCGACCACGCCTGAAACCATATGTAACCACCAAACATGAATGCGAGTCCACCTATACATACGGGTCCACCGTCAGAGTTACTGCCAATAATGGCAACAAGTATCCCTCCGATTGTCAGAATCATACCAAAAGTTGTACCAAGATATGTTGGCTCTTTGGGTGTTCTCTTGAAATATTTGGAAACTGCAATTTCTCGTTTTTCGTTGCTGCTCATTTTATGTCCCTTTTTGAGTGAAATTATATTTGCTTCTTTAGCCATTGCAAAATTGGATTGTCGTCCGCATTTACATAGGCAATGATTTCCTGAGCCTGACTTTGGCTCAATGACCAATTATTATTTAACAAATCTTGATATGTCGGTGGACGGTCATACATCCCATTCAGTACATAAAAATCGTACTTTACTGAAGCCCATAATACATAAGCACCTCCCAAGTCTGGTTCAAGTTGAATTGCCGTTTTTAGATGGTTTTCGATTGCTCGAATTGTTGAAAGACTCAATAATTTAGGTCTATTGCCACGCAATAAGGCTATTGCTAAATAGTAGTATGTTTCAGGAGTGTCAGGTTTTATCTCGAGACATCGCTCAAATATTTTGATTGCTTGTGCATAAGATTTTATATTAAGTAAAACTTTGCCCTTTTCTAACAATTCCGCCTCTGTAGGCGAAGGTGAGTTAATGAAAATATCTATTTTGTCAGCATTATATTGATTTTCAACTTTTTGATGTTTCTGGTCATATTCGCTCATAGGAAAATTCCGCTTGCAATTTTAGCGGCTTGAATTAACGCTGTAACGAGACCAGTGGCAGATGTTACACCATCAAGAAGACTCTTTGCGCCTTCAATATGGTCAAGAATTGTTTTCTTTTTAGGTTCAGGCTTTTCAATCTCAATGACGGCTTTCTTGATATGAGACTCAACATCAACTGCGACATCTTCTTTTATGTTGCCCGCCTGAGTTGATTTATTTATTTCAGACAATAATTTTCGTAACTCGGCTACAAGTTCTGCCTTATTTTGAACTGCGCCAAAGTTGACAACGCCAATAGATTCAGCGTTTACTTGATTTACTACTTGCTGACCACGTTGGTCGAATTTTGCCATTTTTTTATCTCCTTATATCAAAAACTAATTTTGCAAGGAAGGTGGCTAACTATTGTATAAGACGCCGTTTCACCGCCGAATGGCTTATCTACCTTTTGGATTCTAAACACCTAATTAATTTAGGCGTTTAGGCGGTGATGGGTTAAAATACCCTAAATTAATTTCGCCTATTTTAGCACCCCAACCGAGAACCCGCAATGACTCAAAAAACAACCCCCCCCCAGCCCCCTCAGGCAAGAAAACTCATGGAACAAGTCCGCGACGCCCTCCGCACCAAACACTACTCCTACCGCACCGAGCAAACCTACACCGACTGGATCAAACGCTACATCCTCTTCCACCACAAACGCCACCCCAAAGACATGGGCGAAACCGAAATCCGCGCCTTCATCGCCTACCTCGCCAACGAACGCAAAGTCGCCGCATCCACCTCCAACCAGGCCCTCAGCGCCATCCTCTTTCTATACCGAACCGTCCTCCAAATCGAAATGACGCTCCCGCCCGACCTCTCCAACGCCTCCCGCCCCAAACGACTCCCCACCGTCCTCACCCACGCCGAAGCCCTCGCCGTCATCAGCCACATGCGCGGCGTCACCCGCCTCATGACAAAAATCCTCTACGGCTCCGGACTGCGCGTCATGGAATGTATGCGCCTGCGCGTCAAAGACATTGACTTCGACAACCACCAGATCATCGTGCGCGGCGGCAAAGGCGACGATGACCGCGTTACCATCCTACCCGACTCTATCGTCCCCGAAATTAAACAAATGCTGCTGGATGTAAAAGCTCTGCACCAAAAGGACCTCGCCGAAGGCTACGGAAAAACCGTCATCCCCAACGCCCTCGACGCCAAATACACAAACGCCACCAAAGAATGGATCTGGCAATTCATCTTCCCCGCCTCCCAACGTTCCCTCGACCCGCTCTCGCTCCCCTCTCCCGCTGGGAGAGGCGCCGGGGGTGAGGTCCGCCGCCACCACTTGGACGAAACCGTCCTGCAAAAAGCCATCCGCCAAGCCGCAAAAGCCGCAGGCATAGACAAACAAGTCAGCCCACATACCTTCCGCCACAGTTTTGCCACCCACCTGCTCCAAAATGGCTACGACATTCGTACCGTGCAAGAACTGCTCGGCCACAAAGATGTCAAAACCACCATGATTTACACCCACGTCCTCCAGCGCGGAGCGGGAGCAGTGCGCAGCCCGCTCGACGACTAACTCGAATTGACCAGTCAGCACTCGTAAAAATCACAAGACGCACTCCGATTGGTTTCCGGGCGCGTCTTGTGATTTAGGTGGATTCCTGTTTTAGAGCGGGTGATGAGATTCGAACTCACGATATCTTGCTTGGGAAGCAAGCGTTCTACCACTGAACTACACCCGCAAAGACAAGGCGCGCTTCTACATTATTGAAGTATGCCGCTGCGCTTAAACCGCTTTCCGTAGCTTTGACGAAGTAAACATTCACATTTTAGCGGCTGGCGGGCTGGCTGTCAAGGCGAAAAGTTAGTTGCTGCGTCCCAGCAGCCTTTGCGCCAGGTGGTGAAGTGTGGCGCCCGCTTCGCCATAGGGATGGGCGCTTTCCAGGCTGGTCAGCGCTTTTTCCGTCCATTCGGTGGCTTTGTTTTGCGTATAGCCACTAGCGCCTTCCTCGGCCAAAAACTGGGAAACCTGAACAACCTCAACGGGAGAAATCGGGCCGCGCTCCCAGCGCGCCGCAAATTTCCCGCGCTGTCCCAGCCCGTACAACACCGGCAGCGATTTTTTACCCTCCAGCAGGTCGCTGGCGGCAGATTTCCCGGTCTGCGCCTCGTCGCCCCAAATGCCGAGAAGATCATCCTGTACCTGAAAAGCCAGGCCGAGCGCCTCGCCAAACTCGCGGTAGGCGGCGCGGGTGGGGGTGCCGACCTCGGCCAGCACCGCGCCGATTTCACAGCTGGCCGCAATCAGCGCGGCGGTTTTGCCCGAAATCATCGGCCAGTAATCCGCCTCGTTCAGGTCGGTGCGCTTTTCGTAGGACATATCCTGATATTGTCCGGCAGTCAGGCGCAGGCTGGTTTGGTGCAAGATTTTTGCCGCTGTCAGCGCGATTTGGGCGGAATAATTTTTTGCCAGGTCGTCCAGCGCCAAATCGCAGAGGACAAATAGCCCGTCTCCGGCGTTGATGGCTTGCGGAATGCCCCAGCACGCCCACAGGGTGGCCCGTCCGCGCCGCTTGTCAGAGTGGTCTTCGATGTCGTCGTGGATCAGGCTGAAGTTGTGCAACAGTTCGACGGCGGCGGCGGCGGGCAGGGCTTTTTGCCAGTCACCGCCACTGGAAGCGGCGCAAAGCAGCAGCAACTGCGGGCGGATGCGTTTTCCGGCGGCTTCCGGCCCGGCGCCCGCGCCCGTCCAGCCCATGTGATAGGTGAGCATTTGGTGAAATTCGCGCGTGCGGGGTGTGTCCAGGCGGGCAATTTGGCGTTGCAGTTCGTTTTCGGTGGCGGCATACAGGGTTTTGAGCAGGTCATTCATGGCGGCGCTCCGGTTGCAAACGGGTCAGGTTCAGGTCTGCCAGGCTGGCGGCTCCGGCGCAGAACATGGCAATTTGGAGCTGCTGCTGGGTGAGTTGGATGGTTTCGATGACGTTCTCGCTGGAAACGGCAGCGGCCTTGAGAAATTGGCCCGCCATCCCGCCCAGGCTTGCTCCCAGCGCCAGGCATTTTGCCAGGTCGAGGCCGTCTTTCAGGCCGCCGCTGGCGAAGATGGGCATTTGTGGCAAGGTTTGGCGTACCAGGCGAATCGAGTCGGCGGTGGGAATGCCCCAGCCGATAAACGACCCTGCCAGGGCGCGCAGAAATTCATTGGGTGCGCGGTACATTTCAACCTGTGACCAGCTGGTGCCGCCTGCTCCGGCCACGTCAATCGCAGCCACGCCGCAGTCGGCGAGGAGCTGGGCGCTGCGCGCTGAAATTCCCCAGCCGACTTCTTTGGCGACCACTGGCACCGGCAGGGTTTTACAGATTTGTTCAATCTTTTTTGCCAGCCCGGCCCAGCGCACGTCGCCGCCGTGCTGGACGGCTTCTTGCAACGGATTCAGATGCAGAAAAAGCGCATCGGCTTCGAGCATGTCCACGGCGCGCTGGCATTCGCTGAGGCCGTAGCCGTAGTTGAGCTGCACCGCGCCCAGGTTGGCGAAGAGTAAAATATCTGGCGCAAATTTGCGGATGTTGAAAGTGGCGGCTTGTTCGGGGTGTTCGATGGCGGCACGTTGGCTGCCGACTCCCATGGCGATGTGGCATTCCTGGGCGGCTTCGGCCAGGCGTTGATTGATGCTGGCCGCATCGCGCGTGCCGCCGGTCATCGAACTGATCAGCAGGGGGGCGCTGATTTGACGGCCAAACAGGAGTAGGCTGGTGGCAACGTCGTCCAGATTCAACTCGGGCAAAGCCTCGTGGAGCAGGAAAATCTTCTCGAGGCCGGTCGTCTGCGCAGAGCGGACATCCCGCTCCAGGTTGATTTTTATGTGGTCATCTTTTCGTTGTTCGATGGGCGCAACTTTTGACATGGGGCTGTGTTCCTGTTCATTAAGTAGTGGTAGAATCGCCGCTACAATTTCTTTTATACATTCAATTAAGGAGAAAAACTATGGCAGACACTTATGCCGAAATTAAGGCGATTGTTATGGATTTGCTCGGCGTGGACGAGGGCAAAATTACGCCGGAAGCGCGTTTCCGCGAAGACCTGGAGGCCGATTCGCTCGACCTGGTGGAGTTGATCATGGCGTTTGAAGATAAGTTCAGCGCGGAAATCTCGGACGATGATGCCCAGAAGATTACCACGGTGGGCGAGGCTGTGAAATATATTGACAGCCACCGTTCGTGAGTGACGCAATTATACAAGAAGGACAGGCCATTTGGCCTGTCCTTCTTTGTTTTTGATAGGCTTTACTTGTGTTGCGCTAACGTACACTTTATTTTAGCAAGCCGGGGATTTCTTCGGGGTGACGCGCCATGCGCACGCCAGCGGCTTCGAGTGCGGCAACTTTGCCCGCGGCGGTTCCGGCGCCGCCTTCGATGATGGCACCCGCGTGTCCCATGCGTTTTCCGGCAGGCGCGCTTTGCCCGGCGATGAAGCCGGCGACGGGTTTGCTCATTTTGGTGGCGATGTATTCGGCGGCTTTTTCTTCGTCGGTGCCGCCAATTTCACCAATCAGGACAACCTTTTCGGTGCGCGGGTCGGCTTCAAACATTTGCAGGCAGTCAATAAAGCTGGTGCCGTTGACCGGGTCGCCGCCGATGCCAACGCAGGTGCTGGAGCCCATGCCGACGTTTTTCAGGGCGTAGAGTACTTCGTAGGTGAGCGTGCCAGAGCGCGAGACTACGCCGACGTTGCCGGGAATGGCGATGTTGCCGGGAATGATGCCGACTTTGGCTTCTCCGGGCGTCAGCAGGCCGGGGCAATTGGGACCAATCAGGCGGATGTGTTTCTGGTCGAGGTAGTTGCGCACGCGCATCATATCCTGGACGGGGACGCCTTCGGTGATGCAGATGATGAGCGGGATTCCGGCGTCGGCGGCTTCAAACATGGCGTCGGCGGCGAAACGCGCCGGGACGAAGATGATGCTGGCGTTGGCTTCGGTTAGTTCAGCGGCGCGTTTGACCGAGTCGAAGACGGGAATTTTGCCCTCGACCCATTCGCCGCCCTTGCCGGGGGTCACGCCGCCGACAATGTTGGTGCCGTAGGCCAGCATTTGCTGGGTGTGGAAGAGTCCTTCACCGCCGGTAATGCCCTGCACGAGCAGGCGGGTATCTTTATTGACGAGAATGCTCATGGTTAGATTCCTTTCGCCGCGTTGACGGCTTTCTGGGCGGCGTCCGCCAAGGTTTCGGCGGTAATCATTTTGGCATTGGACAGCAGTTGGCGGCCCTCTTCAGCGTTGGTGCCGACCAGGCGCACAATCATCGGCACTTTGGGCTTAACTTCGTCCATGGCGACCAGAATGCCTTTGGCGACTTCATCGCAACGGGTGATGCCGCCAAAAATATTGAACAGAATGGCTTTGACGTTGGAGTCAGAGAGAATGATGCGCATGGCCGCGGCAACTTTATCCGCGCCCGCGCCGCCGCCAATATCCAAAAAGTTGGCCGGTTCGCCACCGAAGAGTTTGGTGATGTCCATCGTCGCCATCGCCAGCCCGGCGCCGTTGACCATGCAGCCGATATTGCCATCCAGCTTAATGAAGGTCAGCCCATATTTACGGGCTTCGATTTCAGCGGGGGCGTCTTCGTCGGTGTCGCGCATTTCGGCCAGGTCGGGGTGGCGCATCAGGGCATTATCGTCAATCAGCATTTTGCCGTCGAGCGCCACCATGCGTTTATCTTGCGTGATGACGAGCGGGTTGATTTCGGCCAGGGTGGCGTCGGTGTCGCTGTAAGCCTGCCACAATCCTTTGACGATTTCGCCGAAGACTTTCCAGTATTCGCGCGGCAGGTCAATGCTGGAGGCGATGTCGCGGGTCTGGTAGTCTTTGATGCCCAACAATGGGTCAATGTGCGACTTGATGATTTTTTCCGGGTTGGTTCTGGCAACTTCTTCAATCTCCACGCCCCCGGCGGCAGAGACCATGATGACCGGCTTGCGGGCGGCGCGATCGTTGGTGATGCCCAGATAGATTTCCTGGCCGATGGCGGCGGCTTCGTCTACCAGAACTTTACGCACCGGCAGACCCTTGATTTCCATCGCTAAAATTTGGGTGGCGAGTTGTTCGGCTTCGGCGGGGTCTTTTGCGAGGCGAATGCCGCCTGCTTTACCGCGCCCGCCCACCAAAACTTGCGATTTGACAACAACGCGCCCACCGAGTTCTTCAGCGATGCTTTTGGCTTCGCTGGCAGTGGATGCGACTCTCCCTTTGGGAATTGGAATTCCATAACGAGAGAAAATCTGTTTGGACTGATATTCGTGAAGTTTCATGGAAGGGTTTCTCCCTGATAGTTTTACCGGTGTCGTTCCCGGCGCGAAAATTATACCACCGGCGCGATTACGGCAGTGTGAAGCGCATGACGCGGTTGTAACCGGCATCAGTGACCCAAATGTTGCCTGCCGCGTCGCTGATGATGCCGGATGGCAGGGTGAAAGCAAAGTTTTCCGCGCCATAGTCGCCCCAGACGCGCACCACCAGCCCCTCGGCGGTGAATTCAATCACGCGGTAGCCTTCGGGGTCGGTGACGAAGACATGCCCATTCGGCGCGATGGCGATATAGGGCTTGTTGTCCAGCGTTTCGCTCAGCCAGCCGCTAACTTCCCACTGCAGCAGGGGCGTGAAGGATAAACCGTCGGCGCCACCAGGAGCGAAAACCTGCACGCGATGATTCCAGGTGTCGGTGACGTAGGCATTGCCATCTGGCCCAATTTTGACATCCACCGGCTCATAGAATTGGCCGATATCCACACCTTCACTGCCAAAGGAGTTGAGTAAGTTTCCTTCAGAGTCAAAAATGACAATGCGCTTGTTGCCGGTATCGGCCACGAAAATATGGCCGGCAGAATCGATGCTGATGCCGCGCGGGCCGTAAAGCGCATCGGACGCATCCGCTGCCAGGCCGAAGATGCCCCACATTTTGATGGCTTTGCCCTCGGCGCTGAATTTTTGGATGCGGTGATTCCAGGTATCGCTGACGTAAACCGAGCCGTCCGGCCCAACCGCCACGCCCCAGGGTTCGTCAAGCGTCCCAATCGGCGCCTGGCCGGTGTTGAGTAAGTCGCCAAAGGTTCCCCACTGATTGATAAAATTGCCCTCGGCGTCGAAGTGCTGAATGCGGTGATTGCGCGAATCGGCGACGTAGAGCGAGCCGTCTGGGGCAAAGGCCAGGCCGCGCGGCGCGTCAAACTGCCCGAGATTTTGGCCGATTTCGCCAAAGACCAGATTGGCTTCAATTTTTGTTGCCTTGCCGGCGTAAGGGTCGCTGACCACTTGCTCAACGGGCGCAGCGCCATAATTCCACAATTGGTTGGCAACATCTTTGCGGATGTAAAGTCTCATCCGGTCAGATGGGTCCCAGTTCTGATTGGTCATCGATTCTCGCCCGGTGGCTTTGGCGTAGGCGCTGTAGTCGCGGTTAAGCCAAATGTCGAAGATGCCGGCGCGCACGGCGGGGTCGCTGATGGCGTTGGCAAATCGTTCTGGCGTCAGGCCAAAGTAATCTTGATTCGGCCAGACCATGCGGATGTAGTCGTAGCGCAGGTAATCTTTGCCGACGATGGGTTCAATTTTGCTGAAATTATTGTCGCCGACGATGATGGCGGGCAGCTCGCGCAGGTCGCGGTTGGGCTGGCTGCCGTAAAAAACCGCATTGGGAAATTCGCGCATGTACCACGACATGGGCCAGGAGGTGTCGTCATCGTAGGCAACCTTGATGGCGTAGGGGTCGCCAGTGGTTTTTTCGGAGAGGTCCATTACCTGACGCAAGGCATCCTTGTTACCGGTGTAGCCATGCGCGTAGACAAGATACTCCATGCCGCTATCGTAATTGATGTAGGTGGCGCGGAAGGCGGCGCGGGTGGTGAGAACTGCCAACAAGCCGAAGAAGGAAATCAGCGTAAGATAAATGGCCTGTTTGAGCGGCCAGTGTTCGTTGAGCAGATAAAACAGCCCCGCGCCGCTGGCGAATAGGCCGATGACGGCCAGCACAAACGAGGTGGTGGTTTGCAGTTGGGAGAGTTCCTTGCCCGAAAACGGGGGAATGGGGTTGTTCCAGGCCAGGAAAATGCCCACGGCGCTGAAGATGAAGACGAGTGTCAGGCCAAGCGCCACAAAAACATTGCGCCGGCGAAGTTCTTTCCATTCGATGCGCTCCAAAATATCGCCGATGGCCCAGCCGCCCCACAAAATCATCGGCAGGGCCAGGTGGACGGTAATCCAGGGCATTTTTTCTCCGGCCAGGGTAAAGGCGGCGACGCTGGCAACGCTCCACCAGCCGAGCAGGGCGAAGGTGTTGGGTAAATTGATCGTTACCGAATCGACAGGCCGAGCAAGAAAAAGGGGATTCCCTTGTTCGGTGGCGGGGAGACTTTCGGGAGCGGCGTCTGGAGGCAAAGCGGGGCTTTCAGCGGCGAATTCGCCTTCCGGCGCGGCGGACAAATTTTCGGCGGGCGGGTTTTCCCGCTTTAATCGCCTGAAGCCGAGCGCGGCGGCCAGCAGACTGGCGAAAAAGGGTAAAAATTCATAGACTGGAATTTGAATCAGCAAATAAAAATACCAGGGCTGACTGCCGCGTTCCACGCCTTGTTGTTCGAGCCAGTAGCCCAGTGAGCCGACCAGCCCGGTGAAAAATCCCGCGCCGTTGGTGAAAAGCGTGGTGTAGAAAACGGTAAAGATAATGTAGAAAAGTGCGGCGGCGCGCCACCAAATGTTCCAGTTCCACCAGTAGCCAATCATGGCGGCGACGATAAACACCGGGATAATGAACAGGGACGTGTAGAGCAGGCCGGTTGGCGTGTAGTCGAGCGGATTAAGCCCGGCCATGACCATCGGGAAGGGGATGAGTGTCGGCACAATCAGCGTGCCGAGAAGCAGAAATAAGTCGAGAGAGCGTTCCTGGCGCAGGCGTTCAATGGAAAGGCCGCGCACGAGAAAGAAGCCCGCGGCGAGCAGGCCGAGTAGGCCGATGACGGCCAGACTGATTTCAAACGGGGCAATGGCGCTGGGGAGTGCGAGCTGCGTTCCTGCTCCGGTCAGGTCACCGTTGACGGGAGCCTTGGTTTTCTGATTGATATAGGCGATGGCGAGTGCGCCGCCCAGCCCGAGGATGGTCGCGCCCATGCTGATGATGAAGCCGCGGAACTCGGCTTTGCGTTCGCCCCACGGCGCGCGTGTTACGCTGGAGACAAAATAGGCCAGCAGGAAAATGAGCAGTTCGGCGGTGTAGATGAAGGCGGTTTCTTTAACGGTGAAATGCAGCGCGGTGGCGGCGGTCAGCAGGTACAGGTAACGCGCCTGGCCGTTTTCCAGGTAGCGCAAAACAGCGTAGAGCGCCAGAATGCCGTAGAGCGCCACAAAAGCTTCATTGCGGACGTAGCGCCCGTAAAAAAGCATGTAGGGCGAAATAACCATCATCAGCGCCGCGACCAGCGCGCCGAAGCGCCCCAGATAGCGCCGCCAGTACCACAGCGCGGCGACTGCGGCGATGCTGAAGAGCGCCGCTGGAATGCGGGCGGTGAAATCACTGACGCCGAAAATGAAATAGGACAGCGCCAGCATGTGAAACTGGAGCGGCCCGTGCATCATCGGGTTGTGCTGGTAGCCTTGTCCGCGGTAAAGATTCCAGGAATAGTAGGTGTGCAGGCTCTCGTCGTGGCTCATCACACGCGTTCCTAAGTCGTAGAAGCGGGTGATGATGGCAAAAATGAGAATGGCGGCAAACAAAAGCGTTTCTACCGTTAAATTGGGAAAGGCGGCGAAAGGTTTGTGTGTCAGCCAGCCGGGGGCGGCGGGGAGTGGCGCTTCGGCAACAGCAACGGGTTCCTGCGCGGAAAGTTCGGCTTGTGCGGGGAATTCGATGGGGGGCGTGAGTTCTGTCATAGTAGGGAAGGTTGGAGAAGATAGAGAGAAAATGTGACCGCTGACGGATGGCAAGTGGACTTATACCACCACTCTGGGGCTTGTGGCAAGTTTTTGAATGAAAATAGATTGCGCGTAGCCAATAAGGTAAAAAGAAAATATAAACTATACAGACCGCGAAGCAAGTTGTCCACAGCCGGCCTGGATATCAATTCCGCGCCGCATCCGAATGGTGCAGGGGATGCCGTTCTGCTCCAACGTCGCCTGAAAAACGGCGGCGCGTTCGCGCGAGGTGGGCTGACCCGCATAACCGGTGGTGGGGTTGAGCGGAATGGCGTTGACGTGGCACAACAGCCCTTTGAGCAGACGCGCCAGTTTTTGAGCGGTTTCCGGGCTGTCGTTGACTTCGTGAATCAGCGCCCACTCAAAAGTAATCCGCCGGCCGGTGACCTGAACATAGTCGCGGCAGGCAGAAATCAACTCTTCGATGGGGTAACGCTTGTTAACCGGCATCATGGCCGAGCGGGCAACATCATCCACGGCGTGCAGCGAAACTGCCAGATTGACCTGACGTTTTTCGCTGGCAAACTGTCGAATGGCCGGAACCAGCCCGGAGGTGGAAACCGTAAATCGGCGCGCGCCAAAAGCATAGCCTTCGGCGTCATTCAACCGGTCAATGGCGGCCATGCTGTTCTCATAATTATGGAAAGGTTCGCCCATGCCCATCAGCACCACGTTGGTGACGGCCAGGTTTTCTTCGGCCAGCAGGCGGGCGTAGTAGATGACCTGCGCCACAATTTCGCCGCTGGAAAGATTCCGCTTGAAACCCATCTGTCCGGTGGCGCAGAAAGTGCAGCCCATGGCGCAGCCGGCCTGCGTGCTGATGCACAGCGTGCGGCGGCGGTCGTAGCGCATGAGAACCGCTTCAATCTGACGGCCATCCGCCAGGGCGAAAAGGGTCTTGCGGGTCTGGCCGTCGCTGGAATCCAGTTTCAGGGTGGGGGTCAGCGGCTGAAAGCTCAGCCCGGCGGCTATTTTCTCGCGCAGGCTTTTGGGCAGGCTGGTAAATTCTTCCGGCGCTTGCCAGAAACTTTTGTACAAGCCGTGCCAAATCTGCCGGGCGCGGTAGGCTGGTTCGCCCCAGGTTTGCAGGAGTTCCGTCAGAGCGGGCAGGTCGAGGTCGTAAATCAGGGGAAGGTTCAAGGTAAGCGCTTATCCAGTTGGGCGGTTAGACCGTTTCAGTAACAATATCAGTCAGATGATTGGCAATTAAGTCTATTTTTGGCGCCCAGGCTTGCGCCTGGGCGCGGGTGGAGACGCCAGAGAGAACCAGCGCTGTCGGGCAGTGCGCGGCCTGACCGGCGGCGATGTCCGTTTCGAGCCGGTCGCCGACGACCAGCGCCGCTTCACGCGGCAGGGCCAGCCGCGCCAGCGCCAGTTCCATCAGCGCGGTGGATGGTTTTCCGGCCACAATGGGCTCGCTGCCGCTGGCGGTGATGATAACTGAGGCCCAGGCGCCAGCGCCGGGGATTTGTCCGCGCGGGGTGGGAAAGGTTTTATCGAGGTTGGTGGCATAGAACGGAACGCCGCGCCGCACCAGCAGGGCGGCCTCGGCCATTTTTTGAAAATTGACTTTGCGGTCAATGCCCAGCACCACCGCCTGGGCAGATTCGGCAGATTCGGCGGGCAAAACGATCAGGTTTTTTTCAATCAGGGCTTGTATCAGGCCGTCTTCGCCAATGGCAAAGACGGGGGCGTGGGCGGGGAGTTGCCGCGCAATTAAATCGGCGGCGGCCAGCGATGATGTGACAACCTGCCAGCCTTCAACGGCGACGCCCAGCCGGGCAAGTTGATCGACATATTGCTGTGGCGTGCGTGTGGAATTATTGGTGGCAAAGACAAATTTGAGCCCGCGCCGCCGAATTTCGGCAAAAATCGCGGGCAAATCACCAATCGGCGCATCCGCTTTCCAGATGACGCCGTCCATATCCAAAATTAATCCACGAATGAAGGCGGGAAGCAGGGGCATGGGAATGATGAATGGTGAATGCAGAATGCAGAATGCAGAATGAGAAATTCATCATTCCGCATTCTGCATTCCATCAACTGATTACTTCTTCTCTGGCACGTCCAGCACCTGATCGACCAGACCGTATTCAACCGCCTGTTTCGCATCCAGGTAATAGTCGCGGTCGGTATCGCGCTCAATGACTTCCAGCGTTTGGCCGGTATGCTTCGACATGATGCCGTTCAGCAGGCTCTTCAGCCGTAAAATCTGTTTGGCCTGAATGGCGATGTCGGTGGCCTGGCCTTGCGCGCCGCCGAGCGGCTGGTGCATGTGAATGGTGGCATTCGGCAGGGCGTAGCGGCGGCCTTTCGTGCCAGCCGTCAGCAGGACGGTGCCAAACGAGGCGGTAATCCCCACTGCCACGGTACTAATGGGGTTCGAAATCATCTGCATCGTGTCGTAAATCGCCAGCCCGGCGTAAATCTGCCCACCGGGAGAGTTGACGTACATCTGAATTTCTTTTTCGGGGTCTTCGTGGCTCAAAAACAGCAGTTGGGCCACAATGACATTCGCCACCTGGTCATCAATGGGCATGCCCATGAAAATAATGCGCTCTTTGAGCAAAAGCGAGTAGATGTCATAAGCGCGTTCACCGCGCCCGGACGACTCGACCACCATGGGAACAAGGTTGTTAAAATTTTGGGTCATGGTTTCTCCTGTATAGTTTTGCAATCATACCCGTAAATTATTGGATTTGCATAAGAAAACGAAAAAGCCGGAGCGCAAAATCTTCGCGAAGCGCCCTGCGAAGGGCCTGATTTTGCGCGAAAATTGGGAGGCTTTCGACTCCATCTAGAAAAATCTCCGGCAAGTGATACCGGAGATTTTTATTCGGGGAGAAGTCGCCTATTCGGCGCTTGCGGCCTTTTTGGCAGTTTTCTTCTTTTTGGGCTTGGCCTGCGCTTCAGCGGAAGCAGCCTCCGCCGCGGGCGGGGTCGCCGTTTCGAGGGCGGGCGCCTGACCGCTGGCGATGGCTTTCAGCCGGTCGAGCACCAGGCGGGTAGTTAATCGCCCGGCGGCGTCGGAGGCCACCGCGTTGATTAATTCCTGCGAGGCGCGTGTCCCGTTCTTGGTCATTTTAGCGAATTCCGGGTCATTGACCGCGAGCGAGGCCCACATCTGTTGAAATTTCTTCTGCAGACTTTCATCGCTGGGGCGCAGATCTTCGGCGCGGGCAACTTCGTCCATAATCAGGCCGCGCTCCAGGCGTTTGATGGCGACCGGGCGGGCTTCGTCTTCGGTGAATTTTTCCAGCGTGGTTTCGCGGATTTTGAGATAGGTTTCAAAATCGGCGCCCTGTTCGCTCAGGCGGTGTTTGATGTCTTCGATGACGTGTTCCAACTCATGTTCCACCACCTGGGGCGGATATTTGATGGTCGCGCCCGCTTTAATCTGGTCAATCACTTTGGTGAAAAATTTGTCATTGTATTCATCACGCGATTCTTTTTCGATGTTTTCGCGCAGGTGGGCGCGGAATTCTTCCACCGTCTGACCGAGGCCGGTTTTTTGGGCGAATTCGTCATTCAGTTCGGGGGCGGTGACGGCGCGCACGGTGCGGGCGGTGACTTCAAACGAGGCGGTTTTTCCGGCGAAAGTTTCATCCGAAAAATCTTTGGGGAATTTGTGCGAAATCGTGACGGCTTCGCCAGGTTTCAGGCCAATCATTTGTTTGCCGAAACCGGGGAAGGGAAATTCACCGTCTTTTTCTTCGCGGCCAACCACCAACGCGTAGCCTTTGCGCTCCAGCAGCGGCTCTTCGCCGTCTTTGGCTTTTGCTTTGCGGGCGATGATATCTGCGGAAAGGTAGTCGTCTTTTTCGGCGGCGCGTTCGACGGTTTCGGTTTTGCCGTACATGCGGCGCAGATTCTCAACTTGCTCATCAATTTCATGCTCGGCGGGCACTTGCCAGGTGTATTCCTGGCGCACGGCGCGGTACTCGCCCAAATCAACGGTTGGCATGAGCGGCACGCGAAATTTCAGTTGTGGTGGGTCCAGGCTGACGACGTCTTCGAGCGCACCGGCGGCGGCGGGTTCGATATTGGCTTCTTGCAGCGCGGCGGGGTAGATTTCATCTACCAAAATTTCGAGGGCTTCTTCGTTGATGGCGGCCTCGCCAAAGGCGCGGCGAACTACGTCGTAGGGCGCTTTGCCGGGGCGAAAGCCGGGAATTTTGCCTTTTTCGGCAAGATTGCGGGCGGCGCGGTGGCGGGCGCTTTCCATTTTTTCGGGTTCAACGTCCACCAGCATTTCAATCTGATGGTCTTCGCGGGGGGTTGTTTCGATTTTCAACGTCAAATTCCTTCCTGGTACAAGATAATGTTACGGGTGAATGTGTGTAGGGATGGTGAGATTCGAACTCACACGCCTCGCGGCATAAGATCCTAAGTCTTACGCGTCTGCCCGTTCCGCCACATCCCCAAAATGCGCTGGGATTATACGCGAGTTTGAGCGGAATGGGGGCGCTGTTGCCAATTTTGGCGATATTTTCCTCAATACACCCGTAGAGCAAGTCTGCGACTTGCCTTACGCAAATCAGAGATTTGCGCCACGGTGCGCCTGTAGGGCAAGCCTGCGACTTGCCTTACGCAAATCAGAGATTTGCGCCACGGTGCGCCTGTAGGGCAAGTC
>Ga0100379_10003058_pt1 | contig 15440 bp, 10 predicted proteins | sample CryGeymeta201503_FD_80418 | JGI IMG/M metagenome (GOLD analysis project Ga0100379, IMG submission 80418) | Groundwater microbial communities from Crystal Geyser aquifers in Utah, USA - Crystal Geyser metaG 2015-03 | ecosystem: Environmental > Aquatic > Deep subsurface > Groundwater | place...
ATGAGTTTTAAAACGAAGTTGTAAGCAGTCTTATCCATACCGAAATATAAAACACGATAAAACTATGATATGTAATAATTTAATAAATTATGTTATATTTTTTTCGGGTAATGTCAGGGGCAAGGGGGATTTTACATCATGATGAAAAATTTATTCTTAATCAGAACTCAGTTTTCAATTAGTTTTAGCTCAGTTTTATTTGGTTGTCAGCGAGGACGCTGACTTAATTTTTCTAAGCACCAGCGTGGACGCTGTCGCTATGATTTAATTTTTATTGATATTATGTGCCACAACTCCAACAATAACAGAACTTAAAATCGCAAAAGTTACCGTTACACCTGGATTATTGTGATACCTACTTATTTCCAAATAATACATTCCGAAATGCACCAATAAAGCAGAAACGGATGCTAGCCAAATCGTTGAAGCCTTCACTTCTTTTAAAAATGTGCCAAAAAGTACGGGGACAAATGTTGCTGAGAATAATCCATAAACACCATTTTGTGCAAAAATTGCTACAGAAAGTGATGGATTATAAAACTGATCATAACTTAAAAAGAAGGAAATTATTCCTGTCACAACAAGCGTTATTCGCCCAATATTCAGCGCTTTTTTCTTTCTTTCAGATTCATCAACTTCGATGTTTTTTAGAAAACGAAGTGCTAAATCATTTGAAGTGATTGAGGAAATCGAGAGCAATAAACCTTCCATTGTGGAGATACTCGAACAAATAATTCCCAACACAACAATTCCTCTTGTTAAAGGAGAAAATCCATCGGTCAATAGATACGAAGCAATTGCTTTATCGGGTCTAAGTAATTCTGTTCCTTGTAATTCCAATCGTGCAATTAATCCCATTCCGATTAACATAAAAAACAGCGTTGAAATGATTCCTGCTGTTATCAAATACTTATTTACGTCCTTTTCGGATCGTAAAAACAGCGCTTTACTCATAATATGAGGTTGCATGACTACTGCGATTCCGACTATAAAATTGGCAAAAAACACTTCAAAATAATTACGGAATAATGCACTTGATGGGTTTATTGGTTCAGCTAAAACAGGATCGACTAACCTAAGGCTCGATAAAAAACCATCAAGACCATTTGAAAACCATGGTAAAGCTTGAGACAACATGAAAAACGTTGCCACAATCATAATTATACCTTGAAATGAATTCGTCATTGTATGCGCGACTGCTCCGCCAACCAAAATGTAGCCGAAAACAAAAATCATAAAAACCAGCATTACCAAAATCGGACTGATTTCTAACGAAGTGGAAACGACCTGTGTCACACCAACTGTAATCATCACAATAAAAGTAATTAAGAGAAAACTGACGATTGCAAAAAAGATCTGCAATCCCGACGAATCAAAGCGTTTTCCAATCCAATGAGGCAATGTTAAGGCTGAATATTTATCTCCAACTTTGCGAAACAGCTTGGTTACAGTAATCAAACTGATGAGAATTCCTAAGAGTGATGAAACTCCATATCCAAGAAAGCCAGAAATTCCGTACAAATAAACGATTCCAGGGTTTATCACGAAAGTTGCAACGCTTACCATATTCGCAGATAAGGCAATTGCAATCCAAACTGGACTTACATTTCGTGTTCCAACCGAATACGTCTCTAAGTTTTTAGAGCGCTTTGCCGCAACTACCGCAATTATGGCGATTACGAGCATATAAATCCCAATAAAAATGGGTAAAATGTAGGAGTCGTTCATAAATACGAGTTCTGTTTAATCGTTTATTTTTAATATCTGAAAGCGTTACAAGCAAAGGTTAAACCACCACCTGAACCCATCAAAACAAAGATATCTCCTTTTTTGAGGTCGCCATTTCTTACACTGATATCTAAAGCGGTTCCAATGGCTGCAGACCCGGTATAACCTAAATAGGTCATGATTGCGGGAGCCGTTTCGCGTGGCAATTCCAGATTATCCATTGTTTCCCAAATTTGATTCACATTGATTTGAGTCATAAATGCTCTTTTGATTTCATCAACTGAAAAACCACCTCTTTTTGCCACATTGCGAATCATATCGGTCCACATAATGGGATTTAACTCTTTTGGAAACTTGTGAACGAACTGCAATAATTGCTCTTTATTATCTATGATTTCATGCGTTGTTGGCCGAGCCGCCGCACCGGCATAAATTCCCATGTGATTACAAAATTCACCTTTTGTTCGAATATCAGATGAAAGGTGTCCTACATTTTCTTCTTCAGTTGCGGTGAAAATGGCGGCACCGGCTCCATCAGCGAAAAGTGTGCAGGTCTTTTTATCGTGTACGTTTAAAAAACGAGACATGGCGTAAGCGCCAATCACCAAAGCATTCGTATAATTCGTGTCCGACTTTATGAACTTTACTGCCGTTTCTGAGGCAACCACAAAACCAGAACAAGCTGTATTGATATCAAAAGTTGCGGCATTTACAAAGCCCATTTTATGCTGAACTACAGATGCTGTACTTGGCGAAATGAAATCAGGCGTATCGGTTGAAATTATCAATAAATCGATGGATTCTGGTTTCATATTTGCCATTTCAAGTGCTTTTTTTGCGGCTTCAACGCATAAATCACTTGTAGTCTGATCATCTCTCATCCATCGTCTTTCTTTTATGGTGAGATTTGTTTGCAACCATGTATCGACATCTTCTCCCAAAATTTCATTAAAAAATGAATTAGGAATAATTCGATCGGGCGTATAAGAACCTGTGGCTAAAAGTTTTGCGTTTCTCATGATGTTACAACATTCAAAGACATTAATTTGAACTCTAGATTTAGAGTCTAGTCCAAAAGTGATCATTCTCGATTTGATTTGGTTAAAACCAACAAATAAACTTTTGGCCTGAATTTAATTTTTAAGATTTTGGGCTTAAGAAAGGGTTTAAGATTAATTTTAAATCACCCTTCTTTATTCAAGAAGCTAATTTTATTAACCAATTACAACGCCACCGTCTACGCTCAAGGTAGTTCCTGTGATAAATGCGGCATCATCGGAGGCTAAAAAAGCATAGGCTTTTGCGATGTCTTCAGGTTTTCCCAAACGACCAAGCGGAGTTTTACTTTCCATTCCTTTTAAAACTTCATCAGGCATTTTCGCAACCATTTCTGTGGCGATGAATCCTGGAGCGACCGCATTTACTCGAATTCCTTTTCTTCCTAATTCTTTGGCCATTGTTTTTGTCATTCCAATTACACCAGCTTTGGTAGCAACATAATTTGTTTGTCCAAAATTGCCGTACAAACCTACAACAGAACTCGCGTTTAGAATTACGCCTTTTCCTTGTTTCGCCATAAATCCTGCCGCAATCTGAGAGCAGTTAAAAACTCCGGTCAGATTGATATCGATAACTCTTTGCCATGCAGCGCTATCCATTTTTAAAAGAGATTTGTCCATCGTGATTCCTGCATTATTCACCAAGACATCAAGTTTTCCAAATTTTTCGATTATTTCGTTTATTCCTTTTTTAACTTCTTCATAATCGGCCACATTTACTTTTGCAAAAACTGAAGTGTAACCTAACTCTGCCCAAGAATTTACACAAGCATTTCCTGCTTCTTCATTAATATCCCAAATTATTACGGTTCCATTTTCTTGTAAAAATTCAGTTGCAGTTGCTTTGCCAATTCCGGCAGCTCCGCCAGTTATCAGAATAATCTGATTTGAAAATCGTTTCATGATGGTATATTTTAATCGTTTGAAAATTTTCAAATATATAAAACGAATTTAAGACAATTGCAAGCGCTTTTTTGAATTTATTTCAGCTGTTACTGTTTATTTGTGTGAGTTGTGGATAATTACTTTTTCTGAAAATCAAGATAAAAGACAAACGTCATTCTAGGTTTGACTCTTAATCTTAGCAAAGAGAAAAACTTGCCAACACATTATGCATAGCTATTGCAAAACGATGAGTTAGACCGAGATCCTGAATCAAGTTCAGGATGACCGTGGTTTTTTTTTCATTCTGGGCTCGACCTAGAATCTTTGCCAAGAAAAAAAAGAAAAACTACCTACACATTCTGTTTAGCTATAGCAAAACGATGTTTAAGACCGAGATCCTGAATCAAGTTCAGGATGACTGTGGTTTTTTTGTCATTCTGTCCCGAACGCCTTTGGGAAGAATCTCTGTCAAATTACAAATGCATTTAATATTTACTAATGTGGCAAAGAAATTCCCCATTTGCCTAAACAAACCGTTTTTTATTCTCAAGCAACTTAATCCCGTACTCAAATAGAATTAACACTCTCTTAATAATTGCTTTATGCTTGAATTCTAACTTTGTGCTGCTCAGATCAACCTATCTTTTCAACACACATTATGAAATTTTCAAAATTCACACTATTCAGTTGTTTATTTCTTTTCTTCAGCTCTCCTCTTTTTGCTCAAGCTTCAAACGAAACCATTTTTATTGATGGTTCTAGTACGGTTTATCCACTTACCAATGCTGTGATTAAACTTTACAAACGAAACCCTTCAGCACCAACTATTTCTATTGAAGTAAGTGGAACAGGCGGCGGATTCAAGAAATTCGTAAAAGGTGAAACCGATATAAATAATTCATCACGCAAAATTCACGAAAGTGAAATTTATGAATTGCAAAAAAACGGCATTCAGTGGTATGAATTGGTTTTAGCTCTTGATGCCATTGCTTTAGTCGCGAACAAATCAAATACTTTTGTTAAGGATCTAACTATCGATGAATTACGATTGATTTGGAAAACGAATTCAACGATAACTACTTGGAATCAACTTCGTTCGATTTGGCCTAATGAACCTATTCGTCTTTATGGCCCTGGTTTAGATTCTGGAACTCGGGATTATTTTGCAGAAGTTTTATTTGGTGATGTCGATTTTATGCGTACTGATTATTCAATGAGTGAAGATGACGATGAATTAGAAAAAGATGTAGAAAATGATGTGAATTCCCTATCGTTTTTTGGAATAGCTTATGTAGCTAGAAATAATAATCAGGTAAAATTAATTGGCATTCGAACAGAAGACAAAGTTATATTCCCAAACTTTTCGGCCATTAAATCTAGAGACTACCCTTTATCTAGATCTTTGTACTTACATATAAATCAAAAGAAACTCGATGAAAATGATGCTTTAAAAGATTTTTTACTGCTATACATAAAATCAGTAACCATGCTTTCTAAAGCCGCCGGGTATATTCCACTTGATGCTAGATTATATTTGAAGTCGATGAATGATTTAAAGTTAAAGACTGATTCAATGTCAAAATAAACCACATTTATACCATAAGTCAAACCGCTTATACCTCATAACAAAGGTTATCAAAGTCCTGATAGTGATTCTTTCAGGACTTTTTTTTGAATTTAAAATAAGGATTCTTTAATCTGCACAACTTTTCGCACATCCACCTTTACGGCTAAAGTCTGCTCGCCACTACTGTAAACAATTCCCTTTACGGGAGTTACATCAGAAAAATCTCTACCAGAAGCAACTCTGATATGTTCATTTTTCACCACTAAATTATTGGTTGAATCAAATTCAACCCAGCCCCAGTCTGGAATATAAACGGCAATCCATGCATGAGATGCATCAGCTCCAACTAATTTTGGTTTTCCTGGAGGAGGAAGCGTTTCGATATAACCACTCATATATTTAGCGGCCAAACCGACCGAACGTAAACAAGCCAAACCAAAATGAGCAAAATCTTGGCAAACACCTTTTCTACTCGAAAACACTTTTTCTAGTGGAGTGCTGATATCTGTAAATCCCGGCGTAAATGCAAAGTCTCTATTTATTCTTGAATTGAGTTCGTTTACGGCTTCAAATAATGGACGACCGGGTGTGAAAGATTGTAAAGCGTATTCAGTAATTCCATCAAGAATTGGAACAAACTCTGATTCCAAATAAAACTGTTTAATATCTCCACTTGCCGAAGAGGATTGAAGCCAACGCACAACTTCTTCCCAAGAAGCTGTTTTTTCTTCTTTTATTCGAATCCAATCTGGATCTCTTAATCGAACATGACTTATTCCTTTAATTGTAAGTTTTTCATGTGCTTTATCAACCGAAAAATAAATCATCTCATTGCCAAAAAAATCTCGTCGTTTAACTATATAACTTGGCTCAGGTGAAATCTCATACCGAAAATCAATCACTTGTTGAAAATGAGATTCCATTGGTGTTTTGTACATAATATTATGACACAGACTTGCTTCGTTGTCATAGGTGTACTCGGTAATATGCGATACTTTGTATTCTGCCATTCTTTAAATTTCTAACAATCTCGATTGTGACATTACCCGGTATTTATCACCTTTTTGACCAAAATAATTCTCAAATATTTTATTTGAAACTTCATTCAGTAATTCCACTATTTCTGATAAAAACTCATTCAAGTTTAAATATTCATCGCTTTCTTCATCCAATTCTATTAATGATTTAACATCACACAATCGAACTTTTGTAAGAGCTGTTAATAAACTTTTCCGAACGGAACTTAATCCAACTGAAATTCCAGTTTGAGGAATTTCTAGAATATGAGCATCTATAGATGAAATTTGAAAAACTAGTGATCTTGGATTTGTTTCATCAAGAATTAACAAGTTCAGAATTCCTTCAAGCATTAAAGTCGAGCGATATTGATACCGATAGGTTACCAAACTTTCACTACAACGAAGAGTATATTCCATAATCGTTTTATTCTTGTCTTCGGTATCGAAAGATTGACCCAACATAGATTTCAGAATAACACAGTTATTGGTTGCTGTTTCTACAAATCGCCCAATGTTTAACAAAGACCAAGTGGGTTCGCGAGTCATATTATCCAAATTTAAGCCAGAAAACGCCATTAATTTGATAATAAGATTATCTAAACCGTGATAAATGTCTTGCAAACTAACATCTTCTTTTTTCATGGATTGAACTTCTTCTGAAATCGTATCTAAAATTCTCCACGTATCAAGGCTTAAGCGATCTCGCACTGCGTAACTATTAGATAAAAACGCCTGAATTGATTGCGCGATACTTCCCAATTTAGAGGAATCGATAACTAATGCTTTCAGTTCTTTTTCTGGATTTATCAGATTTTCTGGAGTAAAAAAACCGGGGTGCGTAAACGTTAATTCTGTGAGTGTTTTCAATAAAGTTGATAAAACCACGTCTTTTTCAATAGATACTGAATCGTCCATTTCATTATAGGTTTTTAAGGCCATTCTTACTAATCGAACGGTGTTGGCAGCTCTTTCCAAATAACGACCTTGCCAGAATAAATGCTCACCTGTTCTACTTGGCAAAACTGTTTCAACTTTTATCAAATTGAGTTTTACAGCTGATTTTGGCTCAACTGAATCAGATTTTTTTCCCAATACCCAGGTGTCTTTACTGATTCCACCTGTTTGATTCGAAATTAAAAATACGCCTTCTTTGGCTGAACTTCGAGAAAGTCCACCCGGCATAACATAATAACCTTGAGTTTCAGAATCAGCGACTGTATAACTTCTGAAAATTGAATTTCTCGCCGTTAATTTTCCATTTATAAATGAAGGCGTTGTCGAATAATTCACCCGTTCTTGGCCTACGTACATGTAAGGATGAGCTTTAATTTTATTCTTTAATTGCTCAAGTTCCATTTTACTAAGTTCTCCGCCATAAACTGAAGGAGACTCGTTCGATCGATATATATTTCTGATAACTAATTCATGAACTCGAGACAAAACATATTCTTTTGCTTCTTTTTGACCACACCACCATGTTGCCACTGAAGGTAAAATCAATTCTTCATCTAATAAATGACGACAAATTCCTGGAAGAAAAGCTAATAAGCCTGGATTCTCTAAGATTCTACTTCCCAATGGATTAATAACGGTAACTTTTTTCTGTCGAACGGCTTCCATCAATCCAACGACACCCAAATGTGAATCATTTCTGAAGTATAATGGATCACAATACACATCATCAACTCGTCGGATGATCACATCTACTTTTTCTAAACCTTTTATCGTTTTTAACCAAACAAAACCGTCGCTTACGGTTAAATCACCACCCAAAGCCAATGTAAAACCCAATAATGAAGCAACGTAAGCGTGTTCAAAATAGGTTTCATTTAAAGGGCCGGGTGAAAGTAAAACAATTCGAGGATTCTCTTTATTTTTATAGGAGAGATTAATCAGTGTATTCTTAAGAATCTGATAATAATTGGAAATCTTACGAACTTGGTTTTCACGGATTAATTCGGGGAAAATCCGAGTCATTGCCGAGCGATTTTCGAAGGTATAACCCGCACCTGATGGGGCATCAACCCGATCGTGTAAAACCCACATTTTTCCGTTTGGCCCTCTTGCTAAATCACAAGAATTCAGAATAAGTTGATGTGGGCCTTCTAATTTTATTTTATCAGCAGCTCTTAAAAATCCTCGGTGATTATAGATTAATTCAAAGGGCAATAAACCATTCGTTATTAAAGATCGATTACCATAAATATCACTTAATACATAATTTAATAATCGAGCTCTTTGAATTAATCCTGCTTCAACAACTGCCCAATCTTCAGCAGAAATCATCATTGGAATTGGATCTAAATTCCATGGTCGATTCATTCCATCGGGATCGCCGTGAATATTATAGGTTACCCCGTTTTCACGTAATTGCTGCGCGACTTCCCCATAATGTTGATTCATTTTCTCTAATCCCATTTTCTCATAAGCTGCAGCAAGTTTTTGCCAATGAGGTGCAATCTTGCTATTCGGCAATGCGAGTTCATCTAAAAATGGAGTATTTGAGAGTCGAATATCGTCGAGGTAAGCATTTATCATAAAAATGTGTCAATCAAGCAAGATGCGAATAAACTTCAAAATAATGAATATATAAGGATGAAAATAGTATATTTTTTAAGGCATCTCTTTAAAATTTATTAATAGTTTAAATTGAATTACAGAGAATGTTAAACAAAGTGTTTTATATCTAGTGTTCTTGTGAAAGTCTCAAGTTGATGCCGTTTTTCATTAACAACTGAATTTGTGTGATCATTCTTGAATTAAATCGAACAGGCAATTTGGTGCACTTTAATTTGCTGTAATCCATATAAATCGAATTTTCATCACTGTCTCATTCAAACAAATTTTCTGAATTGATTCAATTTTATCATTAATTTGTACATCTTGCTCCACTTTTTATTCGATGATTTCATCCTACTTGAACAGTTCAAGGAAAGTAGTTGCTTTGATTAAATTTATGCGAATAGGCTTCTAAAAAGAATACTAGGTGAATGAAAGAAATTTTGGTTATTTTATTTTTAAAAGATGTACTTTTTATGGAAGATATTCGCTGGATTCAACGATTTTATAATTACAAAAAAGCATTAACCCAATTACAATCTGCGGTTAATCTACACGCTGAACGCGGACTGACCGATTTAGAAAAACAAGGATTAATTCAGTCATTCGAATACACTCACGAACTAGCGTGGAATACATTAAAAGATTATTTAACCGAACAAGGAATTGTAGGTTTAATTGGTTCACGCGACACTATTCGAGAAGCATTTCAAAAACAACTCATTCTTGATGGCGAATTGTGGATGGAAACCATAAAAAGTCGAAATAAAACAGTTCATAGCTACGATGAAGAAACAGCAATAGACATTTCGCAGAAAATTATTGATTTTTATTGCGAACTGTTCGAGCAACTTTACCGAACCCTATTTCTAAAATTACCTTTAGAACAACAACAAAATTTTGGAGAAATTGTGTGATGCCGTTCGGACTTTCAGATAAAACCATCAATACTTTACAGCAAGTTTTTACCAATTATGCGGAAATTGAGCACGTAATTTTATACGGTTCTCGTGCAAAAGGTACATATCATACAGGTTCAGATATCGATATCACATTAATTGCTCCAACTATGTCCTTCGAAAGATTACTGAACTTGGAGTTAGCAATAGATGATTTACTTCTACCCTACAAAATGGACATTTCTTTGTTTCATAAACTTAAAGACCCGTCCCTTTTGGAACATATAAGTCGAGTTGGAAAGATTTTTTATGAGAATAATCATCAAAACATTATTATAGTTAATTCCTGAACAGCTTTACTCCCGATATATCCAAAAAACTGTATTTTTTAAACAATTCCTTTTATTCATCTTATTATTTTGCATAATACACTAATCGGAGTATTCTCAAATTTGCAATTTTACTTTACTCTTTTATACCTACGTAAATCCATTGTATAAGGGAAATCTGGATTTATAACCTCGTCTTTTGCTTCATATTCGGTCATTATCTGAACAGGGGAAACAAAACGAGCTGCGTCATTTGTTGACATTTCTTTCGGTTCAACATACGAAATAGTATGGCCGAAATCGAAAAATCTAGCTACCCTTCGTGCTTCTGCTTCATAAGCATTTACGGGGAACGTATCATAACTTCTTCCACCAGGATGCGCTACATGATATTTCATTGCACCGACTGATTTCTTTGTCCATGTATCATACAAATCAATAACTAAAGGAGTATCTACACCAATAGTTGGGTGCAATGCTGATGGTGGCTGCCAAGCTCTGTAACGAATTCCTGCTACATATTCACCTTTTACACCGGTACTTTTTAAAGGAATTCGGAATCCATTACAGTGTAAACGATAACGAGAATCGGTTAAACCTGTCACTTTAACTTGAATTCTTTCGAGAGAAGAGTCCACAAATCGAGCCGTTCCTGTACTCGACATTTCTTCACCTAAAACGTGCCACGGCTCAATGGCCATAAAGATTTCCATGTGAATATCATCCATAAATAATTCACCTAAAAACGGAAATCTGAAACTAAAAAATGGTTCAAACCATTGCGTGTCAAACTCATATCCTGCTGAGCGTAAATCTTTTATAACTTCAACAATATCTCTTTTACAATAATGTGGAAGTAAAAATTTATCATGTAATTCTGTTCCCCAGCGAACTAATTTGTGATCGTAAGGCTTTTTCCAAAACCAACTCAATAAACCTCTTATCAATAAAAACTGAACCATCGACATTCTGAAGTGCGGAGGCATATCAAAACCTCTAAATTCCAGAATACCTAATCTTCCTGTTGAAGAATCCGGTGAATACAATTTATCAATACAGAATTCTGCTCGGTGTGTATTTCCTGTAATATCAACTAAAAGATTTCTGAAAAGACGATCAACTAACCAATAGGGAATTTCATCTTCAGATAAATTGGGAACTTGCTGAAATGCAATTTCTAACTCATACAACATATCGTCACGACCTTCATCAACACGTGGTGCTTGGCTCGTTGGACCGATAAATTGAGTTGAAAATAAATAGGATAAAGACGGGTGATGCTGCCAATACGTAATAAAACTTTTCAAGACATCTGGCCTACGAAGAAGTGGACTGTCTTTTGGAGTTACACCCCCTAAAGTAACGTGATTTCCACCACCAGTTCCCGTGTGTCTTCCATCTAAATTGAACTTTTCTGTTGTTAAACGTGATTCACGAGCATTTTTATATAGAACACCATAATTGTGTAATAATTCTTTCCAGCTCTTAGAAGGTTGAATATTTACTTCGATCACACCCGGGTCTGGAGTAATCATAAACTTCTCTAAACGAATATCTTTTGGAGGATCATAACCTTCAATTAAAACTGGCATTTTTAAAGCTTCGGCAGCCCTTTCAACGGCATAAACTAAATCGAGATAATCTTCTAAGTAAGAAACAGGTGGCATAAAAACAAAGATTTTGCCATCTCTAACTTCTGTTACTAAACACGTTTTAAATATTGTTTTTGTTGAATTGAACGTATGAGATTCGGGAGCTTCTCCTTTTTTCTTCAATGCAGAAACATCATCAAACAAATCTCTTTCGAATTGCTTCTCTTGTTTTTCAGGATCAAAATATTGAATGGATTTTAAAGGAAGACGTAAACCAACTGGTGAGTTCCCGGGTGTTAAAAACAAATGCTTTCTTCTAAAACTCCACTTACATGATTGCCATTGATGATTAATGGAATCTTTTGCAATCGGTACAGCAAATCCAACAGGCGTATTCATTCCCGTTTTTAGCAATTCTGCTAATTTTTGGCGTTCTAAAGAATCTGCTAAATCTAAATCAAGTGGATCTACATTTTCTGGAATAGAGCTTTCTTCCCACACGAAATAAAACGGATCTTCATAAGTTGGATGAACATTTTGTGGATCAATAGATAATTCATGAATTAATTGACCCATGAATTTTCGAGCGTCATCGTGAGTAAATCCATAATCTTTGGATAAATCTGCCATTAAAACATCATTATTCCAGATTTTTTCGCCGTCTTTTCTCCAATAACAAGCCAATTTCCAACGAGGTAAAGGTTCACCCGGATACCATTTTCCTTGTCCGTATTGAATTAAAGCACCGCTTCCGAATTCGTCTTTCATTTTATGAAATAAAACATTCGACAATTCTCGTTTATGCTCTCCATCTGCTGCTGTATTCCATTCTGCCCCTTCTTGATTATCAATGGAAACAAAAGTGGGTTCTCCGCCCATTGTTAACCTAACATCGGCAGCTTCTAAATCTTGATCAACTTTGTCACCAAGTGCTAAAATCTTTTCCCATTGTTCATCGGAATATGGAAGCGTAACTCTTGGTTTTTCGTGAATTCGCTTTACCGTGTTTTCAAAATGAAAGGTGGTTTTCGTGACTTCTGCTAAACCTGTAATTGGCGCTGCATTCGATGGATCAGGTGTGCAAGCCAAAGGAATATGCCCTTCACCCGCAAATAAGCCTGATGTTGCATCTAAGCCAATCCAACCTGCGCCAGGAATATACACTTCTGTCCATGCATGTAAATCCGTAAAGTCTTCTTCAGGTCCAGAAGGCCCATCTAATGATTTTTCATCTGATTTTAACTGAATTAAATATCCTGAAGTAAATCGCGCTGCTAATCCTAAATGACGAAACAACTGAACCATTAACCAAGCAAAATCTCTACAAGAACCTGATTTTGAATGTAATGTCTCTGTGCAAGTTTGAACTCCAGGCTCCATCCGAATGCGATAGTTCAATAAAGAATTGACGTATTGATTAATCAAAACCAAGACGTCTACAGTTATCATTCCTTTTTTAATTTTTGATTTTGCTTCTTTTACTAGATCTAAAAAGATTTCATCAGCTTCATCAGTCAATAAATAAGGTTGTAATTGTTTTTCTAGATTTTCTTCGTACTTGAAAGGAAACTCTTTGGCATAATCTTCAACGAAAAAATCGAATGGATTTACGACCACCATTTCTGCGATTACTTCTACATCAACCGAAAAGCTTGTTACTTTATCTGGGAAAACAACTCTAGCTAAATAATTTCCAAACGGATCTTGTTGCCAGTTTATAAAGTGATTTTTTGGCTGAATATCGAGAGAATATGCTGTTATTTTGGTTCTTGAATGCGGCGCAGGACGCAATCGAATTACTTGCGGAGATAATTCAATAGGTCTATCATATTTATAAGAAGTGAAATGGCGAAGGGCTACTCTAACTGACATAATTGAACTATCGTTTTTATAAATCTATTTAAATGGAATATACAAGATTACACTTTTTGTTTAGTAGTTGAATCCAAAAAATTAAGCTCAAAAAACTAATTTGAATTAAAATAATAATACAAATTGGTTTTTTTGCTTAAATAATATACACTAACTACCAAAATAATTTAAATTTATAATGATTCATTAAATAGATAGCTTTTATTCGATTAAATTCTTTTTCCCTAAAAATAAGCCAAACTATTTCATTTAAATGACCTTACCAATGGGAATCTTACAAGCTTAACTCCTATTAAGCGAAAGAATGTTCGCTTATTTATTTACGTTATCAACAAAACTTTGAAGAAATCGGATAGTTCATCACCTTTTCATTCAATATCAATTCGCCTTATTTACATTTTTCACTTGTACAGCTACTGTGAATCAAATTAAAAAGAATAGGCTTTTGTCTTTTACCTAATCTGCTTAAATCGTACATTATTTAGGATTTTAAATTCATAGCTCTATTGCAAGGAAACAACGAATGGGAAAAATATTAGATGCACTACCAAAGGGAAGAATGCTTTCACTTGATGTATTTCGTGGAATAACCATAACTATGATGATTTTCGTTAACAATCCTGGTTCTTGGTCTTACATGTATCCGCCCTTAAAACATGCTGAATGGAATGGTTGGACACCAACGGATTTCATTTTCCCTTTCTTTGTTTTCATTATGGGTGTTTCCGTTGTCTTAGCTTTTTCAAAAAAGTTAGCTCAAGGAGTTGATAAGAAAGAATTGTATAAATCAATTTTTATAAGAACCGCTAAACTATTTGGTTTAGGGTTATTGCTTGCGCTTTTTTCCATAAATCTGTTTTCACCCGATCATAATTGGTTCACTGATACTTTATTAAAAATAAGAGTAATGGGAGTTTTACAACGATTAGCGCTTGTTTATGCAATTACCTCTATACTCTTTTTGAATTTTGATATCAAAAAAATGAGCTTTATTGGGATTGGAATCCTAGTTGTTTATTGGCTACTTATGAAATTCATGCCTTTTTCAGCAACCATTGATGGAGTCGTAACTGATTTAACCGGAACTCTAGAACATGGTAAAAACTTCGCTGCTTTTATTGATTCGAAAATTTTTGGAGTAGATCATTCTTATTTCAAAAATGTGCCTTTAGTTTATGATCCTGAAGGATTTTTATCAACTTTCCCAGCGGTTGTGAGTTGTATTGCAGGTGTAATAACAGGTTGGTATTTACAAAAGAAACATAGTCTTGAAGAACAAACATCAACCCTATTTTTCTGGGGTATTGGCTTATTGTTCATTGGCGAAATCTTAGATTATGGATTCCCAATTAATAAAACACTTTGGTCGCCAAGTTATGTGGTATTTATGGCAGGAATGGCTTTAGTATTTTTAGCCATGTGTATGTATCTCATTGATGGAAAAGGAATTAAAAATTGGACTGAACCATTTATTGTATTTGGAGCCAATGCCATCGCATTCTTCATGTTTGCAGGATTTTTTGGTCGCTTAATCTTAATGATTTCAATAGATGGAGTTCGATTTAAGCCATTAATGTATAATGAATTATTTGCTCCACTATTTGGAAATTATATAGGTTCAGTGGCCTTTAGCATCGTATTTTTGGGTGTTTCTTATGCTTTAATGCTTTGGATGTACAAAAAACGCATTTTCTGGAAAGTATAAGAACCATATTGAATGTTGATTTCTTCTTGCTGAATTTAGAATGACTTCGACCATTGAATTTTGCGGTGTTAAAATCATCTAATTGTATTCATATAAATGAAAAATTTTACTTTATCCGATTTTAATTATCCATTTGATGAGTCTTTAATTGCTCATACTCCAGCTTCTCCAAGAGATCATGCTCGTTTATTGGTTTATAATCGTAAAGACAAGTCGATTATAGATAC
>Ga0100379_10003070_pt1 | contig 15410 bp, 22 predicted proteins | sample CryGeymeta201503_FD_80418 | JGI IMG/M metagenome (GOLD analysis project Ga0100379, IMG submission 80418) | Groundwater microbial communities from Crystal Geyser aquifers in Utah, USA - Crystal Geyser metaG 2015-03 | ecosystem: Environmental > Aquatic > Deep subsurface > Groundwater | place...
AGTTAATATATATATATTCTACTTACATTATTTATAAACTCAATATCAGACTTGACAATTCTACAAAGAATATTAAAAACTATAACAGCAAATAGAATACTAATAACTACTGAGGTTATTATCGATAGCCAATGAATATTATCATTAGCTAATGATTTCTTATAGTGATCCCAACGAGATGCCCATTTTATATCAGATTTCTAAATTAATTACATTACTAAGATAAATAATATACTTTAAAGATTATATCATAAGTGAAATAGATATCTTTATCAACTTTTAAGTAGTTATTATTTTTATTAAAAAAGTTCTTCTTCCAATTTTTTTCTTCGGTTTCACAGTTCAATGCTGTGCTATTGTTTTTAGGATCAACATTGTTTATTCTTAATAATAAGTAAAATTATTATAAATTAAATATTTTACGATATAGGTGCAATACTAAATCCAACAATTGTATATTGCTTTTCATCTACTGTCTCTTGTGGATTAGGTTTATCTTTATTTTTTGGTACTTTAATTGTTTCTTCGTGTATCTCTATGTTAAAGGTCAAATGATTAAAAATATAAGTTTCTCCGTTCTTTACTTTTTTATTTTAATATATACTTCGTTAGTGAGGCCTAAGGGGATCCCAGAATCATAATGTGTAACATTTTCATCAAAATATTCAACAAGCGGAGAATTTGTTATATTATAGCCAGCAGGAAGATTATCAACATACCTTAAAAAATTATATTGTATTATATTAATTAGTTGTAATATATTATGTTATTATTACCATGAAGATGTATAATGATTTTTAATTAAATACTTAAACCATTCTACTTGATTTGAATTAAACTTAATTGGACCACATAGTTGTTTACAAAAGTGGTTTTTATTCATTTCAACCTATACATAAGTATTAAATATTAAATGATGATTGATTTATATGAATTATAGCAATAAGAACGTTATATGTTTATTTTCTTACATGATAATCTGTGATATAAGTAAGGTCCCCTGATAATATTTCACCTAAGTTATCACTTGTTGGAGTTTTATGAGAAAGTGCGCAGCCTGGTATTACTTCAAATCCGTATGGGATTTGAGTAATTACGGAGTTTATTCTTCCAACTGATAATGTAATATTATCAAGTTCTTTATAATACTTGACATTTTAAAAGTTTAATTACACTGACAGTAACGCCTGGAAAGTGACAATTTACCAAACTTAATGTGAGAAAATATATTATGTTCATTACAAGAATATTCATTGTTTTTCTCATTAATTTTATTAATATAGAAATATATTAAAAATAAACATATACAATAAATTATTTAAATAAAAAAATTAATTTTAATTATATTACCAATAAATGTTTCTAAATGTGTTTGAAAAAGGAATGGATAAACTCAATAAGTTCTTACATGTAATAATAACTTTCAATAACATACAATAACTTATAATAACTTATAATAACGTATTTTTTTATAGCCTCCAAATAAATTTTCAATTAAAGGCAAAGAATACACCGAAGAAAAACTACTAGCTGAAGGTGGCTACGGATATGTATATATGGTTTCTGATTCTGAAGATAATAAATTTGCTTTAAAGAAAATGAATATTCAAGTAATTTATAATTAAACAAATTTAACAAATAAAGTCTAAAGAAACATTACAAAATATAAAACAAGAAGTGAAGTTATGGAATAAAGTCAACAATTGTAAAAATATTGTTAAAATGCTTGATTATGAATTAACAGAAACTTTTATATTAATTCTTATGGAATTGTGTACTGGTAAATTAATTCTATTTACTACTTAAACTGACTAAATTTATTAATAATTTATTAATAATTTAATACAATTTATAGAGGGTTCGTTATTTGATTATATTACTGCAAATGAAACTGCTATTCCTGAACAAACTGTTTTATTTATAACAAGAGAAGTATGTAATGGAATAAATTTTATGCATCAACAAGATCCTCCAATTGCACATAGAGATATTAAAATTGAAAATGTTTTGAGATTTGGAAAAACATTTAAGTTATGTGATTTTGGTTCGGCAAGTTCGACTGTTGTTGATCCGAAGTAAATTATAAATTATCATATTTAATCTAAATTTATTAGAAAGAACGATAAAAGTTTCATTTTAGATCAATTTTCCATATTTGAAAAAACTACAACTTTTATGTACAGGTAACTATTTATATAAACTTAAAACTATAAAATATAATATTATACAAACTTATTCAATGAAAAAACACATATATGATACAATAAATATTAACACAAAATAACATCTTAACAGACCTCCCGAAATGTGCGACCAATATGCAAAATATTATATAAACGAAAAAGTTGATATCTGGATGCTCGGTTGTATCTTTTATGCACTACTTTTTAAAAAACATCCTTTTCAAGATGCACAAAAGCTAACTATTATTAACGCTTATTATTTTATTCCTGCTGATCATAACTATTCTGAAAAAGTAATTGACTTTTTACGTCTAATGCTAACCCCCAATCCAGCTAATAGACCAAGTGCTCAAGATGTAATAAATATAATAAATGATTGGAAAAATACTAAAATTGAATTATCAGACGAAGTATTAGAAATAAAAAGAAAACAAGATTCAAATAAACCAAGTAGTAAAGGAAAGATGAATTTATTATCAGATGAAGATATCAAAAGACTACAAGGAGAGATATTAAAAAAAGAAAAGAAGAACAAGAAAAGTGTTTACCATAATAAAAATGAAGATGATGATTATAATGATATGTTTGATGATGATGAAGCTGATACAAAGTATTCAGGAAGTGGAAATAATAACACTAAGAAAACAAATAACTTTGATTTTGATCCATTTGCTGGAATAAATAATAGTAAGAACAGTAATAGTAATAATCACGGAAATTGGGATGTAGATTTCAACCAAATGAATAATAACAATAATAGTAATAATAATACTGGAAAAGTCACTCAAACTGTTCAATTTGAAAACTTTGATTTTGAATTTTGTGATACTGGAAGTACTGGGAATAAGAACTCAAGTAATAATACTAATTCAAACAATACAAGCAATACAAATTCTAATAAAAATGTCCAGAGTCAGTTTGATCAACTTGATTTAAATTTCCATAACACTAATCAAAAACCAACTTCAAATTCTAACAATTCTACTAATTTCACACATGATTTTGATTTTACAAGCAGTAATACAAATAATACAAATAATAAGAACACTTTTAGTTCTAATAATAACAATATTGATTATAGTAATTTCGATTTTATCAATTCAAACTCTAATAATACAACTAGTAATACTAAAACTAACAATACAAATACTAATAATCAAAGTAAGTCAAGTAACCCAGTAAATATTAAGCCTTCAAACTCAAACAATTATCAGCCTCAGCCGAAAGTTAATACTACACTTAACACTAGTAAGCAGTCGAATAATGTGAATACAACTAATACAAATACTGTTAATAAAGCCAATGTAACTAAAAAAGAACAAGATGTTTTTGATTTCTTCGACTAGATGTTTATATAATTAAAAATAATTTATATTCATATGATAAAAATGACTATTATATTTTAAATTTTATTTTGGAATTTTAGAATTAAATTAAGTATAGTAACATTATTTATTTACTAATTACTATTTAATTCTTATTTTTATTTTTCAAATTTATTTTAAATTAAATTACACAATTAATTTTAATTTAAGTTAATGTCTACTATTAAAAGTTTCAACAAAAATGAAAACGAAGATTCAAATTCAATGTTTTATGTTGAAAACTTACTAAATGTAATAACTAATAAATAATAACTAATAAAAATAACTAATTTCCAAATGAAAATTATCAATATTAATAAATTATCTATTATCATTCTCAATCAATTTTAACAATTCTAAGGGCTTAAACGAATGGAGAAATATACAAGACATAATTCGTATGACATTTAAGGCTTTATGTGAAGTCGTCAAGAGCCAAGGAGTAACAATTAAAGAATTAGAAAAATCAATAGGGTCAAGAGCAAGCAAGTCAGAGTTAAACTCCGGACTAAATATAAAAGCAAATATAGCCGATGTAATGAAAACATTTTCTGAAGTAGCAAATAATATAGAGTCACGCCCAACATTAGAAGAGATGCATTCATATTTAGATGAGAAGATTTCAAAGACTGATATACAAGTAAGAATATTGTAAAATTACATACAATTAAATTCGATTTACATACAATTAACTTAATTTACATACAATTTATTTAATTTATCCAGTATTATTTAAACTCTAAACCATCTCTTGAAGAAATTAGACATATGATTGACTCAAGAGTGAGTGCAAAAGAATTTGAAAGAGAAATAAACAATATTAATCAAAAATTAGATCAAAAAGATACACTAAAAATAAGTAACACTAATAATGTGTCATCGAAAGAATTAAGTCACCTTGCGCTGTTGATAGGTAATTATAAAAGAGATAAAGAAATTTAAATAAACAATTATTTAAAAATACATTAAATATTAATCAATACCAATATAATCATTAATAGAAACTAAAGCAAGTAAGGAAGAACTAAACGAAGGTTTAAACCTCAAAATAAATAAAGATCAGTTACAAGCAATACTTCATAAAAAAGCAAATAAATCTGACGTAGATAATCACTTAAAGAATAAAATAGACGTGGACGAATTTCAAAGTATGGTCAATATTATCAATAGCAAATTAGAAATAAACGACTTTGAGAAATTAATTCAGCAAGTAAGTTTAAAGGCAGATAAATCAGACTTAATTGAATTAGAGAATTTTATATATGCAAAAGCTGATAAGAAAGATGTAAGTATTATAACTTGTTTAATAGTTTATTATAAAATGAGTTATATGTTTATTTTGTGTTTAATATATAAAAAATAATATTATCCTAAAATTTATAATTTATAATCTTAGGTTGAGCCACTCAACGAAATAATATTTGATTTAAAAAGAGACTTAACAAAAAAAGTAGAGGCTATTGATGGTGATCTTGATAGACTTATTGACAATATTAAAAAAGAGTTTCAAAATTATAATGTAGTTTTAAATAACTTTGATAGTAAGAATAATAAATAGATTATATAATTAATACAATATATCTCTTTTATGACTACATTTACAATTTATCATTAACAATTAACAATTTATCGTTAACATCATAAATTTAGTTAAAAAAGTTGATTTCAAAGAATACGAAAAGTTAAGCCTACATATATCAAAAAAGATCGACTCAGAATTACTTAATTCATCTATCAATCAAGTTAAAACTGATCTATACGAATCGTTTAACCATTACAAAAACGAAATAGCATCACAGAAAAAAGTTCAAAGCGAACAATTAACGGAAAAGAATCTAATATTAGAAAAACAAGTATTAAAAGCAACGGACGATTTTAATAAGTACAAAGATAAAATAATCGAAATTCAAGAAAAGAGAAAATTAGATCATGACGACACAGTAAATATTATTTGATTGCTTACTATAGATAAAACACAGCAAACAAATTTTATCAAACTTTGCCAAAGAAATAACAGCAGAAAACTCTATGATTAAATCTGAATTACAAAAATTAAATAAAGAAGTGGCTGACTTATTTATAAGAAAGTCTGAAAAAAAAGATACAGAAACTGCTATAAACAAAATATATAAAGATTTAAAAAATAAAGTAGACGTACCTGAATTAGATAATTTATTTAAATCATGCCAACAAATTATAAGTGAGAAATCAGAAGAAGATAATAAATCAATAAGTAATCGAATGAAAGTGTTAGAATCTGATTTGTTTAAAGTGTTAGAAAAAAAAGCAAATCAGTATGATATTACTACGCTTTTAAGTGGAAAGGCGGACGCTGCATCAACTAATTTGGCTGTGAATAGTAAAGTAAAAAAATAATTAATTTTATTATAGGCTTCTCAACAAGAATTAGAAGAGTTAAAACATCAAGTTGATAAAACAAGAAAGGATCTTACGACAAAATTAGAATATGCAAAATTTGATATATTTGTTAAGGATACACAGCATAATTTAGAAAGAATATATAATGATATTTCTGATAAAGCAAATGTAAAAGAAGTTACCAACTTACTTAAAACCAAAACAGAAATTGAAGACGTAAACAAAGCTCTTATTCAAGTCCACGAAGAATTAGATACTAAAAACAGCTTAGAAAGTGTAAGTATTAAATAATCATTTTTATATCCATTATATAATATCATAAAGATTGAACATAATATTTATATAACTATATTTAGTTTACTACAGCAATGGATAACCAAGCAATCATAAACGAACATTTATGTGCTGAAAATTGCCTTGCGAGATGGACATGGAAATCAGGTCAAATCAAAAGTAATTATGCTGTACCCTGGGAAATCCAAACAGTAAACACAGCACCTGATAATTTCCTTTGGGAAAAAGAAAAAACAGCAGTAATGGTAGTAACATCTGGTTTATATGAAATAAATATGGGATTTTATGCTGATAAAAAGCCAACCGTACAATTAATAGTAAATGGAGAGCCTGTTTTAAGCGCAGTTAATTCGTCTAGTTATGTTATTCATCATTCGTCTGGAAGGCTAAAAAATGTAGGAAAGCATTCTTCTGGTAATATTACAGGTAATAAATAATATCGAAAAGGATTAATTTTATTTAAAATAATTTATTTGTAGGATTGACATTAGTTGACTTTATTTGCTTACCAGAAAGGGCAAAAGTTTCAGTAACATATTCAGGAGAAGAGGGAGCTGAAGGATTTTTAGCATTGAGAAAGCTCTAATAAATTATTTAATCTTAATTTAAATCTATTTTCATTTAATATCTAATTATGTAATTATGTATTTATGTATTTAAATCATACAAAATTGCATTAAAATAATTATTAAATAGTTTGTAATATTATTTCTATAACTATTTTGATCAATACATTAATATTTATTTATTAATAAATATTAAATATAAATATATAATGGATGATAATTTCGTTAGTAGATCAATTAAATCAATTAAATCATTTCCAACAAGAAAAGGTATTTTTAAAATTGATTAAAATTATATACATAATATCCTTATTTTAGTTACAAGTTCATCGAGTAATAAAATGAAAATATCAACAAATGGTAGTTCTAAACCAAAATATAATTTTAATAATCCATCAACAACTAACAATTTTTTAAAAAATAAAAATGTAAATAATGTAAATTCAAACAATAATAACAATACAAATCTGAAGAACAGTACAAATGTTCTTAAGAATTCACTAACAAACTATTCAAGCTATAATCCAAATTGTAATTAAAATCATTAAATACTACTTAATATTTAAATTATTTCTTATATTACAAATCATTAATTACTTATAATAAAATTTTAATGCTTTTAGCTATTACGAAAGTTGCGAATAGTAAAAGTCCATCTACAAAATTATTCCATATAAAGCCCGACGAATTAAAAGTTAAAAATAATATAAAACCCAATATGAGAGTTAACTCATCAAATAGCAAAATAAATCCTAATTTATTGAAAAATAATGCAGACAATATAAATAATATATTTAACAACTACTTTAATATTTTTAACTCAAATTCTGATTTACAAAGCAGCCTTACCAATCTTAACAACATTAACAATCTTAATAGTATCAACTTCAACAAAACAAACTTAGCAACTTCAAAAGAATTAGACTTTACAGATAAAATAAAAACAAATTATCTCAACATAAACAATCTAAATTCTAATCGTGCATCAAGCGGAAATAATTATAAATCACAAAACTTAGAAAACTTAAGTTCAACTAATTTAGATAACTTTTCGCAAGATTCTAAAAGAGATAAAGGGGACAAGGGAGAAATGAAGGATAAAATAGAAAAATGTGATAAAGTCAGCTGCTATAAGTATCATAGGAAGATAATACAAGAAAAGGATGACTTTATTAAACTTTTACTTAGTGAAAGGTCAAAGCTAAAACAAACAGTAAATATAATAAAATAATATATTATATTTATTATACTTTATTTATATCATTCTTAGGTTAGTAAACTATACAGTGAGTTAAAAGCAAATGGAAAACAACAATTAATCGATAATGAGATGCTGGTATCATCTCCTAAAGTATCCAATGCTAAAAAGAATACTAATACAAATATAAATAGATTATATAATAGTAATAGCTCTACAAAGGCAGGAAGTAAAAATAAAATTCCCATGCAAAATCCATTAACCAAAAGTGTAAATAAACTGAACCTTAATAATTTGAATTTAAAAAGTATGAGTAGAAATTTTGAAGATGTGCGATTTGATAGTGATGGCTTTAATTCCGATCGTGGGATTAGAGATAATAGAGATAAGAAAATGGAAAATAAGGAGTATAACATAAACGGAGTTAACATTTCAAATTTAAGTAAAATGCTGCCAGGTGAAAATACACATAGAGAATTTCGAAGTGAAAAAAGTGAGAATATTAACTCAGATGTTATAGATATGGATATTAATGATTTAGATAATCAACACAATCAATACAACCCACACGATGTAAATGTGCAGAAGTATGAAGACTATAGCAAACCGTTTAATGATATTAAAAATAGATTAAGCTGTATTTTAAACAATTATTCATCATTAATCAGTTAGAATATTTGATTAAATAAATGTTTCGTATTAGTAATATGTCAAATAGTTAATTATAATTTACTAAATAGTTGTAATATATAAATTTTTCATAAATTACTTTCATTACTATTTTAAATTTATGCTTTAATAATATAATATAATTGATTTATATTTGTTTGATTTAATATAAAAGTGTATTTTTAGTGTATTTATTATAATCAAAACTGAATATTAACTTGTTTATTATGTAATTTTCGTGAGTCATATAAATTGTTAATGTTTTTATATTATTTAAAATAGAATTATATGAATTATATTATTAATATTTCTTGATACTAGTAGTTAATTAAATATTAATAATAATAACTATTATTAAATTAAAAATGTATTTAATTTGAATTCAAATTTCACTACTATTTAAGTAAGCAATTATTTGAATTATAATAATATGAATAAATCAAAATCAAACTCAAAATCCAAAGAAAAGAATTCAAGCTCTAACAAAGTTATAGAAACTAAAGAAAAGCCTCAAGAGATAACAAATAATATCACTAAAGAAGGACCTCCTCCTAAAAAAGCAAAAACAGCCTTTTTCCATTATATGGACGATATACACGATTCATTAAAGAACAAGGGTATCAAAGGAAAAAATTTCTCAATAGAAGCAGGTAAAATGTGGCAAGATTTCGACAGCAAAGCAAAAGAAAAATACCAAAGCCTTTTCGAGAAAGATAAAGAAAGACACGCCAAAGAACTAAAGGATTACGAAGAGAAAGGATACTACATTAGTGTAGATGGCAATAAAATAGTTCGCCCAAAAGATATCCCTGAGACAAGTATTGGAAATAAAGATGGGGATGGATCAGCCAAGCCCAAGAGGAAAAGCAGTAGTAAAAGCAAGAAAAAGAAAAAGAAGTCTAACGATGATGATGAAGATGATGACTAAGTAAGACTTATAGTTAGTATTAATAATATGTATTATTTTATTTTTATATTAACTAAGATCATTTGTATGTATATACTATACTAATTTTTGTCTTTAATTAATTACATTTAACTTAATAATCTTTTTACTATTTATTTAAATTCAAAATTGAATTTATTCAAATTATAATAAAAATAGAATGATATAACTTAACTTATCTTATCTTCACAAATAACCTTCAATTGACTTTCCTATTAGATTATTACGAGCAACTTTATCTATAAAATAATTTCTTTCTACTACAAATATAAACTTCTAAAATAATATCCATTTTCTCCAGTAGATGGTCCTAAAAAATAATTATTTATTATATGTAATATATTAAGTATAAATAAATTAAAATTACTTATCGGTAAGAACCAAAGTAATGGATTTTTACCAAACACTATAATAAATTTCTTAAAACAACTGATTCTTTTAACAAATGAAAAGTATTCTTTTTCATTATCTCTCAAATAAAGATCGAACATATCTTCATATTGTGTATACCCCCGAAAGATTAAACTAAATATTTGGTATATTGATTATAATAACAAATATAAACAAATATAAATAATTACGTGAAATGGTATAATAAGAAATAAGAAATCAAGGCAGCAACCAGTCCTTGAGCAATCATAATTATCATAACAATCATAATCAAACTGCTGTTCTAAATAATATAATGAATATAATAATTATATTATCAATTATGAATTATGTTATGTATTTCAATGCAATAAACTATATTTAATTTACCTCGTAAGCCCAAATATATACGTAAAAGTTTTTTATCTCAATTACCAAACTAAAGAACAATGTTATTATTGTATACATCAGCATATTAATAAATAATTTATAAGATTTAAATCCAACACAGTTGTTAATAAAATCACAATGGTGGTCCATTTTTAGTATACATTTTTTACATTGTTTGCAATGGGCGGATCTTTCCGGCTGATTAAAGTAATAGAGTAAGTAAAATATTATTATTGATTTTTATGTATTATAAATATAATGATCTGCTGAATAGTACCTTTATTATATAACAAAATCTACAAGTATTATCACAAATTTGTTTCTGACCATAGTTATAGCAGTTGTATTCCCATAATTTACTATGTTTTTCTATATAAGTTTAATTTAAAATTTTAATTTCTTTATGTATTAATAGTTTACTATTTCTATTGATAGTCTTTTCAAAGTCTCTCATTTTAAAATTAAAACTAACGAATTTAGCGTCTTGATCAACTATAATTGAGTCTTCATTTGAGCTTAGTTCTTTATCGTCATTTAATTCTTTTAATTTCTTTTTTAAGCCAAGACTTCTTATACTCAATTTATTACTTTTCGAGGTAAAATTCCGTTTATTACACTTATTTTTGTTTTCATTTATTTTTTTCGTATAAAACTCAGTATAAAGTTGATAATATTTCGCTAAAGAGTAATTATCAAACTAAGTAAATTACAAAAATACATATTCTTGATCTAAGTGACCAGGATCCATAATAGCTAACCTCAGAAATGAATATAGAAATAAGAATAAAAAGCAATGGAATATGAATATAAGTTTCATTGAGTAGCTTTTATCGCTAGTGCTTGTAATGTAATATAACTCTGATTTATACAAAGGAATCATTGTTTCCTAATGAATTATTATTAAGATTATAATTAATTGATTATTAATTTTTATGGTTAAAATAAGTAAGATTTATATTGTTATCGATTAAAGTTTTTATATATGTTATATGATATAAAATTCTTACGAATAGAAAAAAGTAGTAGAACACAGAAAATATAAATAACGCACAAAAGAAATGCTTATTCTTCCAAAGTTTAGTATCAATATTAAAACAAAAGCTTGTTTTTTCCTTCCAGTTTTTAGTAACAATTGGGAATAATACTTCATTTTCATAATTTTGAATGTTGTTCATTCGATATTTTATCAAGCTATATTATTTGTAATTTAATAAGTAAATAAATGTTATTGTATAAATTATTATTACTCTTTGTCAATTTCATATATTACTGAATCTTCATTATTTCCATCTTTTGTATTATCAGTATTGTTCTCATCTTCAGATTCTTTTATTTCATCTAAATCTAATTTATGATTGAACTCAATCCTCTCAATTGGTGCAGGAGTATCTGATGTGTATTCTTTTTGTTCAATTTGCTCATGTTTTATAAGATAAGTTTGAGCTTGATTGTCGACATCAATAATGATGTCTTTATCCTTCATTATGTTGTATTAAATTACTTCTAATGATAAATAATATTAAAATAAAGTATAATAATTAAACAATAAATACAATTATTATATTATTTAGTAAATTTACAATTCTTTGTTACTTTAATATATTAAAAAACATGGAAGATAGAAATGCAATACTAAGTAAATAAACATTTAATATCTAATTATAAAACATATAAACATATTAAACATAATAAACATAATAAATATGTAAACCTTACTAAGACAATATGGATATGGATATAGAAAAACAAATTCCTAGAAAAAACTATTTTGATCAACCGCAATTTCATCAAGACAAGATGAATTTGTGTGAAAAGTACTGTTGCACATCTTTTTTTGGAATAATAAAGGATAATAATTTAACTCAAGAAGAAATAGTTGCTTATTATAATATTAAAAAGATAGCTATATTACAGTTTAATACAAATGATCATAATCACGAGAATTTATTAGCTTTATTATATTATAATGCATTTGGATTTAAATTAGAAGATGAGAATTTACCAAGATGGAAAGAACTTGGTTTTCAGGTAAAACATTATATAAAACATTGTATTACATTATGTTATGTTAATTTATTATTAAATAGTCTAATGATCCAAGGACTGACTTTCGGGCTGGAGGTCTGTACGGGCTTGTATTTATTAATCATTTTGTTTTTTATCATGAGAAGGTAAAATATAATATAATAACTTATCTTAAAAGTATTCGTATTCTTATTCTTATTCTTATACTAACTATTATCATAGGAATATAAGGAGATAATGGAACTAGACTATTTTTTATTTGCGATTATTGCTATCAAAGTGACTGTATTATGAATGAAAATATATATTATTAGTTTTTATTTAAATTACTATTTGGCCTGATAGAAAATGAATGTTCAAAATCAGTGAAGATAACAATGAGAAGTAATAAAATTAAAGAAAGTTCAAGAAAGTAAATATTATTTTATAACATTTATTCTATTAGAGAGTTTAAAGAATTTGTTAGTATTTTATCCAAAAAAGATAATGTATTATAAAATATGTATATCACTATTTACTAGTATTTTTTGGATTTACTATCGAAAGTTATGGTAAAAGTAAAACATGAATATAAGAAGCAATTTGATTTATCTAAAAAAGAACTTAATTTACTATTAATTGATCCGATAATTATGAAAGAGATTGTAAATATTATATTATAAAAAAGGTAAATGTGAGACATTATCTGAGTGAAAGAAGTTAAGCAATTAGTATATAATTTTAATTAAATTCACAATAAATCATTAAAATCAACAAATGAAATTTATATAAAAATAACTATTTTAACTAATAAATTCTATATTTGTATTTGTATATTATTCACTTTTATAAATTAAATATTATTCAAATATTATCTCTGTCTCTATCATTACCATTATCATATTATAATAATTTGAGTTTTTCTTTTACTTCTCTTATTTTATATGTTATTTCTTCGTTGTCAATTACTAATTTATCTACATCCTTTCTCATATTTGCTAGAAAATCTTCTTTGATTTTTTCCTTTTTTGCTGCGTTTTTATATTGTCTTATCATTTCAAATACAGGAAGGGTTAATAAAATTGTATATATTAGTATTTCTCCAAATATTTCTGCACCTCGATCTAAGGCTCTGTCTTCGGACAGGGGTTTAATTTCTATTTCAGTTGTATTATTTGATATTTTAAAAAATCTTCTATTTAGTTTTGTATTATAATAATGGGTTATTTGGCCTAACCATTTTAGTCTTGATGCAAAATATCTACTGATAGCAGAATCAGTTTCTTTAATTTGACTTTTTTTGTAATAAGTTACCCATGTAATTAATGGTTTAGTAGCAGTTCTTACAAATAGAGAGAATACTTTGAACATCATAGAACTCATTTTGAATAAAACTCATAATTTTTTTATTATTTAATTACATACATTGATTTAATTAACCAATAATAGTAAATAACATAATAAATAATAAATTGCTAATAGTTAATAGATAAAAGTATATAAATTTAAAATTCAAAATATTATTACTTTTTAAAGTAATTGTAATAAAATAATAACATTGAAACATTCATTTAATTTTTATACTACATATATTAATTAACTAATCCTATCCATATGATCTGCTCAATCACATAGGAAATCCCAAATTATAATTTATCCATTCAAACTTAAACAACATCTATGCTCTCTTAAATATATTATAGTGTATATATCTAAAATACAAAAATATAAAAGACAAAGGTACTATTATTGGGAATATTAAACAGAAATGCCTATCATTTTGTAAGAAAGTCAATATATCATTATTAGCAACATTTGTACTATTCTGGAATTTACTTAATACAATCCAATAACTAAAGAAAATAAACATAACATAAGATAATAATATTAATAGAATCCCAATGATTTTTGTATAATTAACCATTAAATTTAATATATCACGTATAAATTAATTTAAATATATATTAATTTTACAATTAATTATATATTTAGAATAATGAACACGAATATTAAAAACAAAGAAAATCTCAAATGGGGATTGGGGATTGGGGATTGGGGATTGGGCCCAATCCCCAATCCCCAATCCCCAATCCCCAATAAATTAGTTTTAATATAACAAATTATTGTATTATACAATATAAAACAATTTATAACAACAAAAATATTAATTAAATAAGTATTATTAAGTTATAACTTTAATTACTCCAATTCAATTTATTTAATTATACTTTATCTTTTTAAGATTCTTCTCAAATATATCAACATTATCATTATCTCCTTCAATTTCCATATTAGCATTATTCAAATTAACTTTCTTTTTAGTAGTAAATATTTCTAACTCATCTTCAAAGCTAATCTTTCTCTTTTTCTCTAGTAAATAGTTAGTTACTCCGCTATCTTTATTTTTATTTCGCTTGTTAGAGTTAGAATTATAAGAGTGACTTCTGGAATATTCACCAGTGATATAGATTTCGTTATTCTTATTGATCATTAATACAGACCTATTAAAAATTTTAGTATGTAAGTATATATTTTAATATTTTACTTTTTGTTTTTCATATTTAATATATCAAAGTATTTAATAAAGTTCTTATTAAGATAATTGCTGTTTTGAATTTGGTATGAGTTAAATGAAACTTCGTGTAAGATGTAGTTATTAGGATGATGTAAGTTGTTTAAAATTATTATAAATGTATCGCTCTCATTACTACTTTGAACAGTTACTGCTTTAACAATGTTTAAAGTTTCGAAATTCTCTACATAATTAAGTTTAAACTCAGCAATACTAAAGGAAGCAAAACATTTCTCTACGAAATATATTATCACATATAATTATACCTGTATAAAGCAAAATTGATTGTTTACTATTATCCATAATTACATTGGTAAAATTATTATTACTTAGATTGGATAAACTAAATTTCTTAATTGAGTTTCTATTTTTTAAGTCCCATTCAATAATGAATGATTGATGGATTGAGATAAGTTTATTTGGGTTTGAACTAGAGACAACTTTGTTAATTGGTTCGTCATTGTAACTTCCAGTAA
>Ga0100379_10003071_pt1 | contig 15409 bp, 25 predicted proteins | sample CryGeymeta201503_FD_80418 | JGI IMG/M metagenome (GOLD analysis project Ga0100379, IMG submission 80418) | Groundwater microbial communities from Crystal Geyser aquifers in Utah, USA - Crystal Geyser metaG 2015-03 | ecosystem: Environmental > Aquatic > Deep subsurface > Groundwater | place...
ACCCCAACCCCAACCCCAACCCCTCTTTTTGAACATAAAATTGCTGTATCAATTCAATATGATTTGATTCAAATAAACATAGTTGAGATCAGTATGAATTGATTGTGATATCTGACAATAGACCCAATATAACATCAAAGGAAAGCTGAAGAGTTGTCCCACTTAACTTTGAAAGGTATGAAGTGAATCTTTTCAGGCAACACTCTCAACCCAGGTCGTCCTGCCAACTTGTACATAGCTGACAAATGCTGCTCATCAATGCAAATGTAGGGCTGGCCATTAGCGTATTTCAATATCTTGATCTTTTCCATGGTCCACTTGATATCTTCTTCAGTCACTCCTGTCCGCTTGCTCATCTATGCCAGGGTGTATGTCTCATGTTTGTTCTGCCTGATGAAATCAATGATCCTCTGGGTCCACCAAGAAAGATAGGTCTCCTTACCTAAATCCGATAAAGGTTTCTCTGGCCCACCTACTCTTTGTTCAATGAGACTGAGTTCATAACTGAAAGTAATCAAAAATTTTCCGTATCCCTTTCGCTGGTAGAAAGGAAGTACAAGTATGCAACTCAAGTTGTTGTCTGTTTCTTTGACCTAAGTTATTGAGGACTTACTTTTGAAAAATAGCCTGCAATGTGGTACTCGTTATCCTGAATTTCACAGAGCACATAAAACAAGAAAATGCTCATATCTTCATGTAAATTCTTGTGGTCAAGGAAGAGCTTGGACAAGAAGGCCAAGTTTTAGCAGTAGACAGGGTTCTTGTTGCCATCGATTTCGAAAACTGCAACTTTAGATTATTCGTCTCTGTAGATCTAATCTCCAGGAGGATGAAAGAGAGGACAAACTTAGGAGTGCCTTTTGAGTTCAGATTAAAGAGCGAAGAAGCTCAGGCAAAAATCACATATATAGAGGCAGTCTAGGTTGTGGTAGTAGATAGGATAGGGACTGAAGTACCAAGCGTCAGTGGCATTTTTTCCGAGCTGGAGGCGGAAGACAGTCTTGAACTTGGTGATTTCCTGATGTGCAAGCAGTTTGGCGTTGTTCATACCGAAGTGAGGGTTATCATTGGGGTGCATGTGCGAGCCTGCATCCTCATGGCCGGCGTTTTAGTCGATCTTGACATTGGTGGGTTTGATGCGGGAGTAAGGGACCCAGTCATCGTTGCGCTTGTCGAAGTCCTCGAAGTGGACGTAGTAGCAGTAGGAATTTTAATCTCTGGGCTTGGTAGCGTCATAATCTATAATTAGCAATAAAGCAGGAAAAAAGAAATTTGCAAGCAAATTCCTGGAAGGGGTAGTCTTACCTTTGCTAAGTTTGCAGTCGAGGATGCGTGCTCGGAACCATTGCTCGGAGTGTTTCATCTGTGCTTCCACATAATAACCTTTATCCAAAGTAATTTCATAACCAGAACTCAACTTCTGCTTCAGCTATTTAGTGATCTTCAACTACAAACGAGCAATTTTCCCTTCCAACTTTGAATTCATAGCCCGCCCTATATTAGATATGTTGTAATATCAATTAACCATCGGAGCATACACATAAATACCCCCGCATCTTCACCCACAAAATTAACCAACGCCTCACACGCTCCCTCACGCCCACAAAAAAATCACATACCCCTCCTGAGTCTTCAAATGTCCTCTGCAACAAAATTAATGACTCTTTTGGAAAGATTGCGGCACAAAAAATTCAGAGCATTCGAAAAATCGATGAAGTCTAACTGGGAACGATGCTAAGATGAAGATCTCGTTCTTGGAAAAAGATGGGAAAGCTGAAATTTATATATGGAGAGTCAGGGGATTGGAATACAAAAATGAGCGCACTTTTGACTAAAAATAAGTCAAACAATGATATTCATATATATGAATCATGTCCAACTTTACTATTCATTCTCGGGGAAGCTGTATGCGCTCACTCTAAGATCTTACATCATCAAAAAAGTATACTTTTTATGGATTGATGGCCTCTGAACTTTCAGCCTCAGCAATTAAGCCCTGGCGATGATCTTCCTCCAAAAGATAGATCTTCTGACTAAGTAATTTGAGCTACAGCTCATCTTGCCTCATCTGTCTGATTTTTTGATCTTGAGGCCAATCATCGGGTGATTCATTTGGCTCATGAGAATGGAATTTGTTGAGTGGGAGCTATCTTTTGCTTTTGTTCGGAAGTCCTAGCAATTTCAAAAGTCTATTGCGATCATATTTGATAAGTTTGCTGGCATTTGGCATGATACAGTGTACATCTTTTGATTGCCTTATTTCTTAGGTTTGCTATTTTACCTCTGACTAATGCTGTTTTTCAGCTTTTGACAAAGATTTGACGCTTTTTTCTGGCAAAAGGTCATTCGGCTGACAGCAACACGTTTATGATGCTCCCATGGAGACAAAATAAAATAATAAAGACTGACGGTTACATAAAAAGATAGATGATTGGTCAAAAAAGGCTTTCTGTCAATAAGAATTAATTTCATGGATGTGAAAGGAAAATATTTGAACTTTTTGATAAAAAATTACCAGTGTTGATTGGTGATGCATAGCGATTGGAGGGATAATGTTCAGCTAAGTAGAAGTGGCCGAGTGGTCTAAGGCGGTAGATTAAGGCTCTATTCCGAAAGGGCGTGGGTTCAAATCCCACCTTCTACATTTTTTGTTTAACATATTATTAAATCAACTTCCCTCGTCATCAATTATATCATTCCGATGATTGTGAATATTCTTACATGATGATATCAAACCATGTTTATGAGATCTACCATTATTTCTCATATTTTTGATCAACCAAAAATGAGCATTCTATCATTTGTCTCAACTCATATTTTTCACAAAATTGAAGAATGATGCTGAAAAAGTATCAGCTGTGGAAGTTACAGTCGTTGTTTTTATATTTAGTTTGAGAGGAATGCTGCTAAATTATGTATTTATTTCCATCGTACTTCATAAGGAAACATATCAAACCTTCAGAATCAATGGATATGTTATCTAATTGCAACACAAGGAAATTTTGGAAGATCGGAAGCAACATCATTTTCAGTGGTTGTAGGGAGGGTTCTGAATTATTGAGTTGATTTGAGTATGGTAGGTAGGTATATACCAACATTCACTTTATCATTTATAATTCTTATAGTTTATTGATGAGCAAAAAAAAACTATCCAAAGTGATCATCCTGGGGGACTCAGCGTACTTATCGACTTATTTAGTGTCGGAAAAACATCTCTTCTCAATGCGTATGTTGTCTCTCACCTAGTTACGTTGACCAGAAATTTCTACAATCCTACAAAGCTACAGTAGGTGCTGACTTCATGGAGAAGGAAGTCGTCGTTGATGGAAAAGTGATCAACCTTGAGGTTAGTATACTTATAGGCAGATCTGGGACACCGCTGGCCAGTAAAAATTCAGAAGTTTGGGAGGAGCATTCTACAGAGGAGCCGACTGCTGTGTGTTAGTTTATGACATAACAAACAAGCGGGTAAGTTCCGATCGATTTAGTCCTTCGATAACATCGAATCTTGGATCACAGAGTTCCTTAATCAGGGAGCACCAAAAGAACCTGAAAAATTCCCTTTCATTCTGGTCGGCAACAAGATAGATCGCGAGGATGAAAGAGAAGTTGAGGAATCCAGCGTCAATGAATTTTTGGAAAAGCATCCCAAAATCAAGCATCTGACCACCAGTGCCAAGAACCGTCAAGGAGTCGAGGTTGCCTTCGAAAAAATCGCCTTGGCCTCGATTGAGAACAAGACAGAAGAAATGTAGTTTTTTATGAATGTAGATTCATTCCTGTGGAGGTCAACACCACCAAGCTGAACAACAAGAAGAAGCAAGAGAAAAAGAAAGGCTGCTGTTGATACCGAATGGATTCATATTTAAAATGTCAGTATCAGAATGAAAAGGGATCCAGGCCATCAAAGACTCCGTTCCTTTCAGCATCATCATTTCCGCGCCAATAGTATCCTAAGAGAAGAGGCATTCCGAATAAGCGAGGCCGCTCATTCATAGGCATCCTGACGGCCTCAAAATTTCGACTCGGAATGAGCTGAAGTGGGCGGATTTGAACCTCAGGCATTCTGGGAGGAGCTTCCTCCTTGGTAAAGTAATGATGAGGCGCTAGTTTTCGGGAACTAGAGTGAAGCTCAAGGCAGTTGTCTCCTTTGCTGGGAGCAATGGTAAGTGTTCCATTTTTCTTGACGTCTGTAACAATTCCAGTTTTCCAGATGAGGTCTTTTTCGCACCAGTAATCGACAGGTTCGTTTTGCTCAACCTATCTGATTCTACGATTTTCCTACTTATTTTAGAGAGCTTATTTCCTCTTATTGTAGAGTTACACCTCCTCTATCTAGTTACGCTTCAAATAACTCGATAGCAGATCTTAAATGACCATCGAGTTGGTTAAGTCATAGGTGGGCAGGTGAGTGTGGCAAATTCCACATGCAAAGCCGTGACCAGCAAGATCTTCAGCACAAGACAAGCAGAAAGAGTGTCCACACTGTCCCAAAACAGGAGACAGAAGGAGTTGGAGGCAAATGGGACAGGTCAGAACTTCCTCATTGATGAGGGAGTCAATTTATCTGAGATGAGGTCGATTGACAGCAGATTATGAGGTTTTGCGAATGAGTTTTCTTTTGACAAGGCTCTGGAGGACGGGAGAAGAGACTGGTAGCATGGTGTATTTGCTTTTTCGAGGGACAGGTTGTTTGCGAGTGTTTTTTCCCATACTAAAAACTAAATTATACAGAACAGCAATTATTAATTAGCTATCAAAACTTCCACTTACTCTTGCCTCCCATACTCCCGTTCTTCACCATCGTTCCCACAGTAGTGTTCTCTCGTCTCTGTTGTCTATGTCACATAGATAGGTACTTAACTGAGCTGCATCTGCCTCTCTCCATAACGTGACTCTCCTATCCAAAAAACTTTTCTAGGTTAAGCTTGACAGTACTTGTATTTTACTATTTCTAGGGTTTGCGCTAACTAGCTGCCTTTTTGATACTAGATCGATGCTGCTGTTGGGAATCAGAAGTTTGCAGGGCATGGTTGGGTTTCACCATGATAACTGACTTATTTGAAGTTTGTTTTTGATTCTTGATACTTGACTACTTGAGCACCTGGTTGTTAATGATCCAGTTATTGTGAACAATTCTGCTTTCCTTGCTGCTCTAGTTCGCCAGCATGCCTATGATGCTTTCCTTTTTTGATTCCTTCTACTTCTTTTGGGATTATGTCTCTTTGCTTTTTCGGAGGAAAGAGTGCAAGCTGGAGTCTTTGTTGATGTTGGACTGATCCTTTGGCCGATTGAGGTAATCTTTCGAATGAGTAGACAGCAGTGGAGTACGAGCTGGCTCTTGCAGCTGAGTTTGATTCTTGAGGATGTTGATCTTATCATGAAGTCGGTCATTGATCTTTTGTTCTTTCCTCAGGTACAAAGGAGTGTCAACACTCCGCGAGATCTCAGCATAAGGCATGAAGTACATGTGGAACAATTCTGGTTCATATTTTCCTTTTCTCGTGTCCAGGCTTACTTGAGTTCTGTCCATTTCTTAGTAACATTCATCTCGGTTAGAATCAAACTATTCTTATCAGCTTTCAAAGATTGTTTAGCTGTTAGGATCTTTCCTGTGATGCCTTTATTATCATCACCTTTTCGGCTGTTTGTTGACTCTGATCGAGGCTTGGGTTCAATCATAGAAGGCCTGCTAGGAGCAGTCGATGCTATTGGTGTATTTTACGAGTATTGATGCTCAATCGATTACTTTTATTTCCAGGCAATACTTTTGGTTGTTTTTCTCCTCTTCTTGCTTCCTTTGGCTTGCTATTCAGGCTGTTTTTTCCTGGAGTTGAGGAAAGTGTTATGAAGTAGTATTTATTAATCGGCCATATCAGGTGTGATGACCCACAATTTTGACCTAATCAGGCCTCTCTCCATAAGCCTTGTGTGTAAGGTGTTAAGCTGATGGATGAAGACCTAGTCAACCTAGGTACCTTATCTGCGGGCATTGAGGTACTATAGAGCTTTATAGATATTCCAATGGAACCTAAATATGGATAGTTTGATACTTGATGATGAAATAAATTGCGAGGAGACAGAAGGGTCTGCTTTCGCTATGCCAGCCGTGGATAAGAACTGTGCCATGTTAGCGTTTAGCTTATTCGATGAAGCCGACTACAGCACTGATGACATTTTGGTCGATGATATTCTGAATATTGTTCTCAGCCCAGTCGAAGGTGAGAAAGCACATTCCTTTGACAGTTGTGTTGTTCTGAGTATGCCTTCCTGCGCAGTTGATGATGTGAGTGATCTGATTAAGGGTCAACCACTCTATGTCCTGAGTCACTGGTGGTGTACGTGAGCTATAATTTCGTCTCCCATGAAGATGCTATCTGTTATTTTGACGGGAATCGACACGTCTTCGAGGCAGGGGTTGTTATCGTTCTGCATGTGTTTGATTTATGACTGTTATATTATAAAATTTGTAAGAAGCACACTACCATACTCATCTGCAATATAAAGGAATATGCATCAATAAGTGTTGCGCTTGTCGTCGTTGAAGGGCCTGAATTCGTTAGCAAAAGGACTAGTAGGATTTAATTTTCCATCTTATTCTTGTGGAGTTTCCTGATGAAGTTACTACTCTTCTTCTTTAGAAACTTACCTCACTTCTCCTGTCTCTCTTGGTAGCATCTTTGATTCTGTTTTGGGCTCGAATTATTAGTCCCTCCTGGGGGTATATCCACTTCTGATCAGTGAATCTCCTTCTTTCTTCAGGGTCTAGGCGGTATTCTTGATCAATTTACCACCGACCCAGCATCCAATGTCAAACTCCTTTTCACTGTAGTAGTACCTTCCGATTCCGTCCCTCTGGTTTTACTTGTAATATCCCTCGAACCAATGTCCACGATCTGCCCAGTAATACTTTCCAGCACCATTAAACTTGCCTGCCAAGAATTAGCCAGTGTAGTATGAGCTGTCGCTATACCATAAAGTACCATTGCCTTAAATTTCATAGTGATCTTTTTTTTTGGTGAGCTCGCCTTAGTATGATAGTCCAGCTCCGAGGTCAACCTTCACCTGGAGAACATTTTTCTTGAAATAGGTCTCTTATGACTCACCTTCATCTCCAACAAAAATTATGCTTCCTTTGGAGTACCCTCTATGAAGCTCGAATCCATAGTTGAGCTTAGGGTAGCCATCTGACCATACTCCCTTGATGGTGATGGCCCTTTCTTCAATTTTAAGCTAGCCTTGCCCATTCGCTTTATTATTCGAGACTCTTCCTTTATAGACAAATCTGTTTGGCCACATGATTTTACCCTATCCCTCGGCAACGCCATTGACAATTCTCCCTTCATAATAATACCTCTCTTCTGAAAAGATGACACCATATCCAGTTCTGGGTCCATTCTTCTACCAATTACCTTCACAGTTGTATGGATATTTTTGGTCGAGGGATACCGTCCTAGATTGCACTTTGGTGATATATGGCTTGTAGGTGGTACCAGCTGCCTCCATGCAGAAGTGTTTGAAATCGTTGTGCTCAACTGTGCTTTCGCAGCAAGCGTTACCCATTGATTTTTATTTGAATTAATAAAGACAATAAATTATCAAGGTGTAGTCTCAAGCAGGATAAGAAGCTTTCATATGTCCATCCCTATTGAATCTGTCGTCCATTGAATGCGCTTGTCTAAATGCCAAATACCCTATCGACTTTTTCCACTAGGTACGTAATACCTGCCTTTACCGTGACGCTTTCCGTTCAACCAATGACCTTCGTACCGACTGCCGTTCGGCCAGGTAAACACTCCCCAGCCATGTTTGACATTGCAAGAATACTATCCTTCGTACTTTCTACCATCAGGCCAAGAGTATGTTCCATTTCCATCCATCAAATTATTTTTCCACTGGCCTTTATATACTCTTCCGTCACTCCAACAAAAACTTCCCTCTCCTTCATACAACTAATGTACCCATTGGCCCTCATAATAGCTGCGATCTTTCCATTTGAATTTTCCCCACCCATGCTTCTCGCCAGCTTAAAAATCACCTTCATAGCTTGACCCGTTGGGCCACTGATAACATCCCTTTCCCCATGGTACATTTTAGCGCCAGGAGCCTTAATATTTTGATCCGTCAGCTTTGAGTAAGGTACCTTATCCGTAGGCCTGATCTCTTATGAAGCTTCCTTTATAGATATCATTATTCGCATGATAGAAAGTTCCTTATCCGTAGGCATTGTCTTCTAGAAAGTTACCTTAATATCTATCTCCGTTCGGCCATTTCTGGACCCCATGTCCATGTTTCTGACCATTTTTGAGCTATCCCTCATACTCAACATTTCCGCTGAAGATCATTTTCACAATATTATTCTCATTCTTGTGCGCCAGTTATTGACCCATCTCAAATATTTCATAGGCAACAGTATTGCTGAGTACATGTTCCTCGATTAATTTATCCTCTTCATTGGCAGTGGAGTGTTTGAATATTTTTCTACGTGGTTATTTGTACAAAGACGGACATATTTGACGACAGTTAGCATTGTTTCCCATAATTATTTATGTCAAGATAACAAACATAAATCATCAGTTTTTGTGAATATTGGGATGGAATTTGACAAGATAGTCCTGGAATCTCAGTAGATCTTTCTCGAAAGAGTTGTTGGGACAAATTATGGATCTTTTCTTCATTACCATGTCTCTTGCTTTCTTGAAGCTGTAGCCATACTCTTTCATTAGGTAGGCGATCACCAATGTACTGCTTCGAGAAATCCCCATCTGGCAGTGCACCAATACATTTGTTTTGTCCAAATGGGTCTTTATAAAGGCATGGGCCTCTTCAAGATGAGGATATATATTCTGGTCCTCCATGTCTTCCAAATCGATCCATTTGTGGTGCTTCATGTCATGTCTATTGACTAAATCTTTGACATCGAAATGTTCGAAGGTCCACGAATCAATGATGCTAAGGACACAATCGATGCCAGTCTTTTACTTTAGCTTAGAGTCATCCAGAGCAGCAACTCCACTGAGGTATAGGTTCCCTGATTATTTTCTGGGTTTTTCTTCAGGATGGATACTGTGAACATGACTGCATTTGTTGGAGTTCGTGTATACGTCCATAAACATCTTATAATTACTGTTCTTTTGCTTGCATAGTATAATATATTTTTCTTGTAAAACTGACACATTCTGAATAAGAGTATTAGTAAAAATGAAGAATCAGTTCATATTTGCCTCAGCCACCAGCATCATTCCTTCTACTAGGTCGTCTACTTTGAAATTCATCACTGATAGGTTCTTGTTCTTTCTGTACCAATAGTCGGGAGCTCTAAATACTACAGGTCGATTAGATGTATAAGATCTGAAGTTTGGATGGACCTTCTTCACGTTTGGATTCTTCTGGGTGAAGGATTTTTTAAGGACAAACAAGGGAGCATAGATGGAAGGTACGTCATTGGCCAAGGTTCCCATGTCCACACTCACCTCAATGCGGAAATAGTTAGCCACCAGAGTGCTAATGGCTGTCTGATGAGACACTGTCGGCACAGTTAGTTGATACATCATTTATTTTTTCTCTCCTTTACCCACAGCCTTGCTGATCTTATGCTTGTGGATGATCTTCTTGAAGGTCCGAGAAACTCCGTTATTGGCAGAAATGAATGTATACTGAACTAATTTCACCAAGACTCCATCCAAATGGCTGTCTCCGTTGGTATTATCAGCCTCAATGTCGACTCTTATTGTTTCTCCTTCGAAACACACATTGCCTGGATTAAAATAATTATACGCTAGAACTAGGCCAAGAGAGATACCTCACCTTGAGAGAAACAACCACAAGATACAGGATTTGTGGAAGTATTGCCCTGATAGGAGGAGATATCCTGTCTAAAGGGTTCGCGGACGAGAAGTGGACTAGAGTAGAATTCCCTCCTTTCTGGTTTGTTGTAATTGACAAAGTAGGCAATCAGCTCATATTCAATTTTGGCATCATAATTGGAGGATTCGAAGGATCCTGGTAAATTTTAAGAAAGTTCGATGCTGAAAGGATAAGCATACTTTCCTTTTTCGAAATGCTGATCCTCGTACTTTTCAAGCAGATATTCAGTGTTATAGAAGGTGTCACTGCCTGTAAGTTTGCTACGATTAGCACTGCTTCCTTCGAACCACTGGCACCACTCTTTTCCTGCATTAGTTGATAGTTACCTTCGATGCGGAGATAGAGCGCATCGAACTTGAAGTTATCGCTGGCCTCGACAAAGACAACACCTTCGATGCTGCTGCCTGAGTTATAGAACTGTTTTTATGTTTCGATGTAGATCTTTATAGCTTTGTTGTGAGGGTCAGTGTTTCCCATATAAATAATAACGATTCGAATACTGGTTATCCTATATCAATAAAGAATTTTGGTAAGCTCCTCAACTGTAGAATGAGCCACACTTTCAATTATTATTATTACCCGCCATATGTAAGCATAAAGTCAACCCAGCCTCACCAGACTCACCAAAAATATAGAAACCACTTCACCTGATAAAACTAATGGCTCTCCCTCCGGTAAATAAACTAAAGCTTCTAGTACCTCACAAGGAGAGAAATTACCTTTCAGCCTCCTTACACAGGTCTACGAAAAGGTGGGAAACACCTAGGGCAAGAATTCAAAAAATATCCAAAAGGGTGACCTTTCAGACATGTTTAAAGAGCTTATGCGTCGATCAGTTGATGATTTGGTGAGAGGATACTGGCTATCAATCGTCAAGTGTGGTCCCGAGTACGAAAAGAATGAACTGGGAATAGGAAAGGAAATCCTTATGAAGGCTGTTTCAAGGGCGTGTGGATCTTCAGTTTCACAAATTAGATAACTTGTCAAAGAGACAGGAGACCTTGGCCTTGCTGCTCAAAAGTGTAAATCTGGCCAAAAGATGATGAGCTTCTTTCTGAAGAATATGAAGGCACCACCGCCATTAACTATTGAGAAGGTATTCAATGGTTTCGTAAAAATATCAAAGACAAAAGGTAACAACTCCATCTCTGAAAAGCAAGCTGTGCTCTAAAATATATTGCTGGAATCAACAAAAGAAGAGACTAAGTTTATCATCAGATGGGTTGAAGGGAATTTGAATATATCTGCAGCCGAAAAGACCATGCAAAAAGCCTTAATCAATGCTCTTTTTGAATAACTTTTCCCGAGAAAAATGCAAACTGATGAATTGTTTGATCAATACGAGCAAACAATCAAAAAAGCTATTGCTGAATATCCAAATGAAGAAAAGCTAATCAGAACATTGATCGAGGTTGGATCTGACTATTAAAAACTTGAGTAGACATGTAAACTCACTCTTGGAGTTCCTTGTAAGCCTATGTTGGCTAAACCTACTCGTGGAATCACTGACATTCTGACCAGATTTGAAGGCAAACGACCTACTTGCGAGTACAAATACGATGGTTTGAGGGGTCAAGTTCACTATTTCAACGACAACATCAAAATTTTCTCTAGGAACCTGGAAGATATCACCGAAGCATACTCTGATTTAGTGGAGAACATTCGAAATAATATGGCAGGCAAAGAGAAAGAGTTAAGCAGTTTCATTGTTGATTGTTAAATCGTTGCTGTGAATAAGACCACAAGACAGCTGCTTCCTTTCCAAGTGTTGGCAACCAGATCAAGAAAGGCCACCAAAGCAAGTGATATTGAGGTTCATGTCAACATGTTTGCCTTCGATATTTTGTTCTTCAATGGGTGCATCACTCACTTACCTCTAATTGAAAGGAGATAGTACTTAGCAAAGCTTCAGCCTATTCTCTCAACTGACATTCTCAGGATCAGCGAGCATTCAGAGATTGACTAACTTTAAAAAATCGACTAATTTTTAACTGCTGCTATCAAGTTCGGTACATAAGGATTGATGATCAAAGACTTAGACTCTGTCTACACTTGTTCAAGAAGATCTTGGGAATGGGTCAAACTCAAGAAGGATTATATTGATGGATTGGGAGATACTCTCGATTTGGTGCCGATTGGAGCTCTCTATGGAGCGGGAAAGCGTAAAGGACTGTATGGATCATATCTTTTGGCCGTCTACAACAGTGACATGGAGGTCTTTGAAACAATATGCAAGATAGGCACAGGCTTCTCAGATGAAGTGCTTCAGAAAGCTTACGAGTTCTTCCAGGACAAAATCACGCCCACCATGCCCAAACAATACAAACTTTCGGAATCAAGTGAGAAGATGGATGTTTGGTTCAATCCTTGTGCAGTTTGGGAAGTCAAAGGTGCAGATTTCCAGGTACATATTATTCTATTTAGTTATCGCCTATCTATACATGCGGAATCGGAGATGCTGACCAAAATAGAGGTATTGGATTGCGATTCCCAAGATTGATGAAAGTAAGAGATGACAAGAAACCACACGAAGCATCAACAAGCTAATTTGTGTTAGATCTATACAACCAGCAAGCAGTCGTCAAGAACAATGTTGGGAAAATGGAAGACGATGATGGTTTTTATTGAGAATCATTACAAAAATCATTAAATAAGCTCAATGCTATTCTCATCAAATTAGATGGAAGATTATTTGTCTTCGAATAGTGCTTATTGTCTCGCAGTGGGTCCAGGACTCTTCAGTTTGCATTTGAAATCGTTGAGATTATCCACACTGAGGGTCATCGGAGACAACCCAAAGCTTTTGAATAGATCGAAGTTGAATTACCTCCCTTCATCCAGACTAGAGTTCTAATCCATTGTATTTTGTCGGATCATGATTTAGATGGGAGGCAGTTCTTAGACATTCTTTTTGTCGATGCTATCCGATCTGAAAAGAGCAAGTTTCGATGATGTTGTCCTTTGTTCTCCCAAAGAGAGAACACTATCAAGTAGTTCATGCTCTTTCTTGATGATAGTGCTAGCTATGTTATCATAATCTGATAGAACCTCACTACAATCCTTCTTTTTGAGTGTAGAAATCAGACTCAGAAGAGAGTTAGGGTGGATCTTGTAACCGCTCAATATCTTACTGTTTTTTAGAATCTGTCCTCCAAAGATTAAAATTTGATGCTTCAAAGGAATCTCCATCACTTTGTGAATAGTCTTCTTTAACTACCTGACAGTATCAGTAGGATTGGCCTTCAGAATAAAAAACTACTCATCCAAGCAAATGCATATATCCATACTATGATTATGCTTCTGTGGTTCCAGAGGTTCTTAGATGTGCAGAATTGAATGGTGACAAATCTTTAATTCAGCCAAACTCAGATCATATCGCGTGATATGTGACCCTTGATGTAGGATCGTATACTTTGATGGAAGTTGAAGAGAAGTATGGTGAAGCATATCCATGAGTTTATAGAAGGGGCTTGATTTTTTGAGGGTAAAAGGCAAACCATTACCGTTGTGAAGCCTGATATATACGGTAATCAGTAAGTCATTGTCACCATGCATATGTATTGATGTTTGTAATAAAATCATTCTCTCAGCATGATCGAATGTTTAGATTGTTCCACCTTGTTCAAAATTCAAGCAAATAATTTCATATCGGTTTTATTGATCTCCATATTTTTTTATTTTGGCCAAAACATTGTTAAGAGTTAATCAATAAACCAAAAGGTTTCATGAAAATAATGTTTCTCTATGAAAAGCAAATGAATAGTTGAAGAGAAATCTTACAAAATTATTAAATTCTGATCAATAAATACTCATCGATTTTTTAAGTTTGATGTCTCCTTCGTTGTTCTCCAAGTCATGCTTATTCTCAAACCTCTTGAAATTCCTTCATCTTTCTTGCGAGCGGGAATGCTATGCTTCCATTTCCATCGTGCTTCACCATTTAACACTAACAGCTCTCTTTTTTTTAGAGGAATTGCAATTTTTTGATTTTCCATCTCAAAGGCCATGATTGTGTCTGAGCCCAGACTCAAACTGACAATGACATCTTCAAAGAGAAACTTATTATCAGTGTGAGCTGAGATACCTTGCCCAGGCTCATATTCATTAATGATTAGTTGATTGAAAGAGCATTTATCGGGACTAATGTCTTTAAAATGCTCAAAAATGTAGCCTTCTATCTGATTTTTTATTGGAATAAAAGCTTCAGGAATCGGTTAAGCTTTTTAGAGAGTGTTTGTCTTATCATATGAGTATTGATAGCCATAGTGCTGGGTCCTTCTTTTCAAGGATGTGTTCCATTTTCTTTAGTTGATTGACGCTAGCAACTATTTTTCTTATTCTTTGCTGATGAATTATCGTTTATTGTACAGCCCGGGGATCTTTATTTCACCCTCCATTGTTTATTCTAATTAATTATGACAGAGTATAAATAGCTCCTAAAAACCTTGTTCCGCAGTTGGAGCAAAACTCACTAGCTAAGCTCTAGAATAATCGATCCCCAGCTTAGGAGAAACAACATCAAAAAACTTGAAGGAAACTATCGTGTAAATAACTATTAAAGCAGAGATTTCAAGATGAGATAGTACACAACTATGAGCCTCAGGAATAAATTGATCATGGACTGATACGATATCACCACCACCTTGCTGAATGTCAATATCGGACTATTCTTGTGCTTGGCCTACCACTGGGAGGAAAAACCATGAAATTGAATCCATATCCCAGAAGATAGTAACAATTTTAAGTCAACAGGCAACATAAAGCTAAAATACATTTTGACTCATTTTTGAAGCCTCATGATTTATGATATTGATATGTTTATAAAATTTATGATTTTAAAAAAGATGCCCAACGTGGTTTTCCTCATAACAATATGCCTCATCCTCTGGATATCAAATGGAAAATGTCACAACTCAACTGACTTCAAATACGATCTTAAGGAAGTATCCTAACTGATAGGCTACCATTCAGTCTGTAGTGAGTTCTCGAAAAGAACATGCTGTTCAGCTAACAACTTTGACTTTCTTGCAAAAAGGTAATAAGGCTTAAAGTTAGAATGGCTAAAATGATAGCAGGAAACAATGGTCTTTCAAGTGCATGTCGCTTTCGACTCACCAACACACTTTGCTCATTTTGCGATGGCGATGTGGTACACTTTGTTTGATTTTAGGGATAAAGCATTAAAATTGGAGCTTGTCCTCATTACTGCTTGCAATTCTATGAAGATTGCAAGCACGATTTCTTTTCATTCGATAATAACAATCAACTGAAGGTCTGCAAGGAAGATGATATAATCTGCTCCGAAATGTCACACATCATCCCTGCTGAACGCAAAGAGTCAATATGCTAACTGCTTGACATGAAGGTATAAAAAAATAACTGCTGGAGTGGTGAGGTAAGCTCGTATTTGAAGGGGCCAGGCAGAAGCAAAGTAAAACTTGCTAGCAAGCCAAAGACCAAAAAGAGGAAAGAGAGCAGTGTATGGGATATAATGCTCAAACAGAAGCATATCATAATCCCGATAACCTTAGCACTGATCGTA
>Ga0100379_10003081_pt1 | contig 15387 bp, 8 predicted proteins | sample CryGeymeta201503_FD_80418 | JGI IMG/M metagenome (GOLD analysis project Ga0100379, IMG submission 80418) | Groundwater microbial communities from Crystal Geyser aquifers in Utah, USA - Crystal Geyser metaG 2015-03 | ecosystem: Environmental > Aquatic > Deep subsurface > Groundwater | place: USA...
AAAACAAAACGGTCAGGGAATCTTATTAGGTGGAATCTCTGGCATTCCTCCTGCTGTTGTAGTTATTCTAGGTGCTGGGATTATTGCCGAATATGCAGCTAGAACGGCCTTGGGATATGGTGCTCAAGTTTTTATACTCGACAATGACTTAAGTCAGTTGAGACACATGGAAAACACTTTAGATCGTAGAGTTATCACAGCTATGGCAAACCCACAATATATTATGACAGCTTTAAAACATGCTGATGTAGTTATTGGTGCCGTTATGGACGAGGGAAAACGAGCTCCGTGTTGGGTAACTGAAGATATGGTTGCTCAAATGAAGGCAGGAAGTGTTATTGTAGATACAGTAATTGATCAAGGTGGCTGTGTTGAAACTTCAAAAGCTACAAGTATTCAATATCCTATTTTCACTAAATATGATATCATTCATTATTGTGTTCCGAATATCCCATCAACAGTTGCAAGAACCGCAACTACAGCTTTGAGCAATGTAATTGTTCCGTTTATTCTCGAAATTGGCGACAAAGGAGGAATTGAAGCCGCATTGTGGACTAATATTGCTCTGAGAAATGGAACGTATGCTTATAGAAATCATTTAACAAAAAAATCACTTTCTGAGCAATTTAATCGTCCTTACCGTGAAATTGACATGTTAATTGCAAGTGCATTTTAAACTGAATTTAGAGCATGGATAAACTTCCAATTGACTATAGTTTACTAGAACAACTCCCCGTTGGGATTTTTATAACTGATACTGATTTAAACATCGTTTTTTGGAATAAAAAATTAGAAATGTGGACTCGTATGCGTACAAACGAAGTTCTTGGAAAAAAAATTACCAGCTTCTATCCACATTTGACGCAAGTAAATTATCATTCACGTATTCAAGATGTGATAAATGGCGGACCTGCGGTTATTTTTTCGAGTCAGCTTCACCCCTATTTTATTCCTTCAAAACTTCCTGATGGGTCATTTCGTGTTCAACACACAACCTTAACTAGAAATTCAGGAACAGATAGCAAATACTACTTAGTATTTACAATTCAAGATATTACCGACACACACAGACACCTTGAAAAGATTAAAGACTTACGTAAAAAAGCTTTAGTCGAAATTCAACAAAGAGAATCTATTCAGTTAGAATTGCATGAAAGTCGGGAAATGCTGGTTTCTATTAATAGAAATATTTCTGAAGGAATTTTTAGAATGAGCCCAGGACTTGGTATTACCTATGCTAATAATGCCTTAGTTTCTATTTTGGGCTATTCCAAAGTTGAAGAATTAATTGGTATAAATCCTCTAAGTACACATGTTTTATCTTCAAATAGAGATAGTATTATTGAACAATTAGTTAGTGGTGAACGATTTATTTATGAGGAAATAAGATTAAAACGTAACGATAACACCATTTTTTGGGGACAACTAAGCATTACCTCTACATTTAATCCAGAAACGAATCAATTTTATGCCGATTGTTTAATTTCAGACATAACTTCTCAAAAAATTCAATTACAACGAATTCAAGAAAGTGAAGAGCAATACCGTAATTTATTTCAAAATTCTATGGTTGGAATGTATCGTATTAGTATAAAAGACGGTACTATTTTAACGGTAAATAAAAAAGGCTTAGAAATTTTTGGGTTTTCAACTTTTGAAGAAATTCATCAACATAATTTATATCGAGATGAAGCAGACTGGACAAAACTTAGAATGATTCTTCAACGCAAAAAAGTGTTGGATGAACTTGAAGTTCAGTTACGAAAAAAAGATGGAACCATATTTTGGGTTTCAATTTCAGCTAAATTGAATATAAAAGAAGGTTATATTGAAGGTGTAGTTCTCGATATTGAAGAACGTAAACAAGCTGAAATTTTACAGGCAGCGCTATACAGAATAGCTGATAGATCCAATTCATCAAATGACATAAAGCAGTTTTTTGCAGAAATCCATCTTATTGTAAATGAGTTAATGGATGCATCAAATTTCTTTATTGCAGAATACGATGTCCCAAAAGATTTAATCATATTCACCTATCTCGTTGATGAAATCGATAAAATAGCCTTACCCAAAAAACCATCAAATGGAATTACGGAATATATAATTAGAACTAGCGAGCCAGTTTTACTAAAACGTAAAGATATAATTGAAATGGCTGATGCTGGTTTAATCGAAATTGTAGGTGAGCTTTCAGAACAATTTATTGGAGTTCCACTTCGATCGGCATCAAAAACCATTGGAGCACTTTGTGTTCAATCTTATGACAATCATGATGTGTATTCTGAGCGTGACGTTGAAGTCTTAACCTTCGTTGCTCAGCACGTTACAACCGCTCTAGAACGCCGCAGATACGAGGACAGCCTGTTAGATGCAAAAAACATGGCAGAAGCGGCTAGCAAGTCAAAATCCTTGTTTCTTGCAAACATGTCTCATGAATTAAGAACTCCTTTAAATTCAATAATTGGATTTACTAGAAGAGTAATTAAACGTTTAGAAATTGCAGCAGATAAACCAGGAATTCAAGCTCTAGAAACAGTTCAGCGAAATGCTGTGAATTTATTAAAGTTAATAAATGACGTTTTAGATATATCAAAAGTTGAAGCTGGCAAATTATCTTATTCGTATAAAGTTGTTAGCATGAATGAGGTCATTTCAGATATAATAAATGATTTGGAACCTTTAGCAACACAAAAATCAATTCAGCTTTCTTTTACTCAAAATGAAACTACTTTTGGGAAAACGGATCCATTTCGACTTCGACAAATTCTTTTAAATATTATCAGTAATGGTATAAAATTTACTGATAACGGAAGTGTAAACGTATCAACCGAAATTGTTCCATTTAGTGGTCAGAATTACGTTAAAATTAGTGTTGTTGATACTGGAATTGGGATTGATAAAGAAAAAATCCATTTGATTTTTGAGCTTTTCGAACAAGTTGATCGTGATAAAGATAGAGCTCGTGGCGGAACTGGTTTAGGTTTGGCCATTTCTAAAAAAATGATAAATGATATGGGTGGTGAAATTGAAGTCCTTTCTGATTTTGGAAAAGGAAGTACCTTCAATGTTTACATTCCAACTCAGAATACCATATCAAAACCTTTATATACAGAACAAACAGTCTAGAATTACATTATGAGTTTAATAACAGATAATTCTTCATTTAGAGTTCTTATTGTTGATGACTTAGACGACAATAGAATGTTGCTTCGTTTAGACCTTGAAGACGAATTACCAGGCATTTACATAGACGAAGCAAATAATGGTTTGAATGCATTAGAAATGCTTCGAAACAATAATTATACTCTTGTTTTATGTGATTTAATGATGCCCGATATTGATGGTTTTGAAGTCTATAAAAGAGCAAAAGAAATACCACATAACTATAATTTGCCATTTATATTTATTTCTGCCAATCAAGATCATAATATGGCAGTTAAAGGATTAGAATTAGGTGCTTTTGATTTTTTGAAAAAGCCTTATGATATAACTGAGCTCATTCTAAAATCAAGGAATCTGTGTCGATTGAAATTATTTTATGATAAACAGGTTCATCTTTTATCTCAGTTAGAAGAAGCAAATCTAAAACTGGAAGAGTCTAATGTTCAGAAAGATGAAGTACTTCGAATTGTCTCACATGACATGCGAAATCCTTTAGGAAATATGATTGGCTTAGCTCAAATTCTATATGATGAACCGGAGCAAATTCCTGAAGATATTCAAGGGATTTCTGAAATAATTATACGCAGTGGTGAGAATCTCTTAACTATTGTAAACACCTTATTAGATGCTGCACGATTAGAATCAGGGAAAATACAACTCAATTTATCAGAAACTGATTTAATTCAGATGATTCATGAAGAGGTTGAACAGTTCTCCTACTCTGCCCGACAAAAACAAATTAAATTAACATTTATCTGTGAGTTACAAAATGCTTTTATAACTATTGATGAGCCTAAAATCAGGCAATCAATTGCTAATTTGATTTCAAATGCGATTAAATTTACCTCTGCAAATGGAACGGTTACTATTCAACTTACTTATGATAATTCAAATTATCTAATAGATGTGTTAGATGATGGAATTGGAATTGACGAAAAAAGTCTTCCTTTTATATTCGACAAGTTTAGTTCTTTTCAACGAACTGGAACTAAGAATGAACGAGGAACAGGTCTTGGCTTATCGATAGTAAAAGCCTTTATAAACCTGCATAATGGTAAAATTGAAGTGAAATCCAGTGTTAATACAGGAACATGTTTCAGAATATACTTACCAGATAATTCCAACAATTTGAAAAAAGACAGCGATTAAAATAAAGCTCAACCTAACACTAGTTTTAGTCATAAAATTCGTAAACAAAAAGCCATAGGTAAATTTGTTTTCAGTTAGCCATTTATAATATAAGTGTCTATGTAAACTTCCAATTGCAACAGATACATGACCATGCAAAATGGTTAAACTGAATCCGAATGCAAATAAAAGTGTGCCGGCATAATTAAAATAGATATTTGAATCAGCCATTTCTCCTAAACGAAAAAATGGCCAAGAAAAGAAAAACATTAACAATGGAGCTAAACTCCAATTTATTACGGAAATTCTTTTAAAATTATTATCCGTTAACTCATTTTTTCTACTATGACTCATTTGCATAAATTAGTCAGAAATTTCAGCTAATTTTTCAGTTAAGGTTATGATATAGCGATAATTATTATCACTCATTGCTTCAGTCAATAGAGTTTTAACAACAGAATTACTTTCTAATTTTGCTAATAAAGCTTCTAATTTAGTTTGATCTAGGAGTTCTAAAGCTTCTATTAAATCCTGTCTAAATGCTTTTGAATATGAGTAAATTTCGATCCAATTAGTATCGTGTTCATTCTGAAGGGACTGGCTTTCTTCTTCTTCTGTTAAAACATTGTATTCAACATGAATGAATTTTTCAATTGTTCTTAAGAGAAAATCTAAGTTTACCGGCTTTAGAATAAACTCATTAAATCCGAATTGTATTAAATCTGTTCTCGTCTCTGCAAAAATACTCGCAGTAATGGCAATAACAGGAATTGAGTTATACTCTTTTACTTTTCTTACTTCTGCCAAAAACTCTTTGCCATCCATTTCAGGCATAATAATATCACTTAATATCAAATCTGGTTTTATAGTCTTCAGATTTTCAAGCGCAGGTTTAGCACGGTCATAATCATGACAAATAAATCCAATTTGACGAAGAAATTCGGTTAGGATTGCTCTATTCTCATCAATATCATCAATAACATATAAGACAGGCGGATTTTCTGGATCTTTTAAACTAATGACTCTGTCTTTGTGAAAGCTTTCAAACTGATGGTCACCTTGTTTAATTTCAGTAAGTGGCAAGATTAATTTAAAACTAGAACCTTTGCCCAATTCGGAAGTAACGGTGATCTTCCCTCCCATTATTTGAGCAATTTTCATTGAAATAGTTAGACCAAGACCTGTTCCTTTTGAGAAGTTTTCGGTCTGAACTTGATGAAAAGCATCGAATATTTTATCTAATTGCTCAGGTGGTATTCCAGGACCAGTATCTCTAACTTCGAATACAAGAAGATCTTCAGCTTCAACTTTTGAAAAAACCGATATACCTCCCTTTTCAGTATATTTTAAAGCATTTCCAATCAAATTAATTAAAACCTGACGTAATTTATTAAAGTCCTGATCAATGTATTCTGGCAAATCAGGTGATTTTTCAAAACTAAGCGAAAGTTTATTGTTACGAGCTTGTAGCAACATCATATTTTCAAGATCATATAAAAAATCAGGTAAAGAAGAAACGGTTGTTGATACTTCCATTCTACCTGCTTCTATCTTAGATAAATCAAGAATATCGTTAATCATTGATAATAAATGCTCCCCACTATTATGCATTATGGCAACATAGTCGCGATATTTTTGGGGTAAATCGCTAGCATTCTCTAGAATTTGAGCAAATCCTAAAATGGCATTTAATGGTGTTCTCAGTTCATGAGACATTGAAGCCAAGAAACGAGATTTAGCTAAGTTTGCTGTTTCAGCTTCAAGTTTAGATTGCAATAACTCTTCTTCAGTTTTTTTACGATTTGAAATATCATGACCAACTAAAACATATTGACTATTAGGATTGAGTTTTGAATCGACGAAAGAAATAGTAATTAAAAATGTTTTTGTTTCTTTCAGTTTAGTCACTAATCCAATTTCTGCCGTTTTAATTGAGTTTTGTTGATCAAAAACAGAGTGAATAAATTCTTGAAAAACTTCTAAGGATTCCTCCGAAACTAATTTGCCGATAAACTTTCCAACTAACTCGTTTGGCATATAACCTAAAATTTGATTAAAAGATGGACTTGCATAAAGAGCTTTTGCTTTATTATCACAAACTGCGATTAAATCACCTGCGTTTTCACTTATTAATCTAAATAGCTCGTCTCTTTTATATAGTTCATCTGTTCTCTTCTTTACCTCAGACTCAAGAAAACTATTTTGTTTGCGCAATCTTTCAGAATTCAATCTAAAACCAGCGTAAATTAATAGTAAAATAAAACCAAGTAGCGATATTCTGAAGGATGCTGTATCCCAAAAAGCTGGTAAAACAGTAAATGTAAGTTTAGCAGGCTTTGTACTAACTAATCCTGAAGCTGTAACTCCCTTAACTTCAAAAGTATAGGTTCCACTTGCTAAATTTGTGTATTGAACACGCTGTAAATAACTTCGGTTCCAGTCTTGTTCAAAACCTATTAAACGATAATCATATTGTAATTGATCTGGATTTGAAAAATGCGGAGCCGTAAAATCGATTGTGATAAAATTATCATCGCTTGTTAAAACTGAGTCTTCAGATAAATCTCTTTCTATTCCCCAAATACTTGTTTTTTCTATATAAATTGGTGGTTCAACTTCTTTAAAATTTTCATTTTTCAAGTCAATTTCAGTAAGTCCTTTTACTGTTCCAATGTACATTTTATCCTTTTTAAAAAATCCTGTTTTAGGATTCGTTTCATTAGATATTAAGCCATTTTGGGTACTATAATAGAGAATCCCATCAGGTGTAAATCGACTAACTCCTTTTTTAGTTCCTACCCAAATAGTTCCATAACCGTCTTCACAAATAAAAGAGACTAAGTTACTCATTAGAAAATTTGACATTGAATAATGAATTATTGTGTCCTTTTTTAGTACTGATAAACCGGATTTATACGTCCCAATCCACATATCATGATTGCTATCTTCAATTATTGATGAAACTCTATTGTTAATTAAGCCATTCTCTAAGGTACGTTTTCCTATTATGCTTTTATTTTTGATTATTGAAACGCCTGCATCAGAGCCTAACCATATTTCATCATTTTTTCGAACAGTTATTGCGAAGATACTGTCGTTTAAAATTCCATCTTCACGCTTAAACCATTGTATTTTTTCACTTATTGGATCTAAAATTGCTGCACCTGTTCCGAAAGTTCCAATCCATACATCTCCTGAATTGTCAATATTTATAGCTCTAATTGAAACCCATTGACCTACTTTTTTAAAGTAATGTTTAACTACTTTGTTATTTTTAATTTTGTATAAACCATTATCTGTTCCAATCCATACAACATCTTTGTCACCTGCAAGCGAAAATATTCTATTAGAACCTAGTTTATAATTTTCTGTAGAGTAAAACGTTTTTTTTCCATTGGAATTAATTGAGACTAAGCCTTTGTTATTCGTTCCAATCCATTTAGTTTCTTCATCATCAACATATATTGCTGTAACATTATTTTCTGGAAGCCCAGTATGCTTACCATATTGCAAAATGTTCGTGTATTTGAGTTTAAATGCTCCTGCTCCCCAAGTTCCAATCCAAATATTTGATTCAGTATCTTTTATTACTGATTGAATACTCGTATTGGTTAAACCCTGCTCCTCTTCAATTATATCAATCTTATTATCAGTAATTCTTATTAAACCTCTTCCATCTGTTGCAACTAAAACCGTATTCGTTAATGAGTCTGCAAACATTTGATTTACTTTAACGTCAGGAAATCCTTGTTTTTTTGAAATAAATCTTAGATTTCCATTTGATAGTATTGAAACCCCACCTCCGTAACCAGCAATCCAAACTTCTCGATTTTTAACCGTTATTACTGACCGAATACTATTTGATAATAAACCTTCTTTTGTAGTTAAACTGCTACTTACTTTATATGAATTATTGAGGCTAATTACACTTAATCCACCCTCTGTACCTGCATAAAGAGTGTCATTCAAAATAGACATTGAAAAAACCCGCTGATGAATTAGCCCATCTTTTTCTTCAATATGAGCAATTTGAACAGTGTCTTTTAGAACATAAATTCCGTTCTCAATTGTACCTAGAAATAATAAATCATTATATGCTAATAAAGTTCGTATTCCAATGCCGGTCATTGGTACATAAGTTGACACTTTTTTATCGGAGTGAGAGTAATAACTAAGTCCTCGATCAGTTGCAATCCATACTTTATCTGAATTGATTTGTGTAATATTTCGAACCATGTTATCAATAAGTCCATCTTGAATGGAATAATTCGAAAATCGTTTCCCATCATAAATTCCTACTCCATCTTGAGTAGCAAACCAAATATACCCTTGAGCATCCTGAAACATATCGTAAACAACGGATTGAGGAAGCCCTTCATTTATTGAAACTGTCGAAATTGGATACCGTTGAGCTTGTATAGATTTAATACAAAACAAGCTTATAAATAGTAAAAGTAAAACCCGGATTTTCTTCATAAAAATTCGTTAACGACACAGTATAATGTTCAGACCTGAAATAAAAGTGAACTTACTGTTAAATCAAAATGAATTTTCATGTTTTATCAAAAAAAAAGAGGTCACAGATTCCTCCGCGACCTCTTCCGATATGAAGGTTGCCTTAGCGTTATTAAAGGTTCTTCTTTAATTTCATGATTCGATTATAAGATTCATCAATTCTTTTTTCAGAAATTTTCCCTGTCTTTACCATATTTGCAATAACTGTTATAGCTTTTGAAGCAATTTCTTCATCGTATACTATATTATTTGCAAATTGAAGCATATCAACTCCTGCAAGTACTTGTAATTCTATGGCTTTATTTAAACCATATTGATCTATTATGAATGTAGCTTGTGGTGATTCGCCAATGATAACACCATTATATTTAAGCTTATTTCTTAATAAATCTGTTACGACTTTTTGGGAAAGAGATGCAGGATATTCAGCATCTAAATAAGAATTGTAAATATGTGATACCATTAAGGCATCTATCATATTATCAGCGATTAATTTTTTGTATGGTTCTAACTCAACTTCATTCCAAGTTTTTGAAACATCGATTACGTCATTGTGTTTTACACCTGTTGCTGAACCATAGCCTGGAAAGTGTTTTACAGTAGAAATTATTTTCTTTGCATGATGTGCTTTTATAAACTCTTTACTATGTAAATAAACCGTTTCAGGTTCTTTTGAAAAACTTCTATACATGCTTCCTATTACAGGACTTCTTGGATTTGTTGCCACATCTGTACAAGGAGCAAAATTCATGTTAATTCCCGTAGATTCCAACATTTCAGCAATTTTTGTTGCTTCTGCGTACGTTTCTTTTAGGTCATTTTTCTTTCCCAATTCAAGATGAGACTTTGTTTCATCAAACCCATTTTGAGGTTTTAGTCTTCGAACTCTTCCACCCTCTTGATCAATAGCTATAAATAATTTTGACGCTGATATTTTTTGTAAAGATTCGGTTAATGCATTTAACTGATCTTTCGATTCAATATTTCTTACAGATCCTCCTTTTGCGATATCTGTATCATAAAGAACAACACCACCAATTTTATTGATGTTTATATCTTTATAAATAGGACTTGTAGCATCAATTGATGTGCCTCTAAATCCAATAATGAGCATTTGTCCAATTTTTTCCTCTAGAGTTTGGAAAGCAAATGCAGAATTTGAAAGTAAAATACTAAAAACAAATAAGGTTATATATTTTTTCATTTTAATCTAATTAATACGTAAACATCATTTTTCGCTGCTTAAATTCAGCTATCCTATTGTAATTGTTTATCAACTGCTGTTCAGTTAATTCCTTTTTTTCGAGACCCTTTTCTAAAAATTCTATAATATGAGTGGTTCGAATTGGTTCTTTTGCTAAATTATTTCCGAAACAAAGAATATCTACACCTGCATTAATTGCTAATATTACCGCTTTATCTAAACCATATTTATCTGTTATGCCTTTCATTTGCATATCATCGCTTACAATTAAGCCTTTAAAACCAATTTTATTTCTTAATAATCCTTGTAATACCTTCTCAGATAATGTTGATGGATGCTCAGCATCTAATTTTGCATTAAAAATGTGAGTTGTCATTACAAACTCATCAAAGCCTTCTTTTGTAATAAGTTGATTATATGGCTCTAATTCTTCTTCAACCCAAGTTTCTGTAACATCTGTGAAGTTTAAATGCGTGTCGCCAAAAGATGAACCGTGACCAGGAAAATGTTTTAAGGTGCTAAATATCCCCTGTTCTTTTTGAGCTTTACAATACATTCTAGAATGATTGATTACATCAATTGCTTTTGCACCAAAACTACGCTCTTTTTTATGAATAATAGGATTTTGACTATTTAAATCAATATCCACAACGGGGGCAAAATTAAGGTTAATTCCAGCGGCTTTGAGAGTTTTAGCAATGGATGAAGCTTGCTCGTAGGTATATTGTAAATCAGCTTTTTCTCCCATTTTTTGATGAGAAACCGAAGCAGGAAATCCATAGTCTGCTTTTAAGCGATTTACAACTCCACCTTCTTGATCAACACTTATAAATAATGGATTTTCTGAAAAAGATTGTAAGCTTGAGCATAAGGCTTCTACTTGTTCTGGCGATTTTATATTATGCACTGGTTTATTATGCACCATATCTTTGTCGAACAGAATAACACCACCTACATGATTTTCAGCAATTTCTTGATGAATTAACGAACCCTCACGAACCTCTTCTCCTTGAAACCCAAGGATTAGCATTTGTCCGGCGATTCTTTTTAAATCAAGTTTAGTTAGTGTTTTCAAGACCTCAATGTTTATAATGTATATAATTTATGCACCTTTGTGCTCGCTTGTGCACATAATGTACATAAGTCAGCTTAATAAATGAAAACTTTTTTAATTTTTTTTCAATTATTAAGAATTAATAGAGTTAATAATTGCATTCTAATAGACAAAAAAACGCTTTCTAATCATTTTTTAGATATCGGTGCATTTTAACGAAAACTTACTTATTATGCATGTGCATAATGAACATGATTTATGGAATTTTTAAATGACTTTTTTTAAAAACAACTTACTTTCTGGCAAATCAGTGATAAAATTAATCTCTTTATGTTTGCTTCTCTCCTGTTCCTTTCAATCTAATAATGATTGGAAAGATTCTTTTAAACAACTTCAAAAAAGCACGGCACCCGATTTAAGAGTTGAAATTTTTGAATATTCTGAGTCTGATAACAGCATTTTGTTTAAAACGGATAAAAAAGATCATATCGCAATTCTCAATTCTTTTATAACTGATAACAAATTAAATGCAACAGTTAAATTATTGCCAGATTCCACAATTTTACCTAATTCTCATGGAATCGTTGTTTTATCTGTAGGCAATATTCGTACAAAACCAGGACATTCTCAAGAAATGGCAACACAAACTTTAATGGGAACTCCAATTAAGATATTAGAAAAAAAAGGTGGTTGGTACAGAGTTCAAACTCCTGATTATTATATAGGTTGGACTGAAGACGACACTTTTACTAGAGTTAGTGATGAAGAACTCAATAATTGGATTCAAACTGAAAAATTAATCTTTACAGAGAATTATGGTCTGCTTCTTTCTGAAAAAAACTCCAATTCCGAAATCGTGACAGATCTTACAGGTGGAAACATTCTCAAAAAAATTACTCAAACAAAAACGCACACACAAGTTGAATTAGCCGATAAACGAAGCGGTTGGTTGCCAAACTCTACTTTAACTCCACTTAGTAAATGGAAAGAAAATAATCGACCTAATGCTGAAGAATTATTAAAAACTGCTCAACGTTTTATGGGCGTTCCCTATTTATGGGGCGGAACTTCATTCAAAGGTGTTGATTGTAGTGGATTTACTAAAATGACTTATTTCTCTCACGGTGTTCAATTACCAAGAGATGCTTCGCAGCAAGTAAATGTTGGTCAAGTCGTTGAAACTGATACCACTTTAAAAAATTTAGAACCTGGTGATTTACTATTCTTTGGTGATCATGCAACAGAAACAAAGCCAGAAAAAGTAACCCATGTCGGAATTTATATGGGAAATGGGAAAATGATTCATTCATCAGGTAGAGTACGAATTGAAAGTTTGCTAAGAGGAACTCCTACGTTTACTGAATATCGATTAAAGACATTTCTTAGTGCACGAAGAATGCTAAACTCGGTTGGAAAAGATGGAGTTATCCCTGTGAATAAACTTTTATCCTATTGAAATTGTTTGAATCGATTTGTCGTTTAATCAATTAATGATGATTTACTTTCAAAATTTTTAATTCGGATTAATTTTAAATCAAATTTTCTTTTCAATACAACTTTATAATTCATCAAGCTTTTGAATGGTAGATTGAACTTTTTTGAAGCAAAATGATCTCTTTATTTTTGTTGATTTACTTTGAAAACTATTATTTGAAAAAAGGTGAAAACTTAAAAAAAAGAATTACACTCTTAAAATTATTCATCATTGAATAGATGGTTTAATTAAATGATTACTTACAGACATTATCAAGAGAACGATTTTCCTGCCGTATTAGAAGTCTTAAACTTTAGTCATCCAAAAGATGAATTTTCAGAAAGTCTTCTTCGAGAAAAACTAAACGACTGCAAAGAAGATGCCTCAGAATTATATTCCGCTTTTTCTGATTCAGTTTTATGTGGTTTTGTAATGACAGTTATACGACAACTCCCGACTGGCCCAACAGCTTTTATTAAACTGATTGGCGTTTTACCTGAATTTCAAAATCGTGGTATTGGGAAAAAACTATTGTCGTATGGCGAAAATTTCGCAACTGAACACTCTTGTAAGACTATTCGCTTTTATGATGTTCCTAAAAACTACTTTATGCCGGGAATTGATCCATTTTATACCAAAACCGTTGTTTTTGCAGAAAGGAATGGATTTATCAGAAATGGAGATACTTCGAATTTAGAATCTGATTTATCTCAAAATTGGGACACAGAGCAAGAAGAATCAGGCTTAAAAAAAATTGATTGTTTTTGTAAAAGAGCAACTGATGAGGATTATCCAGAGCTATTAGCATGGATTTTAAGAGAGTTTCCACTTTGGGAATTTGAACTCGTTCAGGCTCTAAATCAGAACCCTCCTGCTGTACATCTAGCTTATTTTCAAAATGAATTAATAGCTTTTGCTGCTCATAGTTCCAATAATTCATCATTAGCTTGGTTTGGTCCAATGGGAACTTCGATTAAATCGAGAGGCAAAGGAGTTGGCGCCGTTTTATTGAAACGCTGTTTGCAAGATTTAAAAAATCTAGGGTTCAAAAAAGCTGTTATTCCTTGGGTTGGCCCGATTCCATTTTATTCAAAATTTGCCAATGCTCATGTTTCAAGAGTTTTTTGGCGCTACGAAAAACACATGTAAACGAAATATGAATGGTTTTTCCTTTTTTTTAACTAGGTTCGATAAGTATATTCCAAATGAAGCATAATTTAATTCCACATACTACTATGATAAAACGTTTGAGTGTCATTGTATTAATGATAAGCATTGTATCAGCTTGTAAGACAACTGAGATAAACCGAGATTCAAATCCTAACCCAATTGATGCAAAAAAAGATTCATTGAAGAAAAGTGAAGCGGTTTGGAAAGCTCGCTCAGTACAAGAATCCGTTTTTGCTTTTATGAATCATCCGTTTATTCAAAAAGAATATTTAGGCTTAATCAGAAATATAAAACCAACTGGAATTCTTGTAGATACTTCAAGTAAAACTATTGATATTCAATTCAATACAGCTTTTTCTTATATCCCGTTTAGAGAAGAAAATACAGCAGAATTTTATAAAGTAATGCAATCTCTATTACCTGATAAATTAAAAGACTACACCCTAACTTTATATTCTCTTAAAGTTCCGATTCAAGAATTAATCCCTAATTTTTACAGAACGGTAACTCCAATTGACTCCACTCGTCTTGCTGTAAAAGATACAATTGCAGCGCCAAAACCAATTGTTCGAGAAGCAAATCCACAATTTGATTACTCAGCAGGATTAACAAATCATCCTATTGCCATGTGGCACAGTCACGGTTGGTATTACAATCCAAAAGAAGATCGTTGGATGTGGCAACGAGCAAGACTTTTTGGAACAGTTGAAGACTTGTACCCTGCCTCAATAGTTATTCCCTATTTAACTCCCATGTTGGAAAATGCCGGCGCTCCAGTTTTTCTACCAAGAGAACGTGATTTCCAGACCAATGAAATTATTGTAGATAATAATGGAAGTGATGATAAGAGTATCTATAGAGAAGTCGGTGCTTGGAAAAACGGTTCTGAAAAAGGTTTTTCAATAGGGAAAAGACCGTATAAAAACAAAACGAATCCATTTAGAACAGGATCATTTAGAGAATCAAGAACTGATTCAAGAGGTCGTTCTCAAATTGGCTGGATTCCAGAAATTCCTGAAGATGGAGATTATGCTGTTTATATTTCCTACAATGCCTCAGAAGAAAACACTGATGAAGCTTCTTACACCGTTCATTATTCTGGAGGATCAAAAGAGTTTTTAGTCAACCAAAAAATCGGTGGATCTACATGGATTTATTTAGGAACCTTTCATTTCAAAAAAGGACTTGACTCTAAAGATCAAAAAGTTGTTCTTAGCTCAAAATCAACTGTTGAAGGTGCACGCATTAGTGCCGACGCCGTTCGATTTGGTGGTGGAATGGGCGTTATTGAACGAAATGGGAAAGTTAGTGAACGACCGAAATTCACTGAAGGCTCTCGTTATTGGTTGCAATATGCAGGATTCCCAGACAGTTTGGTTTACTCCTTAAATATTAACAACGATTATAATGATGATTATCAGAGTCGTGGTGAATGGGTTAATTATTTAACTGGATCTCCATCAGGTCCAAATAAAGATCGTACTGCTAAAGGTTTAGGAATTCCAATTGAACTTTCTATGGCTTTTCACACCGATGCCGGAGTTACAGGAAATGACAATACAATCGGAACCTTAATGATTTATTCCATTGAAGACAGCGATTCTGCAAGAGTATTTCCAAATGGTCAATCTCGATTTGCTAACAGAGATTTTGGCGATATCATGCAAACAGAATTAGTAG
>Ga0100379_10003102_pt1 | contig 15323 bp, 20 predicted proteins | sample CryGeymeta201503_FD_80418 | JGI IMG/M metagenome (GOLD analysis project Ga0100379, IMG submission 80418) | Groundwater microbial communities from Crystal Geyser aquifers in Utah, USA - Crystal Geyser metaG 2015-03 | ecosystem: Environmental > Aquatic > Deep subsurface > Groundwater | place...
AGAAGAAAGAGGAAAAATAAGAGGAGGGAGAGAGTGAGTCTTAAAATTTGAACAACTCAGTTATCAACTTATCAATATCTGAATAGACCGAGCAGCGCATCAAACTGCTATAAGAATAGTTGCAGTCATCTCAGCACAAGCTCAAGAATGAAATGGACAAATACTACCAGCTGAAAAAAGAATACAATGAGCTACATGTAAATCTAACTTCCATCATCAAGGAAAACATTGATATCCAGTAGCAACTAGAGGAAAAGAAAAGAAGGTCCCTATTTAACGACAAATATATTCAAGATAATGCCTATATTATCAAGCTGATTGTTGGATAGATCATGGTGGCTTTGGGAAAAGAAATGGAGGAATAAATTATAAAGCGAATTGCAGGCAGTTACTGGTACAAAAAAATAATGGTGGAGTCGATGCCTTGCTCTGACTATTGGCTGCTCTAAAAATAATAAATTAATCGGCAGCTTCAGGAAGTGCTCAATTAGTCCTACGCTTTAGAGGAAGACAAGGCTAAGCGTAGCCATGAGAGCAGAATGCATAAAGACAATGAAAAAATAATTGAACTCTAGAACAAGTTTGATCTGCTCCTCGAATAATACAATTCCATGATGGGTCTCCAGACGACCTGGAAGGCCTAATGCCAACTCTATGAGTATTATCTCCATAATTTAGACGCAAGCTTAAACACAAAGAATAATAAATACAAAGATTAGAGAGGACTCTGGGTGAGCTGAAGGAACAGATGGATGAGATGTACCTTTACGACGATTATGATGATACGATGTCGGTGAAGAGCAACAAGATAGTGAAGCCTCTTAAGGGAGGGTTCCAATTTCACTGAGCTTATGAGTACTTGATCTACTAAGTCATTATTATTGAGTATTCTATTTCAGAAGGAATGTTTTTAGACATAAAAACTACCAAGAACAGAGGAAAAATTAGAACTATGAAGATCATCGAGGAGGAGAGATAAAAGACTGAGTTCTTTAGCGAACTAGCAGAAGAAATATAACTTCAGTTTCCCAAAGAACATATTGACTTTCTGCTCTATTTTGGAGGCAGTCATAAGAATAGCAAAAGTAGGTGGCTTATTGGAGAAACCAACTATCATCTAAGAACTCCCTCTGCCGTTCCCACCGAAAGAGTCATGATGGATCTGCCAGGCTAATCATCACCTGTCAGTAAGGTAGACCTTAATGTGTTTAATACTCTCTACAAAAGTAAGGAAGCAGCCCTCCGGCTGAGTAAGGATAAAGAGCATAAGAAAGAGAATAATTAGCCAGCAAACGAATAAAACCTGAGGTTCACAAAACAGCGACTACCGAGACATTTGTTCGAGATTGATAAAAAAATGAAGAAAAATTACGAAAGAGTTAAGCAAAGAATGAAGTTTCACACTCCCTAATCTACTTTTCGGAGGTCTGAAGAGAAATGTGAATGGAATATGCTTACCAGAAGTATAGCAACAAAAAGAAAAAAGCGGTATAACACTGAATGCCAAGAAGATAAACTACCATCTGGAGACGGAATTCCAACTATGCTATTGGGAGAATTGGTTAACAGAAGATCTTTATGCGTAAATATGGAGAACCTGGGAAAAGATGATCGTCGTTGGGAGTGTTTTGGAGGCGAGAGCGGCAGATTGCGTAGAAGATATAAATATGGTCAATGATATGTTGTTGTATAATTCAAAAGTATAATGTCCGGCAAAAAAGAGGACACAGAGAAAGAAAAAGCCCCTGCCATCGACAACGATGGAGACTACGTTTCTGAGGAAGAGGTTGAGGACGAAGAAATTTAAGACGATGGTATCACACATCATATTCAGGTGAAGTTTCAAGTGAGCATTCCTCAATCAACATGTAGGAGTATCTCAAGGCTCGGGACAACATTCCTGACTAGCCCTCAGATGCTCAGGAAGATTACTCATAATAAGAGTCTGACGAAGCCGAGGAAGATGATTCCTAGGAAGACTATGAGGAAGAGGAGTCATAAGAGCCAAAACCGAAAGGAAAGGCCAAGCCCAGCAAGAAGGAGGCCATGAAGAAAAAAAAGGAAGAGAAGAAAGCTGAAAAGAAGGAGTGATCTCTTGTGATATTATTATTAAGATGGCGGCAATATGCTATAGTACGATGATAGTGAATAGAATGAGGCAATCAGTCCCATTTGAGGAAGGGATCTTCAGAGGGATTGATGTCGCTACCGGTGGCTCCGTTTTCCGGATAGTTTGAAAAGTTAGAGGTGTCGTTGCTAGCCTTAACTTCGGGTCGATAAGGAGGGGAAATTTTCTTGGCCAAGAGGTTAGCGAAGTTAATAGTGTTGAGGTAACGGTGGTTCTTGATGTCGTTTACTCCATTTTTGAGATTACCATACCTTTTACTAAGATCGTTGACTAGAAGATGCTTGACTAAGGACTTAGCATCGTTGTCGAATCCTTTGGGGAAGTGGAGTTTTCCCTTCAGAATGTTTTGATAGATGATAAGAGGGTCATCGTCAGCAAAGGGATCAATTCCTGCAATCATTTCATAGATCAGAACCCCAAGAGTCCACCAATCAACTGGTTTTCCATGACCTTGATTTTGAAGAATTTAGGGAGCAAGATATTCAGGTGTTCCGCACAAGGTGAAGGTCCTATTTTATATGGTCTTGGCAAAGCCAAAGTCTGTCAGTTTTAAGTAGCCATCGGTACCAATGAGGATATTTTCTGGCTTTAGGTCGCGGTAGATGATATTCTTGGAGTGTAGATATTCGAAGATTAGAACGATGTGAGATGCGTAGAAACTAAATAGTCAGTTGGTTACGCTGCTTTGTGGGCCTAAAACATGCCTTCTTCTCTCAGATGGGTGAAAAGCTAGCCTCCGGGAACGAACTCCATGAACATGTACAGGTTTCGTGAATTTTGAGTAAGGCCATCGAAGTTAACCTGGGTTATAAATGGTATACGACAAAGGGATGGGAAATTGTGCTGAGAATTTTATACTAGTTGGCGATGTGATCAACCTGTTGTGATTTGATGAGCTCCGATTTCTTCATGATCTTGACACAGGAGTATTTGTTGTTGTTTTTCTTCTTGACTAGCCGTACTGTTCCGAATGAGCCTGAGTGCAGGAAAAGATACCTTCACCGAGAATGGTCATCATCTCGTAGTCCTTCAGATTCACCTGAGTCTTCTTAGCTGCTTTCTTCTACATATATTATATTCGATAAATTTGCTATAGAAAACATAAATATACGAATCAAATCTATCATCAAGTTCGCCCCGCACTGCTCAGCACCAGCAGATACAACCATTCATCACAAAAAGCAACAAATTTAAATTCAATGAATTACACCTAAGCCCACTAGATATGGAAAAGTAGCTGATACTCCTTGGAATAAAAATTTATGCTGGGAGATGGTTGTGAAAAGAAATTATTTGATTGATGTGTTAAAATTTATGACTTTGGTATTGATAAACATTAATACATTCTTCTATTCTGATACTTCAGTGCTATCAGAAAAAAACTACATGGCTTGATTGGACTATTCTTAAGATATGCCTGTTGAGTATAGTGAGCGTTAGCTGAGGTAAAATACAAAATATAAGACACTGACATCAATAATGGTTGAGCCTGCCTTTGAGCAGATGGCCTCTGCTAATTTGAAAGGCATGAGTGACATGTAAAGAACTGCCATTGTGGGGGCCCAGTAGGTTGAGCAGGTTTATCCTTTCCTGGATGACTTTTTGGGGGAGCAGGTCATACCAGGTATGGTTGACGAGGGATCCTATTTCTTTGTTGCTAGTGTTATTCATGCTGAGGTAGCAAAGAGATGTCGATAGAAGCAGGCAGAAGAGCACTAAAACGGTAGTCCTCATTATTAATATATTTAAAATAGAGCAAATAAAGATGGTTCTCTTCAGTTTGCTCAAGCACTACAGCTAACTGATTGGATACTTGCTCCTCACAACCTAAACTATCTTCATGGTTTTATTCATTATCTGGGGGATCACTGCTGCTTTCTTCTGGCTGACCTGGTAACTAACTCTGCTGTTCTTCTAATTTGCCTTCAGTTAAAAAATTATCTTGGTGATTGTGTGGATCTTGATATTAAAGAGATGGAACAACAACCGCATTTACTCATTTCTAACGATGATGTGTGGCGATAGAGCACTGCATGGAATATTTGAGTGTGAAATGTGCAAAAATACGAATTGTGACTTAATTTTTGACAAATGCTATCACACCTTCCATTCAAATTGCATCGACTCAGTTGAAGAATATGTCACAGCCAAAGTTTGCCCTAAATGCCTTGATCAGAAGCTAATAAGCAGAGTGTATCCTAATATCATTTCAAAAATGATCAAGGGTCTCAACATAAACAGGCTTAGCCTTATTTCCTTGGTGGTGTTTGGAGCTGCAATCAATGGCGTCTACAACTATGGCCAGAACTACTGGAATTTCCCTAACTGACTTGACGCAAAATGACCAGAAAATATGGAGTGAACAAGAATATATATCACTAAGGCTGATAGGCACTCTGAGCATAGAGACCGCTCATCCAATATGCCATATCAACTGCTTCTTCGGGTAAATTGTTAATCATTTTGGCGTGAACCTCTGGCAAGTCCAATACATCTTTGATGCAGTATTCCCGATAATCTGGATCAAGAGGGCGTCTGCAGAAGAAACTGATGTCTCCTTTGGACCACATCTTATGATATTTGTCCTTGTTTTGATTTATTCCGTGTCTTGCTTAATATTTTTTTAGAATTTCGTTTAGCCCAGGTGTCTTGACGTTATTGCATTGAGTTATCGCATTCTTGCAATCATTTAGAATGTCTTTTGGTGGCTGTTCCTTCTTAAATAGCTTATCATAACTATTGAGCTGCATAATCAATGTCTAGCATGCACTTGTGTCAAATACATTCACCACACAGGTCTCGATCATTTCATGCAAACCTATCGAGTCGTGACGGCAATCATGGAAAATCTTAAGAATTTTGGGATTCGCCATAACATTTCTCAGAATTTTTCGAGCAAGCCAGAAAGTTTAGAATTCTGCCTTTTCATTCATATCCCAAATGTCCAGCAAAAAGGTATTTTTTCCATTGTTGAGCTGAATCATTTCAACAAATCCTCCCTTTCTCAAATTTCCCTCAAGGTCTACTCCCAATATCTAGCTGTTAAGGATATGAGGGGCACATAGCATCAGAGATTAGAAATTGTTGATGTCGAGTGATTCCTTCTCTTTGAGGGGCTTTATATTTTTCATATCTATGAGCAATTCCTCTTAACTGTATTGTTTCTGGAAGGGACATTTGCAAGGCTCATGCTTTAATTGCTAAAAAATGTGAGCATTGATCTTGGAATTGAATACAAACTGAGTCAGAGGAAAGAAAAGGAAAAGATTATGTTAGAGAACGAGGTGAGGTTTGACTTGATTAATGACATTTCCATTATTGGTCTTAAGAGCCTTCGTTAGGTGATTATATATATCCTGCCAAGTAACTAATCTATCTGGTAAGGCTTTCTTCAGATAACTAACTGCCTCTTCTTGAATTGTCTCAATTGAAGCCTAAAAAATAACCTTATCAGTATCTTCCTTCAAGACTTTGCTGACGAATTAAGGGAAACCCATCTTTTTGTCTTTCATCACCTGATTAAGAGGTGGCACATTGGGTGGCAGCTCTGCTGTAAATAGTTGTTTTTTGATGACATTTTATTCGAGAGGGTGATCGGCTTCTTCAATTATTTTCTTGAAGAGGAGGCTGTAGGTGGAAATGATATCTTATTCTGGTGCTTTTCTGGAAATGACTGTTTACTTTTTACCTTAGGGAGGGATAGGTCTGACTGTTTTGAAATAATTGCTTCCTGGTTGTTCACAGACGTATGTGCAGATATGGCTGAACTTCATGGTTCCGAACAGTATCTTATTAAAGCCAACTCTGGTAAACTATCTTACAATGAACTGCTATGTAAAGGGAGTGTCTGGATGCTTAATTTCAAGAAGCTCCATAAACTCACGAAATAGTTGTTGATGCAATTGATGCCTCAAATCGTTTCTGATTGTTTTATTTTCCTTGATATCCTAAAGTGTGAATACTTTTTCGACTTGAAACTCATATAAATCTTTATAAATAAGGGGTCCTTTAATGACATTTTTCTGTCCTTCATCTTTGTTCTTATGATAGTCATATTAGATATTTTATCCTTCCTTATAGTAGTCATAGTTGAGGTCCCAGACTCCATGGGCATACTGACACTATTTGCTACTATAAATACAAAGTCCCCTCAGATAGAACCGACATAATGATTTCTTGACAGGTTCTTACTCCATATACAATGATATTCTTTGATTATAATTAGTAAATTAGTACTTTTATAGAAGTAATCGATTTGAGAAGGAAATGGAGTGATGGTTATATTTTTAAAGAAGGAACCTAAACAATCAAGCATAGTATGAAACGATGCTTTTAGTAGTACAATTGTCGTTACTTAAGTAATCTCAAATCAAACTTCAACTTTTATTTATATAACATCGCAATACCGCAAATGAAGTACGGCAAGTGGCTTCTCTTAGCCATCTTTGGATTCGGCCTACGAATCTACCTCATTGAGGCCCTCACCTGGGACAACAACATCCTAGAAGGAAGATACAACATCTTCACCGATCTCGACTACAAAGTATATCTTGACGCATCACTTTACGACAACCCATACAAAAGACATACTTATCGCTACAGCCCTCTCCTTGCTCTTGTCATGTCGCCTTCATACACACTTCATCAAAATTTTGGAAAATACCTCTTGGCAATTTTTGATTTGTTGGCCTGTTTTTTCTTTTTCAAAATATTCGCAGACAGGAAGGAAAAAGCTAACCAGACTGGTGGGTTCATAGTATGCCTCATCTTGTTTCTTAACCCCTTTTTGGTTTATCTTTCAATCAGAGGCAGTTGTGAAGGGATCACTCTTCTATTAGCCTCAGCTTTCCTCTATTTCTACTTTGGGGGATAAGCGCATGGAAACATGACAGCATTCTAAAGGAGATAGAAGAGTATAGTTGATTTACAGCCAAGCCGATTCAAAAGGTACCTTGCATATATGATATATGGACTTTGGGTACATTTCAGAGTGTTTCCGATCATTCTGCTACCAATGCTAATCATGTACGAATTTCACTCTGTCAAGAAGAACAGATGGAGTCACTTGTTCAAGTATTTGATGGAATTCGGGCTAATATCAGGAGGTGTATTTGTTTCCCTTTCGGTATACTTTTACAGTCTCTACGGATATGACTTCCTTCATTAGACGTATTTCTATCATTTGACTCGCAGAGATAACAGGCACTCACGTTCTGTTTTCTTCTACGATTTATATCTCAATTACGAAAGCGACAGTATTGGTGATTCAATGTGGAGAAACATAGGTCGAAGCTTGCCAACTTTGAGCTTCATAGCCTTTTTTTGTATATACCTCATCAGAAAGAAATCATACTTTTATTGTCAAGGTTTTCTCGTTTGCTACTTTGTCCTTTTCAACAAAGTCATCACTGACCAATACTATATCTGGCTATTCAGCTTCCTCTACTTGCTGGTCCCAGAATGCTACCTCTATGAGCGAAAGCAATGGGGAAAAATTCTCTGGTGTGCATACAGGCCGATGTTCATTTGCTTATTTCCTGTGGCCTTCTGGGCATACTTCAAGTATCACTTTGAAAATGCTACCAAACAGTTGAACATTTTGCATTTCTGGGAATGGAACACCTTTGCCCTAATATTCCAGGTCTTGGTGATCACCATGTAAGTCACAAACATGACCGATTGCAAAAAATACCGAGAGGCAAGAGCTCTAAATCTAAAATAGATGAAAGAAGCTGTAAAAAATGATTGAAATAAACATATTATTAAACACTTAAAATATCAATACTTTTTTTGCAGTTTTGGCCTACTGCCATTCGCTTTTGACTTGTCCTTGCTTCGTCCAATTGATTTCAGGGAAGAGCTTGCATCTTTACTTAATTGCTTAGAATTAACAGACCTTTTCTTTTCCTTTTTGATAAACTAGTAGTCATAATCTGTGTGAACACGAATGTTGGGAGATTGATTCTCCTTGAGCCATTTTCTTTTTGTTTTGCTGGCCTATTTTTTAAAAGCTTATCTGTTAGGATTGTTAAGGTTTCTGCTCAAAGCTATATTTCCTCTGTTTTTAAAGCCATAATGGTTGTCCTCAATTTCACAAGGAACTGTCTGAAGTCTTTCAGTTGGGGAAGTATACAATCTTTCAACAGGCCCAGTATTCAGCCTTTAAGTGAGCTGAACCTTTGTATATTTGGAAGGATTGGCTATCAATGGCCTTGCAGTTAGCTACTGCTCTTAGATGACGCTGAAATTATTAAGAAGCTCCTTTTTGAATTGGAATTGTTTTTCTAGTTAAGTGATATCTAGCACATGCCCAGGAACTGAATCAATGAGATCAAATATTTGGCTAGGATGGAACTACTGATTTTAATCGTATTTTCTCAGCATGTTCGAAAGATTTCTAGTCATTCTTTGAACAGCTTCTGTTTCTGGAGGCTTGAAATCAGGTATAATTGATCTTTTTTTGATCTTAAGAGGGCTGGAATACAGCTATTCATCTGTTGAGGTTCCAGACCCATTTTTTGCCAGAATACATTTGAACTGTGGCTTTTTCCTCCTCATCAATCGAATCTGTCTGTATCTATTCAGCGTTGATTAGTATGCTTTGTGACTTTGGAAGTGAATGAGAGGCTTATTGTCTTTGTTCGTTCTTTCAAGAATCAAAGGTTTGATTAGTGCCACAACATTTTGGAAGCGACGATACTGAGTGAGGCTCTACGACTGAATGCTTTGTTGAAGCGTATATTTGTAGTTAATAAGGTTGGCTGAGGGAGGCCGGGAAGCTATTAGATTTGTGATGATAGATGATTATTGATGCTGCTGCTGGGGGTACTTGTATTTGTTTATTAAAATTCTGGATGGAAGCAGAATAGAGGGGCTGTTACTCTTTTGAAGCTAGCAACAAATGATGCAAGGAGTATTTCTTCTTGAGGAAGTGCTAGATTTCAAATAATATCGCTTCTGCATTTGGTTATATATGACTAAGCACCATGACACGCAATTCTTCAAAAAAAAAAATGCAACATTCCCTTGGGAATATTTTTATCGGCCTTATTTTGATGAAATTCAATATGCGGAGTTGCCTTCGAGTGTACTAAATGCCAATTCATGAATTTTATTGTGATTGAGATTTGAATAATTAAATAAGTTCTAAATGAAGGGTGGTAAAGGAAACCCAATGGACTAACTCAAAAAGATTGAGCAGAAAAGAGAAGAGCGTCGGATCAAGATGGAGGATCTTAAAAGGGAAAAAGAAGAAAAAAAAGCCTACAACCTGGCATCTGGAAAAAATGTAGACATCGACTTTGAGATTATGATCGATAAAAATAGATTTAGAGAGAAAATACTTGAACCTCACACCTCCTCAGCGGAAAGCAAGGTACTATTGATTTCATGTAGCTTACTGTTTGTGTTCGGAAAAGACCCATCTTCAAGAAGGAATAAGCTAACGGATAGATAGATTCTATTTCAGCTGCTAATCCTCAAATGAGAGTTCATGAACCCAAGTATAAGGTCGACGGCATCACCAAGTACGTGGAAAATCATACATTCACCTTCGATAACACCTTCAACCAGGAAGAAAACACCTAAGATATATACAAATGTGCCATAAAGCCTCTACTTCCCTTGTTGGTCAGCAACGGAGTAGTAACTTGCTTCGCCTACGGACAAACAGGTTCAGGCAAAACTTTCACCATGAATCAGTTACAGTAGTACCTTGTTGGAGAACTTTTTAATCTCATCAAGGGCCAGGAAGTATCAGTCAGTTTTTTTGAAATCTATGCTGGCCGATGCCTGGATTTGTTGAACGACAAGAACGCTCTGAATATTCTTGAAGATAAAAACAATAACATTCAAATTCAAGGTATTGTCTAAAAAGGTGCTACTTCTCCCAAGGAACTTCTCGATATTATGGACACAGCTAACAAAGCCAGAACAACTCATTCAACAGTCGCTAACGATACTTCTTCAAGATCACATTCCATCTGTCAGGTTGCTGTCAGAAAGGGAGGAGTATAATGTGGGAAATTAGTCCTGGTAGACCTTGCAGGTAGCGAGAGAGCTCAGGATACCCAAAGCAACAATAGACAGCGTAGAATGGAAGGAGCATAAATCAACAAAAGGTATCAATTCTCTAAAGTAGTTTATTAGCACTGAAAGAGTGCATTAGAGCTATGGGCGACAAAGCTGATCACGTTCCCTTCAGAGCATCAAAGTTGACTCTCATTCTCCGAGATTCATTCATCACCAAGCAAAACAAATCGAAAGTGGTGATGATCGCATGCATATCACCAGGATCATCTTCTGCTGATCACAGTCTAAACACCCTCAGATACGCTGACAGGCTAAAGGACAATTCATAGATGCATAAAATGTTGAATGAAAAATATGATGTCAAAAAGCTCGAAAAAGAAGATATTCAGAATGAACTGTCCAAGGATCATATTCAGAAAATAGAAAGCTTAAAGAATATCAAAAACGACAGAGATAATCGAGTGCAACAAAACAAGAGTACAGTGCCCGACAAAAAGGCCCCTCCTCTTCCCAACAACAACTCAGCTGTTAATGCCAAGAGAGTGTAAATCAAAAAGGAGGAACCGAAAAAATAGGAAGCCAAAAGTAAGAAATAACTTGGTGGTGGAAGATCAAAGTCGACCAAGAAGCAGCCTAATCTTCCTCTAATCAACAAGCCTCAGGAGGATAAGAAAAATCCCAAGAGCAACAGAATCAATAGTGAGAAAGAAAATTAGGAACTTGATGAGGAGATGGAGGAAGAGGTCCATTCTAAGATGGACAAAATTGACAAGAAGAAAACCAAAGAAGATGTGAACATTATGAAGTCAACCCTCAAGAACAATAATGTCGGAGAGGAGTACTTCGCTTTCCAAGAAAAAGTCACCAACATTTTGGAGGAACAAGAAGAGGTATTTGCAACTCATATGGCTGCTATCAAAGAAGATGCTAAATTGTTGACTCAAGAAAGCGAGCTAATTTCCAAGGTTCAAGGTGTGGGATATGTTGACTTTGATGTGGATTCTTATGTTGACAAGCTTCAGAATGTTGTCAAGAAAAAACTTAAAATGTACAACTTGTTGGCCAAGAAAATTGACCATTTCAAGAAGTGCCTAAGCTAAGAAGAGGAACTTCGGCACAACGTCAAGGATACATTCTACTTTTGACGATGATCGTAATTAATACTAAGTTATGTATCATGATACTATCACATCATTGGCCTAACTCAACCTCAGGGATTGGGAAAAAATCCCGACTGAGCTCGTCTGATTTTTAGTACTGATCGCATTCTCGATAAATATAGATTAGACAATAAGCTGCCCTTTCCTTTATTCTCTAGTTAGCCTACGAACTATTAACTATCTCCTGAAAACATTGTATTGCTTTGATATTTACTTTGACCTGAGCATACCATCTCCCTCGATTGAAAAGACCCTCCCACTTGTCCTCAACTACTCCTTCATAGCTAGCTAGACACACGGCCGACCTATTAGTAAAATCTAATTTATTAAAAGTGTTCCTTGAAGATGCGATTTGAATTAAACAAGCTGACAAGCAAAGCTGAGATGTCGACCCAAGAGATTATTTGTTATGACTTGAGCGCAGTATTGCGCTGATCGCAAGGTCGAAACATCCTGTTTCCATGTACTCAACTGCTAACAATCTTGCCAGATGTTCTCCTCCAGGATTATTGAGCCTTTTACCTAAAGCAGAGCTCAGGAAGGTTTTTTTAGAGCAAATTTTCATTAGAAGATGCATAGATAGAGCATAAAGCGAATCTTCAGGGTGCCTTGTCACCAAAAACCTCAGAAAGAATATTGATGTGTTGAACTTATTAACTGCTAGACAGCTGAGAGTGCACATTTCATATATAGCTATCTTGATTTGGATAAAATCTGTGTTTTTACTGTGGTTTTTAAACATGTGTACTTTTGATACTTTTTCACCAATTTGAATAATTTTCCTCCATTGTTTTGTCGAAAGAAGACCTTGAAGATAGAGCACCAGGTTTTCGAAGTACTTCATTACTGTTGTCATATGCTCATTTATCAGGTTAACTTTGCCTTCTCCCTAATTATTCCTTCTTTTGCCTCCCTTCTTGATATAAAGACCCTACCGTTACTACGTCTCATCTTCTCTTCCTCCGGGAGCCAAACTGATAAAAAGGTCAAGTCCATCCAGAATGGCTTATTGTTATTTTAGACCTGGAGAACCTCCTTTGTTGATTTATTGAATAAGCAATGCAAGAGATTCTTCTACATTTTGAATGATTCTTTCCATGACTTGATTGTCAGTGTGCTCATGGGAATTTTTCTTCGGGGGAGGAACATGTTCTGCGAAAGAAATAGATTAATCTTCATCTGAATAAAATATAGCTTCTGCTTGTTTGAGAGTAATTCCGATTCCAAAACACTTATGCACATAATCTCTCTCAGCAAGTAGCTCAGGTGAATGAGGATATATCTTTAAAGCACAGTCCAAAATACCAAGGCAAGACTTATCATTTTTCCTGCATAGATAGTCAATGACCATGATATAGTTTGACACATTTTGATGATGTGGATACTTGATCAGAAAAGATGCCAATTCATATGCATAATGCTCGCTGTGCTTGCTTATATGACTGATCGCATCAGAATAGAGCTAAACATAGTCATCGTCATAACAGCTCTTGATTTATTCTAGTAGCGTTTGAGCATTGAAGCCATAACATTCTCGATTCAAGACGACTGAACATATGAACAAAATAACAATGAACTCTGAAGGTAACATCTATTGCTCCTACATTGTCTATGATTTAGCTTATAAATGATGCTCTAGCGTCTTAGCAGCTTACTCATAACTGTGCTACTGTAGATAGGTTTCACAGATCATATAGACGATGTTAACATCCAGGATGTAGTTATCAAGGGCTTACAAAATCTATCTGCAAAGTAAGTACTCACCTCTTTTATACCTCAATTTTGCATATTTCTTTACGTACTCTGGTGATTGAGAAATCGTCAGCAAACGCTTGTAAGTTGCTACCGCTTTCTTTGACTGGCCAGCTAGTTCAAATGCTTAGGCTCTGCGGACCATAATTTTAGGATCACAAGAAGCAATCTTCAAAGCTCTGCCGTAACAATAGGCAGCTTGGTTGAACATCTTGAGTTCAAAAGACAAGTCACCCACTTTCAGCCACTTTTCGAGATTTGGTGGAGACAAGTAGGTACTCATAAACAAATACTCGACAGCTTTGTCAAGCTCTCCATTTTATTCATGCATGTTTCCAAGTAGATGGTAAGGTTCAGGGCTATCAGGAGAAAGTGTGATCATATGTTTGAGCTTTTTAGAGGCCTCTTGAAACCTCCCAAAAATAGAGTCCAACAGAGCTTACTTATATAGCACTTCAGTGGCAGAATTGTTGCGTGAGTTCCTTGAACCCTTTCTACCTCGGATATGCTTCTTGAGAGTGGCAAGCTCTTACTCTTCCAGTTCTTGGTAAAAGTCTTAGCTATCGTCAAGGTCCTCTGCTTCCTTCATATTATATACAAGAATGAGATAAGAATCGATTTATTTAGAATAGCAAGATCAATTTATTCCGAAGGATTTCTTAAGCTCAATTATCAACTGCCACTCCTCTTTTGTCACTTCAGACTTATAATGTTCCTTCAGGCAGTCAATCGACCTTCTGCTAATCAAAGATACCAGCCTGTCTTTTTGATCAAATTGCTTTCCACTTGCAATGCTAGGGTCCCCTCCCAAAGAAATAGCAACACTACCTGTCACCTTTCGGGCCTCCTTCAATTTTTTGTGATTGTGTTCAATAGACTAAACTGTTCCGAGTTTGATTGGTTTCTCTTTCTAAATAAAAATATTGTTACGCTTCCCTTTTCGTGATAAACAGTGATGGGGGTTCCAATCTTGAGAACTCCAGCTTATACATCAACTCCCAAGACAATAGGATCACTCTTTCTGAAGACAGCTACTTGTTTAAGAACACAAGGAAACACTGCTTACTTTCCTTCTTTCATTCTTCTCGCCTCCTTGACTTCTTCAACATACTTGAAGAAGTAATCTGTCAAGTGATAAATAATGTTAGCTGTGAAAATTTTGATTTAATTCTCTTCAGCATATTTCTGAGCATCAGCAAGCACCTTGATATCAAAGACAAGCATGCAGGCATACTCTTTCTTGCGGCGCTCGGGGATTTCGGATAAAGTTGCCTTCATAGCTTTCATCACATCTTCCTTGGAGACTGGACCAACAGTGACATATGATACAGGAATCTCTTTGTCTTTTAAATACATCAAAAGAGCTTCAAGAGACCCGAGGGTAGAAGCAGCAACTCCCACACCCAAGTTTTCAAGCTTGATTTTCTTTTTGATGCTTTAGAATTCGTTCAACACAATAGCTTTAGCATCTTCCAGATCGTCTTCGGTGTTAGCGACAATGAGAGGAGTGCCAGCAACTGCATTATCTAAGCCTTGAGCAGCAACTTTAACTCCATTAGCTCCCCAAATTTATCTGTGATGAATATATTCATCCTTTATTCTCATTTCCTTCATAGGATGAGGGGTCAACAGTGCTTTGACTTTTGTGACTATCGGTCCCTCGAAACCGAGAATGACAATCTGGTCATCTTTCTTAAGCTTTCCATCAACAAGCATACAATCGATTGTGGTTCCATAGCCTTCAATCATTTTGACCTCCATGACCGTACATCTGAAGGCGTTTTCTTTAACTTTGATTTTTCTCTGAATCTTGCTCATTGTTAGAGAGTACTTTACGATACAAGACAAGAGATCAGGAATACCCTCACCTGTAATACCTGAGGTTGGAACAAGACTGATGTATTATTCAGGATCTTCGTTTTCCCAATACAGAGCAGCATTATATCCCTTGGCATTGAGCTCACTGATGATTCCCTTGCTTTTAGTTTTGTAATCATTAATAGTCTCGTTACTTTGATCTTTCAGTGCTAAAAATGAGGATGCATCATTCTTTGACTTCCAGTTATAAGAACGATCAATCTTGTTCAAAGCCACCACAAAAGGAGTTTTTTGCTTAGCAAGTAATTCCAAAGATTCAAGAGTCTGATTTTCAAGACCATGTTGTAAGTCAATCACCAGAATAGCAATATCACAGAGACTTGAGCCTCGAGATCTGAGATTACTAAAACTTTCATGACCAGGTGTATCAATGA
>Ga0100379_10003108_pt1 | contig 15304 bp, 18 predicted proteins | sample CryGeymeta201503_FD_80418 | JGI IMG/M metagenome (GOLD analysis project Ga0100379, IMG submission 80418) | Groundwater microbial communities from Crystal Geyser aquifers in Utah, USA - Crystal Geyser metaG 2015-03 | ecosystem: Environmental > Aquatic > Deep subsurface > Groundwater | place...
AGGTAATGTTTCCGGAAATTACATTGAGATTTTATCCGGGATAGTGGAAGATGATAAAGTTATTAAAGATATTACAGATAAAATCAAAGATGGAATTGAAGTAAAAATTTTATAAAATATTTTCAAGGAAATTATGTCAGAAATAATTAAAGTAGAAAATGTAACCAAATCATATATAAGAGATAATTTTGAAATCCCTGTATTAAATAACTTAACATTAAATGTAGATGAAGGGGAATTTATAGCTTTGATGGGACCATCAGGTTCTGGTAAAACTACATTGTTAAATCTGATTGCAGGAATTGACAAACCATCAAAAGGCAAGATTTTTGTAAACGATACAGAAGTTTCAAATCTAAGTGAATCTGCACTAGCAAAATGGAGAGCAAATAATATTGGATTTGTTTTTCAGTTTTATAATTTAATTCCTGTGCTGACTGCTTTTGAAAATGTTGAATTACCTCTTTTACTAACACATCTTTCAAAATCAGAAAGAAAAAAGCATGTTGATATTGCTTTAAATGTAGTAGGGCTTGGTGATAGAATTGATCATTATCCAAAACAACTTTCGGGTGGGCAGGAACAAAGAGTTGCTATTGCCAGAGCTATTGTAACAGATCCATTATTGCTAATTGCTGATGAACCAACAGGTGATCTGGATAAAATTTCAGCAGAAGAAATTCTTGTTTTATTAGATAGATTAAATAGTGAGTTTAAAAAGACAGTTCTAATGGTAACTCACGATCCTCGTGCTGCTGAAAAAGCTCATTTAATAAGGAATCTAGATAAGGGAGAATTGGTCTAGAAAATGTAGATGAATTATTGAAGTAAGGAAATCTTTAATATACAGATATGAAAATTTTAAAATTAATATTTAAGAACACACTTCGTCATAAACTTAGAACTTTTCTGACTATTTTGGGAATTGCAATTGCTGTTATTGCTTTTGGTTTGATGAGGACAGTTGTTAGTGCTTGGTATGCCGGTGTTGATGCATCAGCTGCAAACAGATTAATTACAAGACAAGCAGTTTCTTTTATTTTTACTTTACCTTATTCCTATAGAGATAAAATTGCAAATGTAAAAGGTGTAAAAAATGTAACTTATGCAAATTGGTTCTCCGGAGTTTACATAGATAAAAATCAATTCTTCCCTAGATTAGCTGTTGATGCTGAAACTATGTTTGATGTTTATCCTGAATTCCTTCTTTCAAAAGAAGAATTAGAAACTTTTAAAAAAGAAAGAAATTCTTGCGTTATTGGTGCAGATATTGCCAAACAATACAAGTTAAAACTTGACGATATAATGACAATTGAAGGTGATATTTATCCGGGCACCTGGGAGTTTATTGTACGCGGAATTTATAAACCCAAATTTAAATCTACAGATGCAACTCAAATGCTTTTTCATTGGAAATATTTAGATGAAACTATGAAAAAAGTTTCTCCCGGAAGAGCCGGAAATATAGGCTGGTTCATGATACAAATAAAAGATCCAAATAGATCTGCCGAGATCTCAAAAGAAATTGATGCATTATTTGAAAACTCAACAGCTGAAACAAAAACTGAAACCGAAAGAGCATTTCAGCAAGGGTTTCTTGCCTCAACAAGTGCAATAATTACTGCAATGAATTTTATTTCTTTTGTGATTATCGGAATTATTATGCTTGTACTTGGTAATACAATGATAATGGCAGCAAGAGAAAGAACCAGGGAATATGCGGTAATGAAAACATTAGGATTTTCCGCAAAACATTTAATTGGACTTATAATGGGTGAATCTTTATTAATATCTGTTATTGGCGGCGGCATTGGGTTGTTTTTAATATTTCCAATTGTTGCCGGATTTGCCGAAGTAATTCCAAAAGGATTTTTCCCAATATTTAGAATTGTTCCAATTACTGTAATACTTTCGGCTTCATCAGCTATTTTAATCGGAGTAGCATCAGCTGTATTTCCGATTCAAAGAGCAATTAAAACAAAAATTATAGATGGTTTTAGATTTGTAGGATAAAAATGAGTATTCCGTTTAGATATAGTTTAAAGAATTTTAAAAGTAGAAAAACTACAAATATAATTACTGTACTTGGCATATCACTTGTCGTGTTTGTTTTTACGGCTGTTTTAATGATGGCTTATGGAATACAAAAAACTCTAATTGCAACCGGTAATGAGGATAATGTAATTATATTAAGAAAATCCGCTAATGCTGAAATATCAAGTATAATAGATGGTGAAACTCAAAACATTATAAGAGCACTTCCATATATAAAAGCTACAAATGAAGGAAAACAAATTATTTCTTACGAACCTGTAGTAATAATTAATTTGGATAAAAAAAGCGGCGGAATAAGTAATGTTACAGTTAGAGGAGTATCACCTGAAATAAATTACCTAAGGCCACAAGTAAAATTAACTGAAGGAAAAATGTTTAATTGGGGAAGCAGAGAATTAGTTGTAGGGACTTCAATTGAAAAGAATTTTATTAATGCTGGCATAGGTGGTAAAGTTAATTTTGCAGGTGATGAATGGACAATTGTCGGCAAATTTGTATCTGACGGAAGCGGTTTTGATTCTGAATTTTGGGGAGATTCAAAACAATTATTAAATGCTTTTAACAGGGGAAATACTGTGTCAACAGTAACTTTAAGGTTAGACGATAAAAATAATTTTGAAAAATTTAAAACTGCTTTTGATTCAGATAAAAGGTTGAAACAATTTGAACCCAAAATAGAAAAAATATTTTTTGAAGAGCAGTCTGAATTAATGGCAAACTTTATTAAAATATTGGGAATTTTTATTACAATAATTTTTAGCCTCGGTGCGACAATAGGCGCAATGATTACAATGTACGCTGCTGTTGCAAATAGAACAAGAGAAATTGGCACTTTGCGCTCACTTGGTTTTAAAAGAAGAAGTATTCTTGTTGTTTTTCTTTTTGAATCGGTTTTAATTTCACTTGTCGGTGGAATTATTGGAATATTTTTTGCTTCGGGACTTCAATTATTCACAATTTCCACTCTTAACTTTGCATCATTTTCTGAGATAAGTTTCTATTTTGCTATTACACCAGATATTATAATTGGTTCATTAATATTTTCATGCATTATGGGTATTTTCGGTGGATTTTTTCCATCTATAAGAGCAGCAAGAATGAATATAATAAATGCACTAAGGGCAGGTTAGGCTTAATTAATCCTTCTAAACATATAAATAAATCTTAATTATTTTTTGCAATAGTTATTGATGTTGGGGTTACAGTTGCTGTCGCTTTAACTTTTGCTGAGCCATCATCTCCGGTTTCATTTCCAGTTCCAACCATTGTAATTGACTGAGCACTAACAGTTAGTGCGTAAGTACCATGAGCGGTTGTATCTAAATTTGCATCTAAAGTCCATCCTGTAAAAGTATTTCCGCCGCCACCCAATGCAGTAGGTTTCTTGTAATGTTGTTGTGCCATTGCACCAAAATTATTCAAGTCAGAAATAACTCCATTTCTATTTGATTCTATAGCATTGGCAGAAAATAAATTAATTCCCACTACAACAGCTATACCTACAACTATTACACCTAAAACTATTAATAACAATTGTTGTTGACCCACTTTATATTCCTTAATTTAATATCAAAATAATTATAAACTAAACTCTAACTTATTCTATTTAGATATATGTTCAACATAAAAAATGGAAATATATATTACAAGTAAATAATAGGTTTGTGTTGTAAATATATTTGATAAGAAATTTAACTAATTAAAAATATCTCAAAGCATATTTTACTTTAATTCAAATTATTTCATGGAGATTTATAAAAAATCTAAAAATGATTTTTTTCTATGAAAAACACCTAAAATTTTTTGTTTATCCAAAAAATTTCCATAAATTACTACCTCAAAAAAAATGAAGGAGGGTTGGGGCGCCTTTATACTTTTATGTCAAAAAATATATAATTATAACTATATATAAATAGTTGACCTAAAGTTATAATAAATTTGCGCTTCAGAAACCCAACCTTATCCTATCTTTTTGCCATTTAAGTCAGCAAAAGTGTGACTTACTTGGCGAAGCTGTGGCCGGGAATTTTGAATTATGAGTTTTGAATGTTGAATTATATTAAATGCGGCGAGTGAAAATAACATATTATTAGAAAAATCATTTGCGTTCTCTTTGGATATTATTAAGCTTTATAAAAGATTGAAAGAGAATAAAGAATATATAATTTCAAAACAAATTTTAAGATCAGCTACAAGTATTGGAGCTAATGTAAATGAATCCATTTCAACACAGACTAAAAAAGATTTCATTACTAAAATGTCTATAGCCAGCAAAGAAGCAATGGAAACAAATTATATGTTGACTTTCCGTCAGACTTTGTCGACGAGACTAGCGGCACCGAGACGAGTTGGCTGTTACCGTTGCAGAAAAGTCAGCTGATTAAATTTGACTATAATATTTACATAGATAAAATAGAAGAAATAATAAAAATTTTAACTGCAATGGTCAAAACATCTCAACAAAAATTAATTCACAATTCAAAATTCAACATTCACATTTAATGTTAGCAAAATTATTAAATAAAATTAAAGACAAATCTGCAGTAGTCGGCATAATAGGTATGGGCTATGTGGGTTTACCTTTGGCTTTGGAATTTACAACAAAAGGTTTTAATGTAATAGGCTTTGATATTGATGAAAAGAAAATACCAATGCTTAATTCAGGCAAGAGCTACATAAAACATATTTCAGAAGTTAGAATAAAGAAATCAGTAGAAAGTAAAAAGTTTAAAGTTACTTCTTATTTCACCAAACTCAGTGAATGTGATGCAATAATTATCTGTGTTCCGACTCCTCTTAATGAACACCGTGAACCGGAAATGAAATACATTGTTGATACTGCAAAAACAATACAAAAATATTTAAAAAAAGGACAATTAGTAACATTAGAATCCACTACTTATCCGGGGACTACGGAAGAAATTTTATTACCTATGTTTGAAGCTTCGACAGGCTCAGCTTCCAGGAATTTTAAAGTTGGTAAAGATTTTTACTTAGCTTTCAGCCCTGAACGCGAAGACCCCAATAACGCAAATTACAGCACTTCGACTATTCCAAAAGTAGTTGGTGGTGTTACTGAAAATTGTTTGAAAGCAGCTCAAACTTTATATGATCAAGTAATTATTAAAACTATTCCGGTCTCATCACCTAGAGTTGCTGAAGCTACTAAGTTACTTGAAAATATTTACCGTTCTGTAAACATTGCTTTAGTAAACGAACTTAAAACAGTGTTCCACAAAATGAATATTGATATCTGGGAAGTAATTGAAGCTGCAAAAACAAAACCATTTGGATTTAACGCTTTTTATCCGGGTCCCGGATTAGGGGGACATTGCATTCCAATCGATCCATTTTATCTGACCTGGAAAGCTCGTGAGTATGATGTGAATACAAGATTTATTGAACTGGCAGGTGAAGTAAATACAAACCAACCGTATTATGTAGTTAATAGATGTATGGAAGCATTAAATGAAAAAGGAAAAGCTATCAATGGTTCTAAAGTATTAATCTTGGGTGCATCGTATAAAAAAAATATTGATGATATGCGCGAATCTCCGTCACTAAAATTAATTGAAATTTTAAAAGAAAGAAGAGCAAAAGTAGATTACAACGATCCTTTTGTTCCAAAACTTCCACCTACGCGTAGATATAAATTTGAAATGGAATCAGTTCCTATTACGGCTCAACATCTAGCGACTTACGATTTAGTGCTATTAAGCACAGATCATGATTATTACAAAGAAAATTCAACACTCATTATTCAAAACTCAAAATTGATTGTTGATACAAGAAATGCTTTAATGGGAACAAATGTTTTTAAGTCGTAATAACTTAGCGTGCTTAGCGTCTTTGCGAGAACCAATTTCACGCCAAGCCGCAAAGAACGCTAATAAAAAATGAACGAAAATGAAATATCTAAAATTATTGTAAACAAATGTTTTCAAATTCATAACTCTCTAGGCCCTGGTTTACTTGAATCTGTATATGAAGAAACATTGTTTTATGAATTAACAAATGAAAAATTTAATTGCCAAAGACAAAAAGGTATTCCGGTAGTATATAATGATATAAAAATGGAATTAGGATTTAGAGCTGATATAATAGTTGAAGATAAAGTTATTGTAGAAATAAAATCTGTTGAAGCATTAGCTCCTGTTCATTTCAAACAATTGCTGACTTATTTAAAATTAACTGGTTTGAAACTGGGACTATTAGTAAATTTTAACGAAGCATTAATTAAAAACGGGTTAAAAAGGATAGTAAACAACTTGTAAAAACTTAGCGTGCTTAGCGTCTTTGCGAGAACCAATTTCACGCCAAGTCGCAAAGTCCGCCAAGGAAAATGAACAGTTACTACTGACTTCTAACTACTAAATTAGTATTTTAAATACATATAACAACAACTAATATTAAATAACATATTTTAACAATAATAAATAATGATATAGATTAATAGGTGAATAATAACACAAAAATATTAAATGAAATTAGCAGCTACTTGAATGGTAATTTAGAAGTATCATTTGCTTATTTATATGGTTCATTCAGTAGTGAATATCAGACCAAATTTAGTGATATTGATATTGCCATATATCAAACTATTAAAAAAAGCAGCTATGATTATAGAATGATTGAATTTAGAATTGAAGCAGATTTATGTCATTTATTTCCGAAATTTAATTTTGATGTAAGAAGTCTTAACGATGCTCCAATAATTGTAACCGGTAAAATAATAAACGAAGGGAAGCCCATATTTGTGAGAAATGAAAATCGGCATTTAGATTTTGTAGAGCTAAATAGATTAAAATATATGGACTATCTGATAATTTACAAACCTTTATTTGATTATAGATATAAACAATTATTAAATGATTGACAAAGTAAAAACAGAAAAACTCCTTAGTGAGTTAGAAGAATTTATCAAATCTTTAGAAGATCTTCTAAATTTTTCAGTTGAAGAATATTTAGATGAGAAAAGAAACATATACAGCGGTAGATATTTATTACAAATATCAATTGAAACTTGTATAAATATTTCCAACCATATTGTTTCAAGAATGAAATTAGGCTTGCCAAATGAATATGCGGATGCTTTTAGGTTACTTAATAAAAATGATATTATTTCTTATGAATTACTGGAGAAAATGATACTAATGACACGATTTAGAAATAGAGTGGTTCATATGTATTGGGACATAGATGATAGCTATGTGTTTGACTTAATAAATAACAACTTAAAAGATGTAATTGAATTTAAGGAATCTATAAAAAAATATCTAAATAACATTGATAATTAAAAACTATTTATTTAAAGAAATTATGACTAAAATTACTTAGCGTGCTTAGCGTCTTTGCGAGGACCAATTTCACGCCAAGTCGCAAAGAACGCCAAGAAAAATGAACAGTCACTACTAACTTCTAATTACTAAATTACTATTTTAAATACATATAACAACATCGATTATTAAAAGAAATTATGACTAAAATTACTTAGCGTGCTTAGCGCCTTTGCGAGAACCTATTTCACGCGAAGTCGCAAAGCCCGCAAAGAAAAACAAACAGTTACTACTGACTTCTAACTACTAAATTAGTATTTTAAATACATATAACAACATCAATTATTAAAAACCGTTTATTAAAAGAAATTATGACAAACAAAACTATTTATTCAATCTTTTTAGCATTTATACTATTAACAGCTAACTCATTTGCTCAATTTCAAAATCTTTCTCCTGAAGAGCTAAAAAAATTGGCAGCACAAAATGGTATTTCGGCAGAAGATTATCTTAAATTACAGCAAACACAGAATAAAGGCGCTTTACCTTCTAGTACTACTTCAAAACAAGACACAGTATTTCTATCAAAGCCGCAAGTTCAACCTGTTTCTTCTTTTACTGTAAAAGCATTCTCAAATAGATCTGAAGCTTCTAATTTACAAGCCTTCGGTTATAATATATTTAATTATAAACCCTCTACATTTTCTCCATCAAACAACATCCCAGTTCCTTCAAGTTATGTTATTGGTCCTGGAGATGAAATTGTAATCACTCTATGGGGAGAAACACAGATAGTTCAAAATATAACTGTTAACAAGGAAGGAAATATTTATATCCCCGATGTCGGACTTGTTAGTGTAAGCGGTTTAACTTTTGATCAGTTAAAATTAAAACTTACAAAAGTATTATCTAAAAGTTATTCTTCAATTGATGCAACAGGTAAAGACAGAGGTACAACATACTTAAATGTTTCTACAGGTAATCTAAGAACAGTAAAAATTTATATTCTTGGGGAAGTAACAACTCCGGGTGGATATACATTGCCTGCTCTTTCTTCTTCGTTTACAGCGCTATATTATTCCGGCGGACCAACAATAAACGGTTCACTCAGAAATATAAAAATTTTAAGAAAAGGAAAAACTGTTGGTGTAGTTGATTTATATGATTATTTGGTTAAAGGTGATCAATCAAAAGATATAAGATTGGAAGACGAAGATATTGTATTTGTGCCCCCGGTCGGAAATAGAGTTGCGATTAACGGTGCTGTAGTTAAACCGGCTATTTATGAATTAAAAGAAGATGAAAAATTAAATGACCTTATTGAATTTACCGGCGGCTTAACATTTAACGCTTATACAGAGAGAATACCAATCGAAAGAATAATTCCATTTAAAGATAGAAAAAATTACAAGTACAATATTTTGAACCTGGATTTAAAATTTGCATCAATTGATGAATTAAAAGAAAGCAAGTTTCAACTTGTTGGTGGTGATGTTGTGAGTATTGAAAGTGTTAACAACAGGTATGAAAATAAAGTAACGATAACCGGAGGTGTTAAAAAGCCCGGAGTTTATGAACTAAAAGAAGGGATGACCATAAAAGACCTGGTAGTTGCCGCCGATAGTGTCTATTCCGATGTGTTTTTGCCCAAAGCTATTTTAACAAGAATTCTGCCAAATGAAAAACAAAAAATAATTTCTTTTAATCTTGAAAGTGCTTTAAATGATGACCCGAATAATAACTTGCTACTAGAAAATCGTGACGCTGTTGTAGTGTTTTCAATTAAAACTTTTTTCCCTGAAAGGAATGTTGGAATTGGAGGGGAGGTAAAAAGTCCCGGTTCATTTATCAGACAAGAAAATATGACTCTTACTAAATTAATTGTTCTGGCCGGTGGGTTAACTGATATAGCATCTTTTGAAAATGTAGAAATCACAAGAATGGATACTGTCAATCCAAATATATTCAGCAAAAAATTTACGATTCATATTAAAAAAGATTATTGGAACACTACCGAAGAAAATGATTTTAAGCTAATGGATTACGACCAGGTATTTATAAGAAAAAATCCTAATATAGATATGGCAAATTATGTTACGATTAAAGGAGAGGTTAAATATCCGGGTACTTATGTAATATTAAACGAAAATGAAAGAGTAGCAGATTTTATTGAAAGAGCAGGTGGGTTTAAAAACACAGCTTATTTTGACGGGATTTATGTTCAAAGAGAAAATCCTATTTTAAATAGGCAGAGTCAAAACGCTGATTTGCCGGACAGTATAAAAGCTAAATTAGTAGGTGAAGTATTATATGATGCAACAATTGTTAAAAGATTTCTTGGTAGAATTCCTGTGAATTGGTTTGAAATAGAAAATGATAAAAGTGCAATCTCAAATTTTACTTTGGAACCCGGGGATCAAATTATGGTTTCCAAAGATCCAAGGACAGTAATTGTAACCGGTGCCGTTGGTTTACCCTCTACAGTTCTATATCAAGATGGTGCTGATCTGGAATATTATATTAGCCAAGCCGGCGGCTATATGGAAAACGCAGCAGACGGAATGGATATTGTTATTCTGCCTAACGGACAGAAGTGGGATACAAATCAAAGCTATGGTTACACCTCAGAGATTTTGTCCGGTTCGATTATTATTGTTCCAACATCCATAGAACCAAAAACAAATGCCTGGCCGATAATTAGGGATATGGTTTCAGTTATTTCATCAACGGCTGTTCTTGTCTTAACAATTCAGCAGATTGGGAAGTGAGATCCGGCTATGTAAAAACTTCGCCGGACAGGGAAAGAGTAGTGGGTGGAGTATGGGAATATGGAATAATGATTGACTCTTCAGGGGAAGGGTGAATTAGAAAGTGTAAAGTGCGCCGAAGTCATTCTTTCGGATAAAAGTTCAAAGAAGAATATTCGTTTGAAACAGTTAAAAAAAACTTTGCGTGCTTAGCGTCTTTGCGAGAACCCATTTCACGCCAAGTCGCAAAGTTCGCCAAGAAAAATGGACACTTACTACTAACTTCTAATTAAATATGCAAAAAGAAATTAAAATAACAACAAAAGAAGAAAGTGAAAAAGCTGATATACAATATTGGCTTTCTGTAAACCCAAATGATAAATTAAGCATTCTGCAAGAATTGAGAGAACAATACATTATTCTTTTCAATAAAAAAGAACTTTATAATGAAAGTAGAAAAAGATTACGCAGAGTTTCTAAAATTATTAAACGAATTTAATGTTAAGTATCTCATAGTAGGAGCTTATGCAGTTACATTTTATTCGGAGCCCAGGAATACAGGCGATGTTGATATTTTTATAAAAAATGATAAATCCAATGCCGATAAAATCATAAAAATGTTAACTAAATTTGGATTTGTAGGGCTAAATATTACAAGAGATGATTTAGTTAAAGACGATGTTATAATTCAATTGGGTGTTGCTCCGGTTAGGATTGATCTTATGACAACAATATCCGGTATTGGTTTTGATGAAGCTTATAATACAAAAGTTGCAGGAAAGCTTGGCAGTATTGAAACAAATTTTATTTCTTACGAAATGCTTATAAAAAATAAAAAAGAATCCGGTCGTAAAAAAGATTTAGCAGATTTAGAATTGTTATTGAAATTCAGAAAAAGTAAAAAAGATAAAGGTTAAAAGTAAAGGTAAAGTTCAAAGAAGAATATTCATTTGAAACAGTTAAAAAAACTTAGCGTGCTTAGCGTCTTTGCGAGAACCAATTTCACGCCAAGTCGCAAAGTTCGCCAAGAAAAATGAACACTTACTACTGACCACTAATTAAATATGCAAAAAGAAATTGAGACTATAAGCAAAGATGAGCTTGAACAAAACAGATTTAAAGGAATGACTCCCGAAAAAAAAATAATGCTTTCACTCAAACTATATTATTCTGCCCGGGAATTAAAAGAAGCTTCGATCAGGTATTTTCATCCGGATTGTGACAACGATAAAATAATTGAAGAAGTTAGAAAAATATTTTTATATGCAAGAAGTTAATTTATTCAAAATATTTTAGGTGCAACATACACCAATGCAAGCAAAAATAGAAAATAACAATTGTGATTTACTTTACCCCGTGAAATAAAGCATTGATACAGTTTTTGACTAAATGGAAAGATAATATTTTCATTATATTCAGAATTAAATTTGAAAATATTTCACAGGGTTAGCCTTTATACATTATACTTTTAACTTTATACTTTTTGTAAAAAAATGGACAAAAAACAAAACAACGAAATAAATAAACAACAAAATCCTTATAGGGATTATGAAGAAACACTTCCCTTTGACGAACGCTTCAAGCTCACAGTGGAAAAATGGCGCCCATACATCCTAAATCTCTGGGAAGCAAGATGGAAATTTGTAATTATAAACACTGCGGTATTAATTTTAACTATAGCCTATTTGCTGTTCCTTGCAAAACCATATTACAACAGTACAGTAACAATTTTGCCTGATTATGGTAACAAAAGCAGCAGTATGCTTGGACAGCTTTCCGGTTTGGCTTCTCTTGCAGGGGTCAGTGTCGGTGAAGGTGCTCCTACAGAAATTTACCAAAACTTATTTACAAGTGAGTCGGTTATTGAACCTGTTGTTTATGCAAAATATAATACCGAAAAATTTGACCATCCTGTAAGTTTAATAGAATATTTTGAACTGGAACCTGATGAAAGTCTACCCGCAAATTTACAAAAACGACAAATATTTCTATCTATATATAATAACTTGACAAAAGGAAGCATCAAGACTGATGTTGACCGAATGACTAAGATATTAACTATTACCGCAACTATGCCGGAAGCCCAACTTTCGGCAGATGTTGTTAATAATTTAGCTGAATCTTTAAATAATTATGTTTTAACACAAATGAAATCCTTTGCTTCCGAGCAGAGAAAATATCTTGACAAAAGAATAGCTCAGGTAAAAGATTCATTAACAGAAGCAGAGAACAATCTTAAAAATTTCAGTGAACAAAACAGAGCAATATTGCAGTCACCCCAGCTGTTGTTAGAACAAGGGAGGCTCACTAGGGCAGTAACAATATTGCAGACTGTTTATGTTGAATTAATGAAGCAGTATGAACTTGTAAAACTTGAAGAGGTAAAAGACACTCCGGTACTAAATATAAGAGAACTTGCGAAAAACCCTATTAAGAAAACAGGACCCAAAAGAGCAAATTCTTTAATATTAATAATGTTTTTTGTTACGCTGTTGTGCGCGGGATATTTAATGTCTGCTGAAAAGATAAAATTTTATTTTAGAGTGGCAAAAGGTAAGTAGTACAATTATCAAAGTTTGATTTCGTTCATTATTCGTAGCACTGATTAGAAATCTGTGGAAAGATGCAAGAATGTAATTATTCGATTTGAACATTTCTATTTGTGTTATTATTTGGCTTAATACAATTTAATAATAAGTTTTTAATAATTGATGTTGTTATATGTATTTAAAATACTAATTTAGTAGTTAGAAGTCAGTAGTAACTGTTTGTTCTTCTTTGCGGGCTTTGCGACTTCGCGTGAAATGGGTCCTCGCAAAGACGCTAAGCACGCTAAGTAATTTTAGTCATAATTTCTTTTAATAAATAGTTTTTAATGTGAATTTATTCACAGCGTGAATCTAATAATTTTATTTTTTTATTAGAAAACCATTTTAATTTTTACTAATTATAATTAGGTGTATTGTTTGAATATAGTATTAAAAAATAATTTATATGAATTAAGCAACATTATTTCTGAAGTAGAAAAATTTTTTGGTATATTAATACAATCATTAAATCGATGGAGAAAATATTATGTATTTAGAGCAAGATATAAATAGAGAAAGTTCTCCTTTTTAAAGAAAAAGAAAAGAAAGAATTGTTTCTTTCAGTTGTCGGTGCATTATCGCTTAGATTTATAAGTTTAAGGAAAGGCGCTGAACTTTTGGATCTAACTGAAAAAACTTTACTCGAGATGCTTGAAAGTGTCGGAGTATCAGACTCCTACCTCCAAAAAGATGACATAAGTATTGAGAGAAACTGGTAAATGCGTATTGTTTTTAACACTTCACCACTAATATTTCTTTCAAAGCTGAGTTACTTAGAAAAAGCGTTCTCATTGTTCAATGATATTTTTGTCCCTGAAACTGTTGTTGAAGAAATAGCAGTAAGAGATGACTAAGCTAATTCTAAAATTAATCAACTAATTGTTTCTAATGACATTAAAATAAAACAAACATCAAATATTTTGAAAATACACCAGTTAATGAGAAATACCTCTGCGTTGTAGTTAAATCTAATGGTGATGATAATTTCATAATTACTTCTTATTTTACAGATACAATTAAGGAAGGTAAATTGGTATGGATAAAGAAATAAAAATATGGTACGATAAAGAGGCGGATTACTTAGAAGTGATTTTTGAAAAAAAGAAGGTTACTTGAAGGAAACTAATAACGATGCTGTAATGGAAAAGGTAGATAATAAAGGTAATATTCTCGGTTTCTCAATTCTTAAAGTAAGTAAACTAAATAAAATTCCCCTCTCAGTTTCGTTAAAGAGCTCAGTGGCTTAAAGTTCTTATGGAAAGGCAAAACCGAAAACGAGATCGGTATCTTAAAGTCAATTGATTTAGATGAATTTCATGCAATCATGCAATCCAGCCTACACCAGAAAGATGACTTCGGCGGGCAATCATTCAATCATGCAACAGTACATTTCACTCAGTGATACTGTCATTGCCGTTGACCCCAACTACTACCGCCCACTTGCCCGGCCTCTGTCGGGACAGAAGTAGCCCCTGTCCCTATGGGAATTTCCTCATCGGTGATGCTTCTAAAGCAAAGGAAAAGTTTGGTTGGCAAGCGGAAACCAAGTTGGATGAGTTAGTAAAAATTATGGTTAGTTCTGATTATAAAAAAGTATTTGAAAAAGGCTACTAAAGCAAACTATAATATAAAATGAAAAAAATTATTTTTTCGCTTCATGCTCTAAACAAAATTCAAATTCTGAATAAGCATCAAATATTTCTTGATAAGAGTTTTATCGAGAACATTATATCTAAGCCTGATAGAATTGAAAAAGGATATAAAAGTAGACTAATTGCACAAGGTGGTTTAGATGATGAGCATGTATTACATGTTATTTACGAAGAAAGTGAAAATGAATTAAAAGTAATTACCATCTATCCAGGTAGGAGATCAAGATATGAAAAAGATTAATTATGATAAAGAAACCGACATTTTAATTGTAGAATTTTCCGACAAGCCGATTGATTATGCTGAGGAAGAGGGAGCAATTATTATCCACTTTGCAAAAGATGACGAACCTGTTTTATTGGAAATACAAGGTGGAAAAGAATTTATCTTAAATACATTTACAAGTATGATCAACGAAAAAGAAGTAGTATTCTCTTAAACGGATTGTAATGTTTCCAATCCTCAAACAACCCAGAATAGAATTAGAATGGAATGGTAAAGCCGAAAACGAAATAGGAGTTGTTAAGTCCATTGATAAAGATAAGTTCCAAGCAATCATTTTACTTCTTACTTCTTACTCCTTACTCCTTAATTCTGTTGTTGTCTCCATCGACCCCAACTACTACCGCCCACTTGCCCATCCTCTGGCGGGACAGAAGTAGCCCCTGTCCCTATGGGAATTTGTTGATCGGTGATGCTTCTAAAGCAAAAGATAAACTCGATTGGCAAGCGGAAACTAAGTTGGAAGAGTTGGTCAAGATAATGGTAACATCAGATTTCAAAAAGGTACTAGAGAAAGGATATTAAACTAGCATTTTTTTTAATTTGGCATTCTTGCCCGTCCTCTGGCGGGTGTAATTTGTAATTGTTTCTTATGGTTGAGTCGGATTTTAAGAAGGTTGTTGAGAAAGGGTATTGAAAAAGCTTTAGGTAATGGAATTAAAAAGCCATCACCATCAGAAAGTAAAAATAAAGTTATTGTAAGAAA
>Ga0100379_10003130_pt1 | contig 15258 bp, 15 predicted proteins | sample CryGeymeta201503_FD_80418 | JGI IMG/M metagenome (GOLD analysis project Ga0100379, IMG submission 80418) | Groundwater microbial communities from Crystal Geyser aquifers in Utah, USA - Crystal Geyser metaG 2015-03 | ecosystem: Environmental > Aquatic > Deep subsurface > Groundwater | place...
AGGGGTACAGCGAGGGGCACCTACAAGGGGTGCCCATACACGTCCGGTCAACAACGATGCCCATGGTGGGGCGGCCCTTGTGGCCGCCCAGGGGGGCGACCGAGACCATCACCGGGGCCCTGGTCGTGCGTGGCATGGTGTGTCAGGTGGACCAACACGCGCTGACAACAACCCCACAGGCCGCCGATGTCCCTGTCTGTGCGGGCAACGAAACGACGGACAAGGCCGATGATTTAGTCACAAGAGTTCAAGCTGTCTCGGTACATGTGAAAATGGATCAAAACCTAATACCCTAAGGGTTTCAAGGTATTGAACGCGCGGATGCGGTAGCGAATTCCACTCAAACCATCTCCACTGTTGAAATGCGTCTGGTTCACGAAGCTCTACCTTGCCAGCACGATAATCAGCAACCAGAATAACTGTCACATAGTGTGAATTTTCATTCAAAAAAACATCATTTGTTACAGTACACAGGGAGAGATTCTGTAAATACACTCCTGCCTCTTCAAAAGCTTCTCTCTCTGCGCATTGTTTGAATGTCTCAGTGGGCTCAAGATGACCTCCTGGAGTGGACCAACATCCATAACCACGGGTGCCTGCACGTTTCCCTAAGAGAATTTTGCCTCTTCTTCTTATGAAAACCGCGATGCCAACTTTAGGGTATGAACAAGAAACCCCATTTGGAATGTTACGATGTAATACATCGTCAGTTTGCTCGTCGTTTGCTTTGGGCTTTGTGGCCAGTGACGAAGGTGCTAGATTCATATTTGGCAAGACTAATTGCATTAGATATAGACTTGGTTTCTGTATGACACGGAAAGGACGATGGGAAATTTCGAATCGCCAGAAATAATTGGGTTTATTATTGTTATTAGTGATTCATTGGTTTTTATCCGTCCTAATAGCTCTAGTTCGTTCATGTTTGATTTGTTGTATGAAAATACGCCGTTTATGATGGTGCCAATGTGCGCCTGTGTGCCAAATGCCTCTGAAGAAATATGGAGCTTCCCGTCGGCATAGAGGACGATGCGATGTCCATGCTCATCGCTGCTATAGTAGCTTTTTTCTGCATGGTTGTGGTAACTATTTGTGGATAGGAGTCTGCGATACTCCTCGCGAGTCGCAAAGAGTTGCTCGTAGCGAAGTAGAATGGAGTCTTGATTTTGGCGACGCTGATTCCTGATCAGTTCGTCAATCATTCCAATCCACTCCGTTGGTGAAACTTGAAGTTCATTGTTATTTATTGCATTCCCGCGCGGAGATATTTTATGTAGATTTAGGCGGCGAATGCCCATGGTGCGACAAAATTCAATTAAATTGAAAATATACGATATTGACGCACTCGTTACGGTATGGACAATCTCAATATCCACTCCATCCGAAATAAGTGAACGTATGTTTGAGACGGTCTTGCTGAACATTCCCTTGCCGCGTATCTTATCATGAATTGACGCAAGGTGTCCATCGAGACTGGCGCAGATTCTAATCGCGCCTGACTTGACAGTGGTGATATCAAGCCGTTCAATTGATGTTAGATTTGTTGTTAAACGTTTGTTTCCGATATCTGCATCCCTAATGGCCGCAAGTATCGACTCGATACCGGAATGAAGTAGTGGTTCTCCCCCCAGTGTGGTTAATCTGTCGAGGCGGCCATAAGAGGCAAGAAAATCCAAGACAGACGAGGTCTCCATTTCGTAGTTGGTGGGTGTTGGCGCAGTGGAATGGGCAGAGCGGTGGCTGAACATGGAGAACCTCCAAATTTGACCGAGGTGTGTGGAGACCCGGACTCAGAACGAACTCGGGTCTCAGGGGGAGCACCTCACTTGGGGAGCTGCTGCGGGCGTCGGACTCTGGGGCCGGTTCGTGTCGCCGTGGACGTCGGTCTCTCCGGCACGATCTCGATCGTGGTGCGTGGCGGAGCGAAGGGAGGATCGATGGAGGCCGAAGGGATCGGCTCGCGTGTCTCCGAGGTGGGAAGCTGCGGGCGCCCTTCGCGCTTTGCCTCCTCGGCGCGGCGGAGTTCAAAGACCGCGCGATAGGCCGCCTCGTCCCGGGCGGTCTTGTCATGCCAGCCATCGACCTCATCCGTGAGCTGCGCCATGTACCGCTCGGCGATGCGAATCTCCTTCTCACGGCGGCTGAGTCTTCGCCGAAGCACTCGCCTCGCCTTGACGAGTGGAGCGATCTCAGCCAGGCGGCGCAGCAAGGACTCGGCCATCCAGGATCCGCCGAGGGTGCTTGCGACGAGGACGACGCCGGTCGCCACGTCCACGAGCAGCGTCGACTCTTCAAGACCGAGCGCGTAGGTCCTGACGACGACGAGAGAACCAGCGAGCAGACCGTAGATCACGAGGAGGAAGAAGAAGAGCTTGCTGCGCTTCGGCGGCAGGTCCGGCGTGGCGCTCTGCTTCTGACTGTGCTTTACGATCACCCAGGTCAGGAAGGTCGTCAGGAGCGACGTTCCGATGGCGATGAAGGTGCGGGCCGGATTCGCGATGCCAAGGTCGCTGAGAAGCACGGACAGGCCGAGTGCCTCGACGGCGACACAGAACACGACGGCAAGCCGAAGCAACCACGGGTTCGTGTGGTTGGTGATCTCATCCTCGCCGCGCTCCACGTCTCCGCGGAGTTCGTCGACCTCGTGCCGTCGCGCGAGCACGTCTTGGTATGGAGCGTGCCGCGGGTCGTTGAGGGGGTCGAGCGACCGCTCGAGGCCGTGGCGCTCGGTGAGATGCGCGTCACTGAGGTTGACGTTTGCTGCGGCGTCTTGTGCCGCTCGGCGCTTGATGGACTTGAGAAACATGATGTACCTCCGTCGGTTACAGGCTGGACGTGACGGGCGTCGACTCGGACTCGAGTTGTGCGGTGCCGACCGAGAACGGGAGCACAGTCGCCCCGGCATGGCTGAGCGCGACCGTCCAGAGCTCCCGAATGCGGTTCGTGCGACGCGCAGACACCTCAACAGCGCAACGGGAGCCGTTGATCGGGGCGCTGTTCTGGTAGGTGAAGACGACGGTGAGGTTGCCCTGAAGACTGCCGGCGGTGAGGACACCAGCCTCCGTCAGGGTCTTGAGCCACACCTCATTGTTCGTCGGGAAACCGGCTGAGCGACACTCGAAGTTGGCGAGACGCGTCATCTGGCGACCGTCGCTGACGACGACGATCCAGGTCGGTTGATCGGGGTGTGTGCGAGCTTGACCGATCTTGGTCAGACCTTCGGCGATCGGGCTCGTCAGCCGCCGAGACTTGCGATCGAGGTACGGCTCGGCGTTCTTCTCGAGCTCGAGCTTGGCCATGGCCGTCCAGCGGCTCTCATGGGACGTTCGGGCTCGTTTGGATCGCGATGGCGGCGCCGTGCTGGTGGTGCTCGCGAGGACAGTGGTGTCGTCGTAGTCGGTGCCGAGGCCCCACAGCGACACCACCGAACCAGGACGGTGGGCGGCGTACGGAAGGACGACATCGAGGGTGGCGTCGAGCGTCTCCTTGGTGCACGTCGAGCCGAGAGAGCCGTCGCACAGGACGTGGATCTCTTCGGGCGGCGGTGCTTCAGTGTCGCACAGGCCGGTTTGCTGACACGTCTTGAGCATCGCGTCGGTGTCGTCGCAGCCCTGCGCAGTGAGGGCGAGCGAAATGAACAGCACGACGTGGAGCGTGGTGATGAGGCCGAGCGCCTTCTTGAGTGCGCTGGCGGATTCACGAGAGTGAGCCATTGGAGCCTCCTTCATGGCTGGGAGAGGTCAAGCGATCTATGAGCGGGGGGGTGTCCAGTGGTTGGGACGGGGCGGCGCCCGCGGACCGCAGCTGGAGGTGGAGCGATACATCGACACATCAGTGATCTGCGATGTGTCGTGACAATCTTCTGAAATTATTCGTGTTTCTGTCATCAGAGTACTCGCGTTCACAGGGCAGAGGTCACCAACCAGTCGGCGGCGTGCTGATTCAGGTTCACTTCGTCACAAGGGCCGCGACCATTGAGTGACTTCGACAAGTCATCGACTTGACGTAGTCGCCTATGATGATTATCGCGTTAGCTTATGGGGAGACGGAGGCGATAACCGAAGATGATACCAATGACTATGAGGCTGTCAGCGGTATCGTCAGTGGCACGCAAGAGTGTGTGCACACATCCACGGTGCTCCAGCCCGTTTAATGGCGAAGCAAATCGACCCCGATGAGCACGACCACCATGAGCGACACTGCCATGAGCAACACCCTCGAACGCGCCCTCCGGTTGTCCCTGCCGTCCAGCTCCGACCGACAGGTCAACATCTTTCGCTCAGATTCCGAGAAGCCATATTGCTCACTCAATCGAACGCAACTCGATATTCTTTTGATTCTTGTCAAAAATGGTGCTGTCGCACCCGACGGCAAACGTCTCCCGCTTGAAAAACTACAGTCACAGTTGCCGCAACATCTCGCCGCGACGAGTTTGCGAGTGTATCTGTCTCAAATTAGAAACGAAAAAATTGCCCTTCCAACGTGCGGTGAGGCACTGTCTGATGGTGGTTTGTGGCTGGAAGTCACGACGCTCTATGACAGAATCGAGGCGCCAAGCCCTGTCGACATTTCGCGCTACCTCGACGGACGAACCTCAGTCGCCCGGAAGAGCAGCGGCTTCATGGACACTGTCGAGGCCGGGCTCGTTGAGGCACGACAGCACCTCGACGGGTTCAATGCACGTAGTCTTCGGCTAATAATGAAAGAATTCAACCTCTCCTATGCGTCCGGCTTCCCCGGGAGGGTTCCAGGCAGATACCGCGATGACGTCATGGCGAGGTTGTTGATTTTTGATGCGAATGTACAATGCCGCCAAGGGTTGTACAGGAGGGCGCTCGCCTTGGCTCAACGTGCCATGCACTACGCAACCAGGACGGGGAAGCTAGAGCTACAGGTTGAAGCGAATGCTGCCATTGTGTCCGTGCTGCACGGTGGAGGGCAATCCGAGGCCGCGTACAAACTCGGCGCCACTGTGTTTGACGCAATAGTGGATAACATGGAATCCGTTCGGCCGGTCACGACTGCTCGCATAATGATCGAGCTCCTCGGCGCGCCAATGTTTATGAAGGACTATGATAGGACAGAGATGTATGCCGAACTTGCGGCCCATTCCAGCCATGGGCTCGACGGCGGGGGCCAGTTTGTTCGGGCGACGTTGAGACTGGCGCAGATTGCGGCGTTTCGGGGTAAGGAAGGCATAGCAGAACGCTTCTACGACGAGGTGGAGAAGGAGGTTATCCTTGACTCCAACGCGCTCACCACGGCGGATTCGAATCTGTCTCTCGCTGCAGTGCTCTGGCGGCGCCGAATGGACCCCTACTTTGCAACACAGACCTATGATGAAGGGTTGGCGCAACTGGTTCGACGCCTTTGGCCAGTGTGTTGGGGCTTGAGAGAACGCCACACGATCCGACTATGTCTCGGAGTTATGGAGCGACTCAAGATAGAGAGCCAAATTGATGTGCTTGACGAGACGGAGGGGTGGAGTGTTGTGCAACAACTCAATCATTTGCACCGGGAGTGCTTCGGTACTTTCCCGTCCGCATGTGTTAAAGGCGATCGGGGCGAGATATCTGGACATGGCGGCGGATGGGAGACGGTTAATTGCCTCAATACAAACAGTTGGAACGAATCACTTGTTCTCGCGGGTGGCAACAATTCACTGGCAACATATGAACCCTCTATATAACAATGAAGGCACATCTGATGAGATGTGCCTTAGGACGGAGCCTTCCCTATGGGAGGCTCTCAAAAAGAACGGTGACTTTTAGTACAAGTTCTTTGCGCTGGTAGCCAGAGTCCACGAACCAGATCCACTCGGGAGCAACGTCACTCATCGTGCTATCTCGCCCGACGTAGTCGAACTCGCCGCAGATGCGGCATCGTGGTTTCGGTGGATTATATCTATCGGGGAAATGTGGTATGTAGTCGCCTTTTCTGTGCCAGTCGATGAAGAGATAGATCTCCTCGTCGGTCAGGTACTGAGCTCCTTCGCCGCGCAGGATGGTGCGCAGTTCGTCGCAGAAGATACTTCCTCCTTCGGGCTCAGGAAAGACGGGGATGCCTTCCAACTTCGCACGTGCCAACGCAATGATCTGTTCGCGATAGCGACTATAGGCTTCCTGGATACATGAGTCTTTGAGCGTGAGTTTGGCTTGTTTGACGACATAAAATCTGAACTTACCGCACTTTCGCCTGCTGCATTTACAATCACAGAACAGATGCCAGTCGATGATGGCGTAGAGCTCCTCGTCGGTGAGGAGCTGGCTGTCCTCGGTGCGGATGATGCGGGTGAGAAGGGCGCAGAAGTTGGCGGGCTTGGTCGTCTTCATGATTTTTGCCTCTGGTAGATTGTGGCAGGTACATAACTCTCGATGTGCATCAAGGGCTATGGAGTGCCAATCTACCAACGGCTAAATGTAGCAAAATTATTGCCAATTGTCAATGTGTGGTTGGTGTGACGGATCTGTCTGGTGATTCTTGGCTATTGGTCTTCGTACACTCGACACGTATCATCTCGAGCGCAGCACACCATCCCGTTTGTCTCGCGTCCGTTGGGAGTCCTTGCCGTGAACGCGGTGGACGAGTGGTTGAGTGGCATCGAGCCTCCGTCCGGGCAGACCGGGCCCGCCCATCCGGTGATTGTGATGTCGACGTAGCCCTGTTTCTCAAGGTAGCTTCGGGCCAGCGGCTCGTCGGGCACACTGACCAGGTATCGTCCGAGAGTGGCGCAACCGCCGAGGGAGGCGACGACGGTCGCGAGGAGGAACACGAGGAGCAACACCGGACGCCGCGTGCGAGTCGGTTGGGTGGAGTTGGCGTTCACTGGCCGAACGATGAGCTGTCGCCGAGGTAGAAGTTGCAGTTGACGGCGTAGTCCGTCATGCAGGCGGCGCTGTACTTCTGGGTCTTTCCACACCCATGAACGGACCAGACAGCGATGCGCTCGGGAGTGGGCTTGTCGGGACCCACGACCTTGCTGGCCTTGAGGTCGGGGCAGCTCATGTCTTCCTGCGCCTGGGTGAGCAGCCGATTGCGGAAGTCGGTGTTGAAGTCCGAGTGGACGCAGCCCAGGAGACAGGTGAGCAGCAACGTCGCCGTGAGGACGACGAGCGAGAGGAGACACTTCTTCATGTGAGAACCTCGTCTGTATTGGACGGCTGGAGCTGTGTTGGAGGCTCACCTGCCGCCGATGAAGGGGGTTCGCATCCTCCACCGAGGATATCCACCCCAGATGATTGCGCTGAATTTGTATTCTGCGCCGAATCTTGAGCGTCGACGCCCCCTGTCGGGAGCGACGGTTCGACATTGCCCTCCCCACCCGCACGAAACCGTTGCCACCGCTCTCCGAAGGCATTGACGGCCTCGCTGCGCTGGCGGTCACGGATGTGCACGTAGCGCTCTGTGGTCCGAACCGAGGCGTGGCCGAGAATGCCCTGCAACACGGAAAGCGGAACGCCCATCGATGCGAGCTCTGTGCTCGCGGAGTGACGCAGCAGATGCGGCGTGATGACCCGTGACAGTCCGGCTGTTCTGCCTGCGGCTCGAACAAGGACCTGCACTCGTCGAACACTGATCCGCCCGCCTCGATCTGAAACGAAGAGCGCTGGCTCGTCCGCGTCAGCGTGTAGCTTGGTTCGCTCGGTACTGTACCGTGTGAGAGCCTCGGCCACTACGGCGTTGAACGGGATCACGAGCCGCTTGTTGCCCTTGCGCACGACGTCAAGGAACAGGTGGTTGTCGAAGTCTACCTGGTCGACATTGAGCGAGACGAGCTCGTGCACTCTCAGCGCCGAGTGGATCAGCACCTGAACGAGAGCCACGTTGCGTGAACGGTAGGTGTCGCTCGCCTTCTCCATCGCCTCAACCAACCTCACCATCTCCTCAAGCGACAACGGCAACCGATCCGGGGCGACGATCCGATGCCGCTCGATCCTCAGCGCCGGGTTGAGATCGACGCGTTCGTCCTTGAAGAGGTAGTCGTAGTACGAGCGCAAGGCCGCCAGCCGCGTGTTCCATGTGGCCCGCGACGGCTCCTCGCCTGCTGCGTTTCGTGTGAGGAAGCGCCTCAGGCGGTCTCGTGTGCCCTGCTCCGGGGCAAACGGTTCATCATCCCCCCCCGCCCACGCGACAAAATCAGCGATGACCTGCTGGTAGCGGTTGATCGTCTTCGGGCTGAGCATCTTCTCTTGCCGCAAGTAGGAGACGTACTCGTCGAGGTGGGTTGCCATAGGCTCCAAGGTCGTCGAACGCAACCCTGAACCTAGCTGATCCATGAGGGCACCGTCAAGGATATTCTACGTGAAATACAAAGAGGGCGCCGAGTTGGGTTCGAGGGTGAGGTGGCTGTCCACTTCGGTGGAGGATGCAGTCTCTTTTGGGCGCCTCGCGACCCAGCGAAGCGTTGGCGTGCTGCGATGTTGGATTGGGAAAGGGCCTCGTCTCTATCCATAGGGCCCTATCCATACCCGTTGGCCGACTTCCGCAAACCGCAGAAACCTAGACGCTTCGAATGCCGGGCAGCTTGTTCAGTACTGGCTTCTGAATACCCAATCGCATCCTCCTTCGCCGTAAATTTCCTGGGCTGCCTCCTCTATTAACTCCTCGTCCACGCCATCGAGCACATCTCGAAAGACATCAGACGGATCGTAGGGGCCTCCGAAAACGTAAAGATATCCTCCTTCCCTCCCGTTGTATGGAACGCCGTTGGCTGGATCCATGAAGTGCTCCTTGAACAGGGACACTAGCTCATCTACGGTTGGATCTCGGAGGAGTTCCGCGTCATTCATTAGTCGTCTAAATGCATTTGCTTCGTCAAATTCATCATGGGTCCCAACTTCAATTTCGGCGATGCAGACGCTTCGGTGCCAATCCGCATGACGTCGTGTGTAGATGACCGTGTCTAGGTAGAAATTTGTCGCCCACTGCTCCCAGCGACCGACGATAGCCGGCGGTGCATTCGACATCCATTCTGGCACTTTATTGAAGACAATAAGTTTTCCGTGTGGCACGTTAGTTGTTGCGTTGAGCAAGGCACCCACCAGTTCTTGAATGTGTGGAATATTCTCGTTGACGGTGTACTCTCGTTCAACAACGGGTACTTTTAACCCCGCAGTTTCGGTGTGGTTGCGCACGACGTCGACCAGTCGAAAGGAGTTGATGACAATAGGTTCTACGATTATCAGCGTGCACAGATTTAGGGCTAACTTTCGATTGCGGGTGGAAGCCTCCACATATGCGTAGGGGCTTTGCGGGACACCGTCGACGCACGTGTCGATGAAGCGGTTGAACTCTTGACCCGTAATAGAGTTTGAGCGCCAGTTGTCACCCAGCCGCATCACGCTGCGATTTGTCAATACCAAATCATCAAGTGACAGCCATGTCGACGGCGGGAAAACAATCTGAATTGGGCCGTATATGTTGGGGGTCGCTGGGTTGTGGGCGCGGGAGAAAAACGCTCCGAAATCATTGGGGTTGCCAAAGACTCGTGTGAGAAGGCCGCGGGCTTGGTCCGACGGATCAGATCGAAAGGGCGTAGCGTTGTGATCTTGTTGAAGCAGGTCTTCTCTGCATATCACGGCTTGGGTTCGTACATACTCCGCAAATCCTCCAAGATTCATTGCGTGGTAGAAAGAGAGGCCTGCCTTTACGAGGCGTTCTTTGTTGATTGTCAAGTTGTTCTCCTGATGTCAAACATGTCTGAGGCCAGAATGGACGCGGTGCTCCCCAATTACAGGAGACCTGGACGGTCGTCCCCGGCGTGATGTGGGAGAATAGTCATGTCCTTGACAAAGGCAAGGGCATGCGCGCCGTTTCTTGCTTCGACACTGAGGTCCGCTGATGAAGAAGCCAGCCTCGGGTGAGACTGGCTGGGGAGGCGGAGTGCCTTGTGGCCGACAGGGATGGGGCGTGGTAGGCTTCTTGAGGAAGCCTACCACGCCACGCACCCGAGCGGTGTAATGGATGTGATCAAGCGCGCACGTAGACGAGCTCGGCGGCGCGCCGCTCCAAGGCCTCGCGAATGTTGAGGCTCCAGGTGGGGTGCTCGTGCGCCGCTCGCGTGACGGCGTTGACCGCGTCGGCGAGGGTGTGGCCGGGCTCTTTGGCCCAGGCGGTGAGGAAGACGTGGACGAGCTGGTCCTTGTCTCGCTCGCCAGGGACCTCGATGCGCTTGGTGGTGACCCACTCCTCGAAGGTCTCGATGGGATCGAGCTTGAGGGTCCGGGCGTGTCCCCAGGCGGCAAGGAAGTCGGCAACTTTCTCACGGGCAACGGAGACGCCTTCGTGGATGCTCGTTACGATGCGCTCGGTGTCGCCGCGGTGCACCTGCGAGACCGTCTGCTGACGCCCCTCCCCGATGATGATCAGGTTGAGGCACAGGTTGCGGTACACGACGGCGGTGATGGCGATGCGCCCCTTGCCGATGTCGTTGGTGTCGAGGCGAATGCCGACCTTGAAGATGTCGCCGGCGGCGAGGTCGATGACCTCGTCTGGCATGAAGAGCGCGGACGCTTTCACACCATCGCCGTCGTAGACGAGCTCGGTGTGGGCATCGGCGAGCGCGGGGCGGATGACACTGAGCACCTGGTCGGTGTCGACGGGGGCGTAGGTCGGCGTCACGACGGCGAAGACGTGACGGTGCCCGCCAGCGCCGAGGCGTGTGCGCAACACCACCGTTCGGCTCGGGCGATGCGCGAGCTGCCAGTTGACGTTCGCGGCACGTAACTCCGCCGAGCACAGATCCTTGAGGTAGCGGGAGCCACCACCGAAGCCGGCCGAGGCGGCGAGCTGGTTGAACGCGTTGACCTCGAGCCCGAATTCGTCGCTGTTGCCGACGAAGAGTGAGCCTCGGGGTGAGAGGGCGAGGTCCTTCAGACGGACCTTGTGATCCTCGCGTTCCTCCTTTCGGATGCTGTCGATGATGGAGTCGGCCGCGTCATCGAAGTAGGGCATCTCCTCGATGCGACGACGCTCAAGGCGGAAGTTCTCCTCCCCGAGGGCATTGACGCGAGTGCCAGGCGCGTAGATGGGTGGGGGCACCGAGAAGCCGCTGGCCGAGAGCCAGCGTTCCTGCTCGGAGATTCGGCCCTGGGCCTGCTTGGAGACCACACCGGCGGGGACCGGCGGGAGCACCTCAGGAATGAGAGCTCGCACGTCGCTCGGCGGCGGAGGGGGCGGAGCCGGGGGGGAGTCCTCGACGCGAACGAGCTGGGCGGTGAGGTCGCCTGCGGACTTGGCTTCCCAGTAACGACGCAGGGCGTCGTCGCTGTCGGACTCGGACAGGTATTCGACCTGGCCGTTCAAGGTGAGCTTGAGCATGGTTGTTCTCCATGGAGCCGCGTCGTACGTGACGAGCTCGCGCTGGGGTGGAAGATCCCGGTGGGGCAAGAAGACCGTCACCGGCCCGTGCGCTCAGCAAGGTCGAGCGCACGGGCGGAGGGCGGTTCGAGGTGAGGAAGGGCGCAGGGGGCGCGGGTGAAGCTACCCCCTGACGAACGATGTTGGCGTTGGTGGCGGGCCGAGAAGGACGTTGCGTCGCGCGAGGTCGAGGCTCTCGGGTTCTTCGCCGTCGGCGAGTGAGATGACCTCGTTCTGAATCGCGTGTGACGCGAGGAGGGAGGCAGCCCGCTGGGCGCCGTCTCGTCCGGCGTCGTCGCCGTCAAAGAGCACGGTCACGCGTTTGGCGTCTTCGAGCAGCGTTGCCTGCTCGTCAGACAGGTGACAGCCAAGGGCTGCGACTGCGTTCGGATAGCCGGCCTCGTAGAGTGCAAGGACCGAGAAGATGCCCTCAACCAGGATGATGGGCTGCTCGCGAGCGAGGGTTCGACAACGGTGCCATCCGTAGAGGACGAGCTCTTTGTGCAAGCCGCGCGGGAAGCGGTACTTGCCGTAGCGCACGATGGACTCGCGGTCGAGTCGTCGTCCCGCGTACGCAACGAGACGTCCGTGTGCATCGTGAAGCGGGACCGCGATCATGCCGCGCAGCATCCCGTACCTCGCAAAGCCAACGCCGAAGCGACGACAGGTGCTGACCGCCAGGCCACGCGTCTCCTGAAGGTGGGGATGGTGGTGTTCGACAGTCAGACGAAACGACAACGGGTGGTTCACGGCTGCCGTCTTCGGACTTGGAGGCGGTCGTGGTCGGTTGGGTGCGCGGTGGGTGGCGTCGAGCGAAGCGTACGCGGCGAGTCGTGCGGCTGCCTCGGTGAGCGAGACATCTTCGCGCAGGGCGACGAGCGAGAGCTGGTCGCCACCTCGCCCACAGCGGCTGAAGCAGTGCCAGAGGCCCGTGGTGAGGTTGGCGTGGAACGCTCGTGGGTTGTCCCCTCCATGGACGGGGCAGGGGCCGACGAGGCTCTGGCCGCGGCGCTTGAGGGTGTCAAGGCCGTAGTAGTCGAGGAGCACGGCCTCGATACTGACTCTCTCTTTAATCGTGTGGAAGTCGATCCAGGGTGGCATAGGGGCTCCAATGGATGAAGGTGGCTGGAGGGGCGAATGGCCTGTCCGGGTTTGCAGGACTCAAGGCGAGTTCGGTCGGAGCTGCTCCGCGCCCGGCGACGTGCGAGTGCTACGAAGCCCGGACGAGGGACGCGGGGACACTCGCCCTGCGTCCTCAGGTGGCGGTGGCCGCGCATCTCGGAGCAGCTCCGACCGAATCTCAGCCCCACGCGTAGGGATCGTGTGGGGCACGCTGCGTGCCGCGAGTCCCCTCCGCACTCGTTTTCTCCGAGCGGGTGTCTTGAGCGAAGCGCGACCGTGACTGGGCGATGATGCGTCGAACGCGTTCGTCCGCGCTCGGCGGGACGAGGAGTGGCGGCATGGTTTCGGCGACGAAGGCCGGTAGATGAACTCCCTGGGCGAGCTGCCGAATGGCAAAGTGGTGCGGGGGGAGCATCTGAAGGACGCCATCGCTCAGCTCGGGCGCGAAGACGGAGCCAACGACAGCCGCCGCATCCGGCCCGATGCGAAACGCCAAGGTGGTGCCGACGTTGCCGAGGAGCGCGTCTTGGGTGTCGCGCGGGAGCTGGGCGAGATACTGGTGCGCGATCACGAGGGGCAGGTTGAACTTGCGGGACTCGGCGAGGGCGCTTGGCAGCGCGTCGCTGGTGAAGCGATGGAACTCGTCGAGGTACACCGTGAACGGACGAGCCGGACGTTGCGCCATCGCGGCGAGTCGGAGCATGTTGACGAGAAGCCCTCCGAGGAGCTCAGCGGCGTCTTCTCCAATGCTTCCGACGTTGAGGTCGGCAAGCAGGATCCCACTTCGGTCCATGAATCCGCCGACATCGACACGGTTTGCGACGCAGCCGACGAGGCGACGCACGATGGGATTGCCCACAAACGCGCCGAGCTTGTTGAGAACGGGGGCGAGGGCGTCTCCTTGAAGCGTGCGGGAGTAGCTCGGCCACTCCTGAAGCCAGAACTGGCGGACGGCGATGTCCTGGCTCCTCTCCGCGACGCGGGCCTGGACGGTTCGGTCGATGAGAAACGTGTACAAGAAGACGAGCGTCGCATCAGGGTGGGAGGCAACGGCGAGGATGGCGTTGCGGAGCACGTGCTCGAGCCTCGGGCCCCAGAAGGCTCCCCACCGGGCTTTGAAGGTCGAGATGAGGCTGGCGGCCAGGAGCGCACGATCAGGGTAGGGCAGCTTGCCACGGCGAAAGACGTTGAAGGCGATCGGAAAGTCCGTGTCGGCCGGCCGAAGAAGGAGCACATCGTTGGTGCGGGACGGAGGGATCTGAGTGAGCACGCTGTCGACAAGTGCACCGTGCGGGTCGATGAGGGCCGCGCCGCGTCCAGCGAGCGCATCTTGTACGATCAGACGAGCGAGCAGCGTCGACTTGCCCGTGCCGGTCTTGCCGATCACCCAGATGTGACGAAGCCGGTCGTCTGGTAGGAGGCCGAACGCGACGGGAGGGCGTGACCGGACGCGAACCTGGCCGAGGACGAGCAGCGTCTTCGGTGGGTAGTGGTTGGCGAAGAGGCGCTCCTGCAGCGACGTGCGGGGCGACGGATGCATCATACGTGTCAGGTGTGAAGTGGACGAAGCAGCGAGCGTAGCGCGCCGTCCCCGTCGCACCAACAATCATCGAGGACGGTCTCCCGACAAAACGCGCTCGTGATGCTTCCTCCCGCCGTCGGCGCCAGATACGGCGCGAACCAGAAACGATCGCGGCAACGATCAAGGCGTTCGGCGAGGGTGCGAAGACGCTCGGCTCTCTCAACCGTCGGTGCCACGATGAGCACCGCGGCCACACGTTTGTGGCTCCACACGGACGGCATCGTGGCGCGGGTCAAGGCGTCGATGTAGCGAGCGAGTTTGTCGTACACCGCGGCTCGACCTCCAACTGGCAGAGAGCGAACGACCTCCACGTAGAAGGTCACAGGGGCATCGCCGTCACGAAGTCGGAGGTGAACCACGCCGTCTGGAATGAGCCAGGGACGAGGGACGACCGCGTGCATGGCGTGGGCACCGAGCCGAACGCGCAGCTCGTGTTCTCGCTCGAGCCCGGCGAGTGTCACGGAGGTGGCGGGATTGTTCGTGAGCGCTGCGCTGAGTGCCACCATGAAGTCCGTGACCACGAGGTGGTGCTGAAGCGTGACAAACCCTCGTCGATTTTGTGCGTCCGTGTGCGGGATATCGCCGAGCGGACACTGCAGAGAGTCGGCGAGCTGTCGGGCGCCAGCGATCGCGAGCGCGTAGAGGTATTCCGTGGGTGGACGGAGGCCAGGGCGTGCCCAGTCTTCACGGACATTCACGCGCCGGCTGAGGAATCCCGCCGCCCAGAGCCGACGGAGTCGAGCTTGCACCACCCGCCTGGTTTGGTCTCGAAAGACGAGGGCGTGGAGATGACGGACAGACAAGTAGCGGTGGACGAAGAGCGCGTTGAACACGTGGAGGTCGCGAGGTTGGATCACGACCTGGACGAACTTGTGGGGCACTTGGCGGGATGACATAGGTACGAGATGACAAGGTCAAGATGTTGACGTGAACGAAGATCGAGCAGTTTGCGTGCGCGCCGGCTCTCCCCGCTGCGGCGACCGAACGCACCGCTCATCGTTCACCCCTACTCGCTCCGGGTGATGGGCGGATGATGAGTCGGCGGCGGGGGTGAGCGATGAGGCCGTTTCACACGTCACGGCTACTTGCCGAGAGGCGGTACTGCCACTGGTACGCGCTGACAGGATGAGGGCGCTTCTCGATCTGGTAGCCTGCGTTGACCAGCTTGAACTTGGCGCACGCGAAGGTGTGGCCGACAC
>Ga0100379_10003138_pt1 | contig 15242 bp, 13 predicted proteins | sample CryGeymeta201503_FD_80418 | JGI IMG/M metagenome (GOLD analysis project Ga0100379, IMG submission 80418) | Groundwater microbial communities from Crystal Geyser aquifers in Utah, USA - Crystal Geyser metaG 2015-03 | ecosystem: Environmental > Aquatic > Deep subsurface > Groundwater | place...
ATACGTGTAGCTCTGCTGAATTGTTTGAAAAGCGATATGACTTCCTGATTATTGCCTTTAATTTATGTTCTGAGCCAGAGTCGATCCTCTCGTAGGATTTCTGGATGAGTCAGTGAGTACGTGTGCATTTATCGAGAGTGTTGAGGAGTGCGATATGATCGTTTTTGGGAGGATGAAGTGAACGGCGGTGCTAGACAGGGGGATCAAATTTGAATTTGTACATCCGTTAACTATAACAAACTATGATTTAGAAATTTATCAATATTTGAACATATTCCAATATGTTCGTACATAGTTTGATAGAATAAAATAACCTGATGGTATGCTGATGTGATCATACAACTCCAGCCTTAACGAGGGTTGGGTTTGCTCCACCGATGATGTCTTGCTCTACAGAGTAAGTGTCTCCCCTGATCTTGAACTTCAGACCATTTCTTCCAACTAGTTTCATTTTGGGAACATCCTTGTCGGTCTCACCTGTTGCGACTCTTTTCAAGTTGAGATATCTTCCCTCAATTTGAGGAGGTTTGTTGGGATCCATATCTTTAACATCTTGATATTTTTCTCCTTTGCCTGCAGCAAGATCTTTGGCTACTACAAGTAATGCTTTGACTGCTGCTTATTCCTTTGTTTTGTCGTCATATTGAACCGGAACATTTTCTGCTTAGCTTTCATGTTTCTTTTGCTCAATAATTTCAGCATATGTTATTTTTGACTTCAAATCTGCAATTTTAAGCTCATAAATGGTTGCTCCTGTGTTATCGGTTCCATAAAATGTGTCACAGTAGTTCAAAAGAATTCCTGCCAAAGTATTCTTCTCACTTTTTCTCAGTTGTGCAGTATCATCCTCAATGATAATTTCCTTGTATTGTTGCTCCAACACATCCAAAATGCTCTTGTCGATCTCAGCTTTTTCTTCAGGACTCTTTTTGTCAAAAAAATATTTACTCTTTCTCTTTTACTTGAACTCTGACTGAGCAATCTCTGCCATTGAGAACAAATTCGATTGTTTATTGAAAAGATCTTTGTTAAAAACAGAATCCTTGGATACCACTTATGAAAGACGCTCAGTTACTGAAAGAAACACCAAGTCTGGTGACTTTTATTTTTAGTTGACGTTGTAGAAAGTATTAAAATGAGTAACGAATTGTTGGAGCTTATCGGCAAGAGTCTTCTCATCTTTGTCAGATTTTTAAACTCCATCTCTCAATTTTTTTGTTCGGTCGATAAATGAGTCAGTTAAATCGAACTTCTAGGTTGTCAGCTGATCAGCCCTTTCAGCAGAGATGGTCGTAGAAGTGCCTTCAACAAAAGCTTTGGTAAGATAAAGGGTGTGAAGATCTTCAATCACAGCTCTTGAAGCTTCACCCAAATTGGAAACATCACAAACAAAATTTTTGATGGCGTCTACACAGTGCTGAAGTTACTTTTCAAATTTTCCTTTGTCTTTGAAGTATTAGTTATCTTTTTGTAACTGGGTTCTGAGGTCATTAATATGACTACGACCTTTCATGAAGCCCCAGATCATGTATAAAAGAAAACCTACTCTGATGAAATTCATAGCGATGGTTCCCTTGGACCATTTTCCTTTGTTTTTAGGATTTTAGCTTTCAGGGTTGATGCGACTTTCCATATCATCAGAAATATATTATTCTTCAACAAAGCTTCCTTCTTCATTAACCGAAACTAATCGAAGCTTTCTTCCTGCCAATTTGACTTTCTCAATAAACAGTTTTCCACCTTCTTTGATACTTGCCTTTACTTTTTCAAATTGCTAAGGCGCCACATCTGAGAAGAACATTATAGAGGCAAGAGTGAAACCAAAGATTGTGAGTCCCAGTCCAACATAATTGCTATCAGTCATGGACATTCTATTTGAGTAAGTGTCTTGAAAGTCCTTATTGATCGTATTAATAAGGCTGGTCTGCTTTGTAATATCTTTAGCGATCATGGCCCAGTTGTCAATAGAGTATCTTGAACAAGTTGTGAGCTGAGCGAAAAGACTGTCATTGAAGGACATCTTGTCAACTTGAGTGTATAGAGTAGCCACAGCCTCTATCTATTTTTGATGGCTTTCCCATAAGCTCCGAATCTGCGACTCCACGATGTGAGTTTAGGCTTCATTCCAGATGGCTCCTCCCATCACAATGACTTCTAGACCAGAAAGTACTGCTCCCATGATTTTATGAAATTATTATGACCAGTTTAAAATATCTTTCCATTTAGCAATTATAGTATCAGGGAAATAAATAGTTATATAAAAGATTCGATAGAGAAGTTTCTTTAAGGATTTAAATGGCAATTTTTGCATTTCATTCAATTATGATTCAATGATTGCTACTCTTTTATCGCATTTTTAGAACAGAGATAGCTTTTGCCAAGAAAAGTACAGAACACAAGAAATCCATCAACAAAGTTTGCGTAAAATAGGCGAAGGCTATCAAAAGCCATAATTTAACACGATACGACAGAATTAATAGCTAATTTATAAATTCTTTCGTATTTTGTCACAACTTTCATCAATGCCATCATTAGATTATGCTGATAAACAAAAGAGGAAAAAAATAGTAACAAAAACAAAAATTATGATACTTATACTCTCAACAACATCAGTCAAAATGCAAAAAAGCTCAAAATCAATTATCTTATTTTGGAAAAATGCTTTCTGCTAATAAATAATGTTCACAGTCTTCAATGATGATTTACGTTGGTTTGAATCAAAGTTTTGTCAGGGATGCTTTTTTGGAAATGAGCTCCTGCTCTACCTCATATTTAGATCCTTGGTATAAGAATTGGGCACCTTCGCTTCCAATCGTAGAAGAAAGAGGCTCTCCTTTTGCATTCTTATTGCCGTTCGTCTGGACAGTCACCCTGGTATATCTGAATTCAATATCATTGATTGTAAGCGAGAATTAGCCAGGAATAACTTTCTTTTCCACATTGACCTTCTTGGCAAGATCCACCATTTTTCTTTGTTGCTCCTTCTCAGCAACCTCATTTTCAAGCTTTATAGGAACTCTTCCTTGAGGATTAGTGAGAGAAATGTCATTGAGAAGATCAGCATATCTTTGTTTGCTTCTATTGTCAGCAATATTGTATTTGTATACCGTTTACCCCGAAGGATCAGTTGCATAAAATCTGGTACAAAAGTTCGAAAGAATTTGAACGATTGTCAGCTCATCTCTTAAGTTCAACCCAGACTTAGCCGAAGGATCTTCAAGAATAATCTCCTTGTAGATGATCTCAAGATCTTTGAGAAGTGATAAATCTATCCTCTCCTTTTCATTGAGTGGTTTCTGATCAAAGTCTTTTCCTCTCTTCTCTTCAAACTCATTTTTTGTGATTTTTAGAAGAGAAGTAAATTTCATTTGCTTCTCATGAAGAGACTTACTCAGAACAGCATCAGTGGCTACTGATTGTGAAAAAGATTGGATCACATTTTGGAACACCTGACTAACAGTCCCTTTTTCAATGAAAGGAGTGAAAATTTTATCCATATCTTCTAATCTTTCTGAAACTTTTTTCCCAGAGCTACTAGAAGTGTTGACATCATCCAAAAACTTTTTGCATTATTTGAAAAATTAGCTTGTTAACCCAAATTTTTCAGGAACCATATCTGCTGCTTTGACAAAATAGTAGTTAGCGTTGACAGACTCAACAGCGCTTCTGGTCAAGTAAACACTATGAAGTTCCTTGACAGCTGAGTAGGAAATGTTGACTAAGGAGTATACGTTTGCAGCTATTGTCAGAAGAGCAACAGCGATAGTGTCCTGTTTTTTCTCAAATTCTCCATTTTTTTTGAAAAATTACTCAGCATTCTTGAAGATATCTCTTAGTTCATTAATATCGAGCCTTCCTCGATAAAGATTGATGACCGAAAAAGCCAAGAAAAGTAGTCTCACTCCATGTTAGGCAATAAATTTCAGACCTTCTTTTCCCCAATCCTTTAGAGTTTGAAACCTCGATCTTGTCATTCCTCTATTGACAGCCATATTTGATTCAATGTCGGAAAGGGTTGATGAAGAACTTGACGAGTTAACTTCTTCCATTTCAATACTAGAACTTGAATTTAACCTGGAAATTGAAGAAGTGATGTTTTAAGAATCAAGAAGATGCCACCCTTCAGTCATTTAAATTTCCAACCTAGGAGTTGGCTCAGGAACAGGATTTATATGTCGATACACTTTCCATCCTTTTTCAATGAAACCAAGGCTGTATATTGAAATGACAAAAGTATTGAGCCAGTCAGTTTTAATATCTGCTTATTTTAGTTGAATTTCTTTGAATTTTTTCATGAAATCGTTGATCAAATCAATCTGATTATTCATGCTTTTTCCGATGAGCTACCACTGTTGCACTGTGTATAGTTTCGTGGTGTGAAGTTGGTCAAGCAATCCTTCTTGGAAATAAAGTTTTTCACAAAGTTCATATATGTGGCTCATCACAGTCAATTCTTTTTCATGACTTTTCTTCAAATGTTCTATCTTAGCTTGAAAAATTTCTTTTTCAGCAGCTGATTAAATGGTAGCAGCAAAGGCAATAGCTTCCAGCCCTGTCAAGATAGCTCCAAACATATAAGATATTTAACTATAATCTAATAAACATATCGAGATACTATGATGAGTTACAACCTGATACTATATCACGACTGATATTTTTATCTGATTCTAATATGGGACCTGTTGCAGTTGTTGTAGCTATTGGGATCGGAATAGCAGGAGCTATTGCTGCAAAAGTGACATCCGACATGGTGGAAGATCTTAAACGACAGATCAATAAAATTGTGGATGAGCATAAAGATGAAGTTGATAAATTAAAGGCCTTTCAAGATCTCCTGTAGAAATTGGACATGCAAAAGGTTTATGATGTGATGAAAGATGTGAGCGAAGGTGTTTCAGGAAGCTTTAAAACTTTTCTCATTGACCAACAAGAAAGAATGAAATATATTCAGGAGGTCAGAATAAAATAACTTTCAAAAGATCCATTGGCTGGGATCTTCTAAGAATTGATGAAGGTACTCAACATCATCGGAACTGAACTTATGGTCATCTAGATTGCTACTGCCACCAATCCTGCAACTATTGTTGTGAGTGGGGTCATGCTAGTTCTATCTGGAATACTGGGAATTTTCACCACTATCGGAAATATCATGGCGATTAATGATTTGAAAGCCAAAAAAGAAGATTTGCTTAATTATTTTAAACCTGGAGGATAATTTGATCAAGCACAATTAAAATTGAAAGATAGTGCTATACAAGTTACCAAAAATCTCTACATGCTCGTCTTGAATGGCAAAAATCTTCTAAAAACATTGACCATGAGAATTGTTCTTCTCCAATTAGATGGTTCAACAAACTCAGACTATGGAACATGCCTTAGAGCCCTACAGACAGACTATTTTGATGCGGGTTTTGAAAAGCTGGTTCTAGATACCTACATGAAGCTTGTCTAAATTGACGGAGATAAAAACTTGACTGTTGGAGCTCAGATCAGCCGAATGTTTACTGTCCTTCAGCACATGATGGATGTTCAGAATATTCCTAAAAAACTTCAATAGTTCACAGAAACATTGAGCCATTTTACAAAGGGAAGTTCTGTTGCTGTGAAAATTGATGCAGAATATAAGTATTTGCATGCACTCAATGACAGTCGACTTGCCTTTGCAAAAAAATTTGAAATGAGAAATGGAAAAAAAGGAGAGGATCTTACTCACTATGATTAAAGATTGTTAAAATCAATGAGCTAAGACATCAACTTACCATAAGGCATCACTGAAGACAAGAAAAAACTTCAAATAGCATAAATGACCTCATTTTTCACAAACAAGTTTTTTGGAGACCCCAACAACGATTCTGGAAAAATGCTTTATGGATACAACCTCTAAGAATTACAGAAAAAGACTCAGCTTTTGGAGTATGTTGATGCTTTTTCAATGAGTAACGGATTTATATTGCCAGAACCTTTGAGTGGTGAAGATAAAGTTGAATGGACCGTAAAAAAGAACAAACTGCTTGAGGAATTCATGAAGTCATATAAAGGATAAGACAAACCGTTCATTCAGTTTGTTTATATGAGAATGTAGAACTAAACCAAGACGATAATTGAGGGAAAAAAGATAACCGTCTTGAAATTGATCTATGGCATTGAATTGAAAATCAGGGGAAATGCTGAACAGTATGAGATGACTATTGAAGATTTGAATAGGGCTATCACTCATTAAGACATTATCAACGCAAGATTACAGTCTTATGTCACTATTGATAAAGTTTTGGATTTTGTAACGGATCCAATAGTTCTCAAAGGACTCGATTATGTCATTGATGGACAACTTAATGGCACCCTTGACATTCTATAAAAGGCTAGACAGTTTATTGCATTCTTACCTGAGAAGTGGAAACATTTCAAAATTGGAGACAGAACCGTTGAAGAACAAGCTAAAGATTTCAGAGGCCTTTCCATTAACCTAAAAGAACTAAAGTATGAAGATACAGGAATAATTCTGAAAAATGAATCTATTCCCATCAAGACCCAAAAATTTGCAAGTCCTGACTTCAATTTTATGATCAATCAAATGTTGTTCTATATCATGGGTTCTTGTATGCCTTGGAGAGTGGAAGCTTTAGATGTGATCAAAGATGGAAACAACTACGAAGGAACAGTCCAATATTCTGATTCTGTTCATTTTGGTAACTTTTTGGGAAAAGTCCTCAACCAAATGATAATCAAAGGTACTCAAGATCTCCAAAATTGTGCTGAGAAGTTGCGAGACAAGAAGAGATAGCTGTTCCTGATAACTATCACCACCTTCGAAGATGTCATTTGCTGGTATATGGAGTGAACATCATGATAGGATCATCAAATTATTGAAAGTATTTATCATATTACCATATCATTATATCAAAATTGATTAAGATAAGAGGGGTAAGTAATCAAGAGAATTCAAACGATCGATTATGCACAGGTGAATTCTGATTCCTCCTCAATTTAGATCTAGTAAACGACAGCCGAATTTTCTTGCCACCAGACAGTTCGTGACCTTGCAATCTGCCCATCGCATATAAACTATCAGACAGGCATGCAAACTCTATCAAGCACATCCACTTGTCTTTGTTGTTTTGTTTCCATTCCATCTCCTTGACAAAACAACCCAATGACTCACAGAGCTACCTTATTTAAGGTTCCATTTTAGGATAGACCATAGTCATGTATAGAATCTAGGAAGGTGGATTGGGATTCGGTGGCCTTGAGGGTCCTTAGTTCTTGTACTAGAATTATTCTTCCTCTTTGGTGATCTTCTTGAGGATGAGACTTTAGTAATGTGAGTAGAAAACCTTGAAGTTTGGCTTGGCGTAGTTTATTTCGTCTTTTGCTTGAATGGCGCTGATGAGGACCTAAAATTCGATTAGAGCTGAATTTTTCTAACGAATGAAGATTACCTTTGTGACTTTGCCGAAGTTGGAAAAAATGTTATAGAGGCAGTCATGGTCATACTGTTAAGGTAGAGATCTTGCAAAAAGTACCTTTGAAGGACAGTTCTCTTGCAAAAATTGTTCAGAATTCGGATTGACAATCGTCTTCGATTTTTTCCTGTTCGTTTGGGCAATCTAATTCCACTCTCTAAATTCTTAGCTTTCAAGAGCAATTTATCTGAACTGTTCATCAATATCCATAAAATTACTCAAGGAACTACCTTAATTTGTGTACTATTTTACAGGGGACTTGGTTTATGATTTAAATTTATGAGAATTGGAGCTGTAAGTGGTTTCTTTATCCAACATGTTGTAGACCATAGGTTATTGTGTGTAGAAGGTTGGCTGGATATAGTCTTGAAAAGTACTGCGTCTGCGTCTGTTAGGCATGTCCTATTAGACCTACTCTTGCTCCTGCTGCATTTTGAGAGCTTAGTAATTTACGCCTCCTAGGTTATCGTTGTGGAACTGTACGTGTTTCAATTTCGACCGGAAAATGTTCATCTTGCTACCATCTTCAAAAATGATCTTATTGTTCAAGTGCTGAAGTGCCTTTTCAGCCTCAGCTGTTTTATCATACTCCACAAATGCTTTCCAGACTTTTGCCTTTTCGAAGATGAGAATCTTGATGATTGTGCCATGAGGACAGAAAAGTTGATAGAGATAGTCATGGGTGATTATATTACCAAATTGGTTGTAGATGCAGACCAGCAGCACTGGGCCTTAGGGTGTATGGTCTTTATGTGAACGCATGACTGTAGAAGTAAAAAAGATAACAAATTTAATCGATTATCAAAATCAGGGTAATTTAGAGTCCTACTGTTAAAAAGAATACCCCCTACTAAGAGCATATCTGTTTGATCATAAAAGGATAGGGATAAGAGTGAACTGCTATCTGACTGTCTATTCAAAAAGGTGTAAATTCAATTGATCTATAGAAAGCAATATATTCAGTATGATATTATTGCGGAGGCATAATGAAAGATCCATCAGAAGGCCTTCTTGGTCATGATGTTGTAAAAGTCCTCACGACTGATTTCCCGACCATTTGTGGCAGCTCTCTGCAACATTTCTTCCAATTATTGGATGTTCATGGTTTATCCCAGTTCTTTGGCAACTCTGCGAATGTTGGTGGAGTTGATATGTCCTGAGTGGTCATCATCGAAAAGGTCGAAGATCTTATTGATCCCGTTCTAAAGATCAAAAAAAAGTTACTCTCGATTCCTTGTCACCAAGTTTGGAGGTGATGCCATCGAGGAATTCCTCAAAGTCAACCTCACGGCCGAGACCTTAGAGGTCGGCAATCATGTTGAAGATGGTGGGATTCTTGCTCTCGAAACCAAGGGATTGCATGGCAGATTTGAGTTATCTTGGATCGATTTTACCGGTAGCTTCGGTGTCGAATAAGTTGAACGCTTCACGAAGTTCTTCGATCTAGTCTTCAGTGAGTCCAGGTCTGGAGACTTTAGCCTTGTTGCCATACTTGGCGACGGGTTTTCTTGTGGCCATATAAAATTCAATTTAATTATAGTCAGCTGCCAACCAACTGCTATTTAACAGACTAAGTAGAGGAATAGAACAGTTCAAGGTATTTCTGAGGCAGTAAACATGCAACAGATGTTACAATATCCCTGAAATTAGAAATAAGAGAGTTAGAGCATATGTGCTGATAGTTTTAGTGCTTAGGAATAGATAACAATAGAAAGATAGCATGTTTAGACTGATAGTTGGCTGATATGTTAGGTATGTGTAATGATTGGGGCCAAAAGTGAGATAATAATATATAAATCAATGGAGAAGGAAGGTGGCGAGGGTAAAAGGTAGGACAGTAGTAGAAACAGACAAACAACCTACGGCATGACCAGCCAAGAGATGAGCAAAATCGAACAATTCATTCAAAAAATAGTGAATACTCAAGATCTATCATTCTCCATCCTCATACCCGCCCTTGAGAAAAATCCCATAATCAGAGATTAGACCGAGCTTCTTTAGGCGTACTTCCCTATGCATTCAGCATCTTCAAGAAAAAGTAAATGGTGGAGGATATGATCCGCTTCCTGCTGGTACCACACCAAATGTCTGCAAAATACCAGCTGACCACCGAGCAAGCCAAAAAATACATTCAGTCCCTCCTACTCCTCATGAAAGACAATGAATAATTCTACGAGTTTTACTTCTTAATGTTAGAAGAAAACAGCTAACTATACAGCTAACAAATGGATGGTCATCACGTCAAATGGCGAAGAAAACAACTAACAAGCAATGGTGGGACTTTGGATGTTTGGTTTGAGTTTTTGGAGGACCGGAAAAGTAATAAAGATGAATTTCAAGCCAGTTTAGGCTTCTTGACAGAGGTGTTTATCCCTTTTGTCAAATTCTATTTCAGCGAGTCGTCAAGGGTACTCTTTAAGGCAATCATAGATTTGCGATTACTACGAGTAGACCTATCAAATGACTGGTCCTATTTGGCTCATCACTCACTTCTATACCCCTCTATTGAACCGCATCCTCAAGTACACACATCACTAGGCCATATTCGACTGTCTGTTCACTGTAGTCAGAGTATCCATCGATGAGCAGGAATGGATCGACTCTCTGGATTTGCTAAGGAAACTGTGTCAATCTTGCATAGTGAATGGAATCACTTCTGATGATCATGTTGAATATTTATACAAAATGGTCAAGGAAATCAGAGATAACATCAGCAAGGATAAAAATGGGACAGTTTTTGCCTTTTTAGATGGTATCAGCTCATCATAATTGGTGGCTGCTACCTTGAAGAGATTGGAGTCTTTCTGCTAAAAAGTAGATAAAGAAGATGAGATCATCATTGAGCTCAATTTTAAGCTACTCATGGAAATTATACACATCTACCATGCTTTGTTAGAGATAAATATCAGCAAAACCACTAAATCAGTTGAGCTGCTGCGCTAATAGATCTTGCTGATCAAGTCCAAAATGCCCAAATTATTTGAACTCGTCAAAAAATATCCAGATGCCTCTATTCATTTCTCAAATGGAGAAAATCTCACAACTACACCTATGTTCATTTACTACTTTTTGCACATGTGCCGTTATTGGTTGCTGACAGCACGAGACTACTGCCAAGACGATGTTTAGTTAAGTCTTGTATAATATAGAGACAACTTCCTCGCCCTGATTCAGGTATTAGGAACCTTATTTAGAATATTTTGGCCCAGAACAGATGGAGCAGCATCATGCATACCATCATTGAAAAAATAATCAGTCTCATCATCACCACCGAACATTTCAAGGCCCAAAATAACACCCTGAAGAAGTTTCTATAATTTTTGATTGAGGCCTTCGCCAACAAAAAATATGTTTTTCTTAATTCATGCCGCCTGATCAATCAAGGAGACCTAAGGTCTCTGTATTCTATATGTTGTAAAATCACGAAATCATTCGAAGGAGCCTGTAAAACTTTCGGGGTCAACAATTAATATACAGAATGGTCTCAGTTTGTTGTAAATGTGCTGAAAAATTATGAGACTAAATCTGAAAAAAGCATTTTTTTGAACAACCAAGAAACAATATCTGAAAGTATGGATCTGTCAGAAGGGGTACCAAGTCCGACCCGATAAACCTCCTTTCTGGGATACATTGATGAAGCTGATGAACTGGCATAAATCAAGAGGAGCATTGACAGGATTGATACGATCCAGAAGTGGAAGAATAATAATAACAAAAAGATGAACATTCAACGGTCTGGTTCCATTCCTCAGATGGAGTTAAGAAAAAAAGGAGAAAGCACAGGAATTCATGCCAAACGATAAACTACCATGAGCCCTCTGACAGCCTGCCGACATCGCTAGAGAGGCAGTATCCCTGAGCCCAAAGTATCCAAAAGTGGTATAACTCTGCTTAACATCAAGAAGCAGTCCAGTGTCTAAATGACCGAATGTACACTTGCTATTTATCACAGAAAAAATATTGTTTCAACCTTTTCGGATGGAAAGGATCGTATCGGTGGACAAAGAAGGAAACTCCAGCGATTCTGACCAAGAAGCTAGGCCGACGAAGGTACCAGGGACAACAAAGAAGAGGTCTTCGAGGTAATGATTCAATATCAACAAGGTCTGCTTGAGTACTACATTGTTCTATTGCCTATTTGCCCATATTGTATGGAAAAATATCCATGAAAGTATCTAAAATATGAGCAATATAGAACAAATCAAATTATGCCGTCCTGCGAACTTTCCTCCTTGCTGTGCTCTTTCTTATCAATGCATAGGTCTAGGTTTCCTTCCATGTTGCTGACCATCAGCACCATTTTCAGGAGGAATGTCACCTCCTATCCATAGCTTACTTTGTAGACTGATAGCAAAATATCACTTACTTCTGCTGACAAGAATAGGATCAGCAAAGCCGTTGAGAGACAAGCCAGACATTTGCGGAATTGATCGAGTGTTTTCGATTCGAAGGTCCGACTGTAGCAGTAGTAACTGCTGGCTACAAGGGCTATAATCACCAGGAAGTGTGCATAACTCATCACTGTTTCATTCTAAAAGAAGAAGCCAGCAGCAGGCAGCAACAGTATTCCAGTCAATATCTTATGCTCGACTCCTTGGAAATCCATTAAGTTTATGATAACAATAATAAGAACAGCTCAGTTTGTGGCATTTCTATCAAATAACTGGCTTTCGGTCATTGATAGTTTATATTTAGCCATATGGGCGTTGTATGATTGATATAAGGATTTATAGAATAATGCTACCGATAGGCGCTGATGATGAGTGGAGGGGCAAAGATGTTTTTGGAATAAATTGATGATATTTTGGGTGGGAATTAGGATTGGGCAGTGTTTTGGTTATTTTGGGAACAAAACCAGATCTGATTAAGTTTATAGTGTTCATCATCATTTTTTTTGGAAGTGTGAGTTGACAGGCTTCCCTAATAACAGTCCAAAAAAGTTCAAAAGTCACTCTAAACAGCCTTTCAAATTCGATTGCCTACTTTAGAAATAATTAAACAAAGTTGAGCAGATGGCCCTTCAAACAACAAAGTTTCAGAAAAGGTCAAAAGTTGTTATCTAACGTTATTTTAATAAGGTAGTCAGAGGGCAATCCATTAAGAGGTAGTGGTACTAAATACGATGGTTAGTAGTTGGGCCTGTAAATATAGGTGCTGGAAGAGGGGAATGATTATAATTATTTCTTAAGTTCTCTGCCACAAAATCTTGAATGCAGAAGCAATTCAAACTGAAAACCAAGTATAGCTACAGTCCTGGAAAAATAAAAGAGAATGTCTACATGGTTCGAGCACAACTTGGCAAAAAACCCTCGTCTGGCCAGCCCAACGACCCAGAAAGCAAATAAAAAGTGCTCAAAAAACAACGAAGCCTTTCAAAGAAAAAAATACATACCAAGGCTTCACAGCTCTTCAAGAATGCTCATCAAATTGAATCTACTGCAACTTATCTCAAGGAGGACATAAATCGTATCAACTCCAACACCAACGAATCCTCACCTCCACATTCACCTAGAGACCTCGCCTAGAAAATTCCCAGGACTATGATATCTTCCGACAAGATATACAACCGGGCTCGATCAGGCGGAAAAAAAGATATTCGACAGACTGTCTCAATCACCTACAAAGGAAAGGCTCAAGAAATGGCTCTCAAAAACGAGCTGATGACTAGTCTGAGCCGTCTCATTTTAGGAGAATAGAACTCCCAAGATGATTTTTATTTGGAGATCCTAGGCTAGAGCAGTATCCATGGTGAGGAAAAAATAATCGACCTGGAAGATTCTTTCTTATTCGAGGACCCTCTGGAGGTCAAGGTACCAGTATGACTGCTTTCTGATATTAAATACTTTATCTTGGTGTATACTAATCCTGTCAGCCATCAGTATTAATAATATTCACTCGCGCCCTAAGCTGTCAAATTCGAAGTGACTAGCCTGTGACTCCAATAATCAAATCTTATGTAAGAAGCCATCCCAATGCTTCGGGAATTGCGTAACTTCCGCCAAGAGGAATGTATTGAAGGTCAGAACAGGTACCTGAGCTTCGTGAGGTTCTACATGACCTTCAGAAAGAGACCGGACTGCCTGTTAGCCATCAGGCGGGCATTAGAAGATGGGGAAGCAACTGAGAATATGCATGCATTCTGTGACCTCGCAACCATCATGAGCTATCTACTGGAGATCTAGCCCAAAATCGAGCTGGAAATGCCTCTTATGAGGCAAAAATACATTGAAAAGGCAATACTATGCCTAAGAGGATAACTGACCAAATAAATCGCTGAGAAATTTTTAGATATTGTCGGCAAGTTGCTGTCTAATGATCAGTGGATGGAGCTGATGAGCAACACTATCTCACTTGCCGATACAATGACCGAAAATACAAAGGAGGTGGTGATAAACTTGAACATTCTTATGAAGAAGATTCAATGGTAGTTGGAAAAAAGGTAGAAGTGGATGGTTGACAATGAAAGTTTCATCAATTCTGTTTGGAGAATGTTGGAAATGTTTGAATAAATCAAATATCTCCGTAAACCTTCAATCATTCTGGCAAAAACTCAAACATTGAACAAACTACTCACTTTCCTCCTTGAGCATAAGGATACTTCCAATCATTGGAAAAATATCATCGACAACAAAAAAAATGTGATCACTCAGGAGGTGTGCCTCTACATGAAGGAAGAAAACGATTAAAATATTGAGCTGGTGATGAATGCTATCAGGCTTTATGGAATATTCGATGGACAGGATTTAATATCTTTTGTGAAGGGTGGACTCAACAACATGACTTGTGTTGAGTTTTCCTAAATGCTGAGAATATTCTTGATTTAAGCCAAAACAACTAAGTTACTGAACCGATAAAGCGTCCTCTTTCTTCTTGAAAAAGTCTATAGAGTCATGTTCGACTTGCCCCACAACTTAGGTCCCTCCAGAAAATACTTAATCCTTAGATCTCTTTCTGACCTGGCCATGACCATCACCACTCTCTTCAACATCGATATGACCAAAAATATTTTTAAAGAGATTGACAATCGTAGTCTAAGTTTGGAGATTACCTTTTTGAGTTCAATGCTGATGCTCCACTACTTCAGACTAACATAAACAGATTCTACTAGAGCTGCAGACAAGTTCCTTGAACAGAAAAGTTATTATTTTCGATATGAACAATTCATCAAAGGTTACAGACTTGAAAACATGGGAGATTACGACCCCCGACTCAATCCTTAACTATAAAACGATGTGGTTTGGTAATTGTTAATCCTTCGAAACTCCATCATCGTCAATACAAATGAACTTTAAAAAGGTTAATATATAGAAGGAATTCTCTACAAACTGATAAAGTACATCGTATTTGACATCTGTCCTGTGCAGTGCAAGGACATAGTCATGATGTTGTTAGACACCTTCAAATGGTATGACGAAAGATAATTATTTTTGCCCAAAATAATCGATAATGTGTGCAAATGCTAGGGTGGAAAAATGCCTAGCAATCGAGCCTTGGAATGTTTGGAGGTCATTTTGAAAAAAATATTTTCTGACAATAAAAATTGTCATGCTGAAATTTTTGCAAGTATTTCTGTGATGGCCATCAAGATAATCAACTAAAACAGATTCGATGAACCAATGTTCTCATCAATCTCTAACATCCTCAAAATGTGTCTAACCACCAATCTCGTAGATGATCAACTCATCTTCATGAAACCTCATCTCATCAACCTGCTTCAAAAGAACATGAGTCCGCTTTTTTTCGATGTTTACCTTGACATACTGTATGTAGTGTAGAAAAAAC
>Ga0100379_10003144_pt1 | contig 15229 bp, 11 predicted proteins | sample CryGeymeta201503_FD_80418 | JGI IMG/M metagenome (GOLD analysis project Ga0100379, IMG submission 80418) | Groundwater microbial communities from Crystal Geyser aquifers in Utah, USA - Crystal Geyser metaG 2015-03 | ecosystem: Environmental > Aquatic > Deep subsurface > Groundwater | place...
AAAAAAAATTATTACGCCGGTTATTTTAAAACAAAATACGGGATTGAAGAAAATCAATTAAACTCCTTTTTAGATTATTGTTCACAGGACGAAGAATTTAAATCTTTTTTAAGGAAGGATTTTGACCAACTTAAACTGATGGAGTTTTTTCAAATGAAATCAATTTTTTTTTAGCATTAAACCTATCGGAGGAATAAATCATTCCAAGATTGCATATCCAAAAGAATTTTCCATTCAAGTTTTTAAGGTTAATTCTTTTTTAAACATTTTTATGATGCTTTCCAAAAAAAACCTACATTTGCCACCCAAATGAGAGGAGGTGTTATGTTATGTTAATTATACCCATAAAAGAAGGCGAAAATATCGACAGAGCGTTGAAACGTTTCAAACGCAAATTTGATCGCGTCGGTACCATGCGTCAGCTCAGAAGCAGACAGCATTTTACCAAGCCTTCAGTAAGCCGTAGAGCGGAAGTACAAAAAGCGCAATACATCCAAAACCTTAGAGACAACGAAAATCAATAGTTTTTTGATTTTAAATTTTAACCTGTCAATTAAAGTGTGTAACTTTGTTTGACAGGTTTTTTATTATGAATACATACGAATCATTTTTCAGGTATTTAGAATCAGAAAAAAACTATTCACCACATACGCTTTTGAATTATAAATCGGATTTGCTCGAATATGTTGATTTTATACAAAAAGAATTTCAACAAACGCCGGAGGATATCAATTATTCACAAGTCAGAAACTGGATTATTCATTTGCTTGAGAAAGGTTTAACCAACAGAAGTGTGAACCGGAAAGTAAGCAGCCTCCGGGCTTACTACAAATTTTTGGTCAAGATTAAGCAGATTTCAGTCAGCCCGCTTGCACACCACAAAGCGTTAAAAATTCCCAAAAACATCCAAACCAATTTTTCGATTGAAGAAATCAATCGAGTGCTGGACGATTTAAAGCATGCGGACACTTTCGAAGGAATCAGAAACAAACTAATTATTTTATTGTTCTACACAACAGGTATTCGCAGGAGTGAATTGATCAATATAAAATTGAACGATTTGGATGTAACCTCCAAAAAATTAGTAGTGACTGGAAAGGGCAATAAACAAAGAATAATTCCTTTGATAGACAATTTATTAGAAAATGTTGGAGAATATCTTTCCAAAAGAGATGAAATGCCACAAATACAAAACGATTATTTTTTTATTACCAAAAAAGGGTTAAAAATGTACGATGTTCTTGTTTATCGAATTATTAATTCATACTTTAGTCAAGTAACTTCAAAGGACAAAAAAAGCCCACATGTACTCAGGCATTCTTTCGCAACCCACCTGCTCGATAAGGGAGCTAATCTCAACGCAATCAAAGATTTGTTGGGACATTCAAGCCTTGCAGCAACGCAAGTATATACCCATAGCAGTATGGCAGCACTCAAGAATGTGCACAAGAATGCACATCCCAGAGGTGACAAAAAGTGATTTGTTTAATTTAATTATGTAGTTATGAAAGTAAACACCCAATCCGTAAATTTTAATGCAGATGTCAAACTCATTGATTTTGTTCAAAAAAAATTGGACAAGTTGGAGTTGTTCTATGACAAAGTTGTCTCGGCCGATGTTTTTCTCAAATTGGATAATACCAGTGAAAAAGAAAACAAGATTTTTGAAGCTCGGCTCTACATACCCGGCGATGATTTAATCATAAAAAAACAATCTAAATCTTTCGAGGAGGCTACGGATTTAGCTATCCAATCGTTGGAGAGGCAACTCAAAAAAAGAAAACAAAAACTACGCGTGCATATCTAAGCAAATTTTCAAAAAAAAAATTTTGTAGAAGAAAATAAATCTCTACATTTGCAGTCCGTTAGAAATAGCGGACTTTTTTATGCTTAAAACGTAGAGAAAAGGAATCAGTTTTGCTGATTTCAGAGCCTAAGTGAGAAAAAAATAAAGTTCATTTTTATAATGTCCTTCAGGGGAGATACTCAAGCGGCCAACGAGGACAGACTGTAAATCTGTTGGGTAACCTTCGCAGGTTCGAATCCTGCTCTCCCCACTGGTTTTTAGTGTAAATAGCGTCCGTGGATTGCTTATGAAAAGCAGTTAAAAAGGCTTTGTGCTACAAAGTATTTTAGAATTTTGAAGTTCATTTTTTATTGTCACCAAATCACATACAAAGCACGAAAGTGTTTGTGAAAATTAAAAAGCGGGAATAGCTCAGTTGGTAGAGCGTCAGCCTTCCAAGCTGAATGTCGCGAGTTCGAATCTCGTTTCCCGCTCAAAAGCCGGTGTAGCTCAGTGGTAGAGTGCTTCCTTGGTAAGGAAGAGGTCACGGGTTCAAGTCCCGTCATTGGCTCAGAATGTAAAATAAATTAAAATTGCAAAGTAAGTATAGAATAAGCTTTTTTTAACTAAAATACCTATTTAACGGCTGTTCAAACTTTAATCAAAATTGAAAATCTCTTAAACACTAATATAAACTAAAGTCTTAATTTTTTTAATCATGGCAAAGGAAACATTCAACCGTTCCAAACCCCACTTAAATATCGGTACGATTGGGCACGTGGATCACGGTAAAACTACATTAACTGCAGCTATTACTACTGTATTGGCAAGCAAAGGTCTTTCTGAAAAGAGAAGTTTCGATTCTATCGACAACGCTCCGGAAGAGAAAGAACGTGGTATTACAATCAATACATCGCACGTAGAATATTCTACTGCCAACCGTCACTATGCTCACGTTGACTGTCCGGGTCACGCGGATTATGTAAAAAACATGGTTACGGGAGCTGCTCAAATGGACGGAGCTATTCTTGTAGTTGCCGCCACTGACGGTCCGATGCCACAAACCAGAGAACACATCTTGCTTGGGCGCCAAGTAGGTATCCCTGGTGTGGTTGTTTTCATGAATAAAGTTGACATGGTGGATGATGCGGAATTGTTAGAGCTCGTTGAAATGGAAATCAGAGACCTATTGTCTTTCTATGATTACGATGGTGACAATTCACCGGTTATTCAAGGGTCGGCATTAGGCGCATTGAATGGAGAGCCAAAATGGGTTGAGACCGTCATGCAATTGATGGATGCGGTTGATACTTGGATTGAACTTCCTGTGCGAGACATCGAGAAGCCTTTCTTGATGCCGGTTGAAGATGTTTTCTCTATCACAGGCCGTGGTACTGTTGCAACAGGTCGTATCGAAACAGGTATTGCCTTGACTGGTGATAGCGTTGAGATTATCGGAATGGGTGCAGAGAAATTGACTTCAACCATTACAGGAGTTGAAATGTTCCGTAAAATATTGGATAGAGGTGAAGCCGGAGATAACGTTGGTCTTCTGTTAAGAGGTATTGATAAAACCCAAATCAAAAGAGGGATGGTTATCTGTAAACCTGGTTCAGTAAAACCTCATGACAAGTTTAAAGCTGAGGTTTATATCCTTAAAAAAGAAGAAGGTGGCCGTCATACGCCGTTCCATAATAATTATCGTCCGCAATTTTACGTACGTACGACAGACGTTACCGGTACCATCAATCTTCCAAGCGGAGTCGAAATGGTTATGCCCGGCGACAACCTTACCATCGATGTACAACTATTGAGTCCAATCGCATTGAATGTAGGTTTGCGTTTTGCAATCCGCGAAGGTGGTAGAACTGTTGGTGCTGGCCAGGTGACTGAAATTGTTAACTAAGCAAGTAAATCAAACCGGTTAAGGTACTTCTTCGGAAGTGCCTTAACTGTTTTTTTAAAGTAATTTTGTATTTGAGTTGCTTTACCTTTCGGATTGAAGATTTAAATAACAAACGGGCGTAGCTCAGTTGGTAGAGCACTGGTCTCCAAAACCAGGTGTCGGGAGTTCGAGCCTCTCCGCCCGTGCTTAAGAAAGGCGAGAAGTTTATCCCGATTGACCTGTCCTAAGCGGAGGCGAAGGAAGCCTCTCAGGAAATGAAGTTAGAAGCTTTTACTGCGTTTGATTCGTAAATATTATTTATCAAGAATCAATCATAATAAAGTTTCAAAGAAAAGGTTTTGCTCCTTAATAATTGGGCAAGTATAAGTTACTAAAAGTTTTTAAATAAAAAATCATGTCAGCATTTACAGAATACATAAGTGAATCATTTATTGAATTGAAAACCAAAGTTTCTTGGACTTCATGGGCGGAGGCGCAAAGGCTAACTGTCACAGTAGCTGTTTTTTCTGTCATTTTTTCATTATCAGTTTGGGGTGTAGATATACTGATTAGCGAAATATTAGATTTTTATTTTAACGCAATCAAATCATAATTTATCTGATGGCAGAGTCTGGAAATCTAAAAAAGTGGTATGTAGTCAGGGCGGTAAGTGGCCAAGAGAATAAGATTAAATCTTATATCGAATCGGAAATAAAACGATTTGGTTTAGAGGACTCTATCTTTCAAGTATTGGTTCCAACCGAAAAAGTTATACAGATTCGCAACGGTAAGAAAGTGAACAAGGAAAGAGTTTATTTTCCGGGTTATGTAATGATTGAAGCGAATCTTACCGGTGAAATACCACACATCATCAAATCAATCAATGGTGTTATTGGGTTTCTCGGTGAAACCAAAGGAGGGGAGCCAGTTCCATTAAGGCTGTCTGAGGTAAACCGTATGTTAGGTAAAGTAGATGAACTCGCTGTAAAAGCTGAAAATGTCTCTATCCCTTATGTTATAGGAGAAACTATTAAAGTTATAGACGGCCCATTTAATGGGTTTAACGGAACCGTTGAGAAAATCAACGAAGAAAAAAGAAAACTCGAAGTTATGGTTAAAATTTTCGGAAGAAAAACACCCTTGGAACTTAGTTATATGCAAGTAGAAAAAGTTTAAGAAAATAACTGTTACACATCACAATAGAAATGGCGTTTTAGCTTCCAAATAAGCGCCTGTAATTAAATTTAATTAACAAAATGGCAAAAGAAATCAGTAAGGTAGTTAAACTACAAGTTAGGGGAGGTGCCGCGAACCCATCGCCACCGGTTGGACCCGCCTTAGGATCTGCCGGCGTTAACATCATGGAATTCTGCAAGCAATTCAATGCAAGAACCCAAGATAAACCCGGTAAAATATTGCCTGTTGCAATTACAGTTTACAAAGACAAATCTTTCGAGTTTGTCATCAAAACTCCCCCTGCAGCAGTTCAATTACTCGAAGCAGCTAAGATTAAAAGCGGTTCGGCTCAATCTAATCGTAAAAAAGTAGCAAGCGTTTCATGGGATCAAATCCGTGAAATTGCAGAAGACAAAATGCAAGACCTCAACGCATTTACAATTGAGTCTGGTATGTCAATGGTAGCCGGGACAGCACGTTCTATGGGCATCACGGTAACCGGAAACGCACCGTTTTAATCTTTAAAAGTTTCGAACATGTCAAAGAAAACTAAAAAATACAAAGAAGCTTTATCCAAAATTGATAAAAACAAAGTTTATTCAATTAATGAAGCCTCAACATTGGTCAAAGAAATTTCCAATGTAAAATTTGATCCATCTGTTGATATAGCCGTCAGATTAGGAGTTGACCCACGCAAAGCCAATCAAATGGTCAGAGGAGTTGTTTCTCTTCCACACGGTACAGGCAAAAGTGTTCGTGTGTTGGCCTTGGTCACACCGGACAAAGAAGCCGAAGCAAAAGAAGCCGGAGCCGATTTTATCGGATTAGACGATTATCTTCAAAAAATTAAAGATGGTTGGACTGATGTAGATGTCATTATTACCATGCCAAGCGTGATGGGAAAATTAGGGCCACTCGGACGTATTCTCGGTCCAAGAGGTTTGATGCCCAACCCTAAGACAGGTACGGTGACTATGGAAGTTGGTAAGGCTGTTTCTGAAGTGAAAGCTGGTAAAATTGACTTTAAAGTTGATAAAACCGGAATCGTCCATGCAGGAATCGGTAAAGCTTCTTTTGCAGCTGAAAAAATTTCAGACAACGCTCAAGAGCTTCTTCAAACATTATTAAAACTTAAACCGACTGCGGCAAAAGGTACCTATATAAAGAGCATCAGCCTCTCCAGTACCATGAGTCCCGGAATTCCGGTTGATCCTAAAACGGTTTAATCCCTACGATTATGACAAAAGAAGAAAAATTAGTAGCAATAGAAGATTTAACAACGCAACTTCAAAATAACAACAATATTTATTTTGCTGATATCTCTGGATTAAATGCCGGTGCGTCTTCCAACCTTCGCCGTGCTTGCTTCAAAGCAAATGTAAAACTTTCCGTTGTTAAAAACACCTTGTTGGCTAAAGCCATGGAGAAATCGGATAAGGATTTTGGCGATTTGCCAAGCATTCTTAAAGGAAATACCTCTATTTTGATGTCTGAAACCAGCAGTGTGCCGGCTAAAGTCATCAAAGATTTTCGAAAAACATCGGACAGACCCATTCTGAAAGGAGCTTACATCTTCGAATCTATTTATTTGGGAGACCAAGTATTAGAAGATTTGGTCAACATCAAATCAAAAGAACAACTCCTTGGAGAAATTATCGGATTGTTGCAATCTCCTGCTAAAAACGTTCTCTCAGCACTTCAATCAAGTGGTGGAAAACTCGCGGGAATTGTCAAAACATTATCTGAACGATAATTATTATTTCGTACGCACTCAATACACAAATATTTATTTACAAATTTTTAAAACGATAGAAAAATGGCAGATTTAAAAGCATTCGCAGAACAGTTGGTAAACCTTACCGTAAAAGAGGTAAACGAATTAGCAACCATTCTTAAAGACGAATATGGTATCGAACCGGCAGCAGCAGCAGTTGCAGTAGCAGGTCCGGCAGCAGGTGGCGATGCCCCTGTTGTGGAAGAAAAAAGTGAGTTTGATGTTATCTTGAAAGCAGCTGGCGCTTCCAAATTAGCAGTTGTCAAATTGGTAAAAGAATTGACAGGTTTGGGATTGAAAGAAGCTAAAGATATCGTAGATGCAGCTCCAAGCCCTTTAAAAGAAGGCGTTTCTAAAGACGAGGCCGAAAGCCTTAAGAAAGCGTTGGAAGAAGCAGGTGCTGAGGTTGAGTTGAAATAATTTCAACCGGCTTTTACCTTTCAGGTTTAGGTCTTGGGAATCGACTCCCATAGGCCTAAACCATTTTACGTATAGTTAAGTGTACGTCTTTTTATAAAATTATTTTAACCAAATATTTTCCATTGATGTCTGCAAATCAATCTGAAAGAATCAGCTTCTCATCGCTCAAAAACATTGTTGAATACCCAGATTTCTTGGATATCCAATTAAAATCTTATCAGGATTTCTTTCAATTAGAAACCAAGTCTGATCAAAGAGAAAATGAAGGGCTCTACAAAACCTTCATGGAAAATTTTCCGATTACAGATACCAGAAACCAATTTGTACTCGAATTTATTGATTATTTCGTCGATCCACCCCGGTACTCTATTCAAGAATGTATCGAACGTGGACTCACGCACAGTGTACCCCTGAAGGCTCGGCTCAAATTATATTGCACAGATCCGGAGCACGAAGATTTCGAAACCATTGTTCAGGATGTTTACTTGGGAACCATTCCATACATGACTCCCAGCGGAACCTTTGTTATCAATGGTGCCGAACGCGTCGTGGTTTCTCAATTACACCGTTCACCGGGCGTATTTTTCGGCCAATCATTTCACGCAAACGGAACCAAATTATATTCTGCGAGAGTTATTCCTTTCAAAGGATCTTGGATTGAGTTTGCAACGGATATCAATAACGTCATGTATGCCTACATTGACAGAAAGAAAAAATTACCGGTCACTACACTTTTCCGCGCCATCGGTTTTGAAAGAGACAAGGACATCTTAGAAATTTTCGACTTAGCCGAAGAATTGAAAGTATCCAAAACAGCACTCAAAAAAGTATTGGGTCGCCAACTCGCAGCTCGTGTTTTAAACACTTGGCATGAGGATTTTGTCGATGAAGATACCGGAGAAGTTGTTTCTATCGAACGAAACGAGATTATACTCGACCGCGATACCATATTAGAAAAAGAACACATAGATAAAATAGTCGATGCAGACGTGAAGACCATCTTGCTTCACAAAGAAAGCACCAACCAAGCAGACTATTCCATCATTCACAATACCCTGCAAAAAGACCCGACAAATTCAGAAAAAGAAGCTGTCGAGCATATTTATCGTCAATTGCGTAACGCAGAACCGCCCGATGAAGAAACCGCAAGAGGTATCATCGACAAACTATTTTTCTCAGACCAACGATACAATCTGGGTGAAGTAGGACGATACAGAATGAACAAAAAATTAGGTCTCGACTTGCCTGTTGAAAAACAAGTTTTGACAAAAGAAGACATCATCACCATCGTTAAATATTTGATTGAATTGATCAACTCAAAAGCGGAGGTGGACGATATTGACCACTTGTCAAACCGCAGGGTTCGTACCGTAGGCGAACAGTTGTCGTCTCAGTTTGGTGTTGGTTTAGCTAGAATGGCAAGAACCATTCGCGAAAGAATGAACGTTAGAGACAACGAGGTATTTACCCCGATAGATTTGATCAATGCCAAAACATTGTCATCGGTCATCAACTCTTTCTTCGGAACCAATCAGCTTTCTCAATTCATGGATCAAACCAATCCATTGGCTGAAATTACACATAAGCGAAGGCTTTCTGCCCTAGGGCCGGGAGGTTTATCAAGAGAAAGAGCAGGTTTTGAGGTACGTGACGTTCACTATACCCATTACGGCAGGCTTTGTCCTATTGAAACCCCAGAGGGGCCAAATATTGGTTTGATATCTTCATTAGCTGTTTTTGCCAAAGTAAACAACCTTGGTTTTATTGAAACACCATATAGGAAGGTTATTGATGGGAAGATTAATTTTTCGGAAGAACCTATTTATTTGAGTGCTGAAGAGGAAGAAGGCAAGCTGATTTCACAATCGAATGTACCGGTGGATACTGCCGGAAAGATTGTTGCAGATAGAGTTATCGCCAGAGATGAAGGAGATTTTCCTGTAGTTGAGCCTACCAGTGTGCATTATGCAGACATCGCACCCAATCAGATTGCTTCTATTTCGGCTTCGCTTATTCCATTTTTGGAGCACGATGATGCAAACCGTGCTTTGATGGGATCTAACATGATGCGTCAAGCCGTGCCGCTTCTTCGCGCGGAATCACCTATTGTAGGAACCGGTTTGGAAAGACAAGTAGCTTCCGACTCACGGGTACTCATCAATGCAGAAGGGAATGGTGAGGTCGTTTATGTTGATGCAAATCAAATTCAAATCAAATATGACCGGACTGAAGAAGAAAAATTGGTCAGCTTTGAATCAGATGTAAAAACCTATCCGCTTATTAAATTCAGGAAAACCAACCAAAGCACCACCATCAATCTAAAACCAAACGTAAGAAAAGGTGATCGGGTTGCAAAAGGTCAGGTTTTATGCGAAGGATATGCCACACAAGATGGCGAATTGGCATTGGGAAGAAATCTTCAAGTAGCTTTCATGCCTTGGAAGGGTTACAACTTTGAGGATGCCATCGTGATATCTGAGAAAGTGGTTCGTGAAGATATTTTCACATCCATCCACATCGACGATTATTCTTTGGATGTCAGAGATACCAAATTGGGTGCGGAAGAACTCACCAACGACATACCGAATGTGAGCGAAGAAGCTACCAAAGATTTGGATGAAAACGGTATGATTCGTATCGGAGCTGAAGTCAATCCGGGTGATATTTTGATTGGTAAAATAACACCGAAAGGAGAATCGGACCCAACACCTGAAGAAAAACTCTTGAGAGCAATTTTTGGTGACAAAGCCGGAGATGTAAAAGATGCATCACTCAAAGCATCACCCTCACTTCACGGCGTAGTTATCGATAAAAAATTGTTTGCAAAAGTCATCAAAGACAAACGCAAACGATCAAGAGATAAAGAAGACATCACTGAGCTCGAATTGAAATATCAAACCCAATTCCAAGAACTCAAAGATATGCTTTTAGAAAAATTATTTGCACTCACCAATGGCAAAACTTGTCAAGGGGTATTGAATGACCTCGGAGAAGAAATTCTTCCAAAAGGAAAAAAATACACTTTGAAAATGCTGAATGCGGTAGAAGACTACACACATTTGAGCAAAGGGGTTTGGGTAGCGGATGATTTGACAAACAATCTGATTATCGATCTTATCCACAATTACAAGATCAAAGAAAACGATATTCAAGGCGCATTGCGAAGAGAGAAATTTACAATTTCTGTCGGAGATGAATTGCCTGCCGGTATCATCAAATTAGCCAAAGTTTACATTGCAAAAAAACGTAAACTTAAGGTGGGTGATAAAATGGCCGGCCGTCACGGTAACAAAGGTATCGTTGCCAAAATCGTTCGCGATGAAGACATGCCTTTCCTCGAAGACGGAACGCCGGTTGACATTGTTTTGAACCCGTTGGGTGTGCCATCCCGTATGAACATCGGTCAGATTTATGAAACCGTATTGGGATGGGCAGGCAAAAGACTTAACAAGAAATTTGCAACGCCAATTTTCGACGGCGCAACCATAGAGCAAATCAATGAGTTGACAGACCAAGCAAACGTTCCTCGCTTCGGGCATACCTATCTTTATGACGGAGGTACCGGTGAACGATTTGATCAACCTGCAACCGTCGGTGTCATCTATGTGCTCAAATTGGGCCACATGGTTGATGACAAAATGCACGCGCGTTCCATTGGACCATATTCATTAATTACACAACAACCACTCGGTGGTAAAGCACAGTTTGGTGGACAACGTTTTGGTGAGATGGAAGTTTGGGCACTCGAAGCTTACGGAGCATCCAGCACACTTCAAGAAATTCTGACCGTTAAATCGGATGACGTAATCGGAAGAGCGAAAACCTATGAGGCCATCGTGAAAGGTGAAACAATGCCTGAGCCGGGATTGCCTGAATCTTTTAACGTATTGATGCACGAACTCAAAGGTTTAGGTTTAGATATCAGGTTAGAAGAATAATCTACAATTGATTATTATTTTGACAGTGTATTTTTTTAAGTAATTAAATTTTATTATTACCATTATCATGGCTAGAAATAATGAACAAAGCATAGCACCTCGATTCAACAAAATCTCAATCAGCCTGGCTTCTCCCGAAGTTATACTTGCAGAATCCAGAGGTGAGATATTAAAACCGGAAACCATCAACTATCGTACGCACAAACCTGAGCGAGACGGCCTTTTCTGCGAAAGAATCTTCGGTCCGGTCAAAGATTATGAATGTGCGTGTGGAAAATACAAACGAATCCGGTACAAAGGGATTATTTGTGATCGTTGTGGGGTTGAAGTAACCGAAAAGAAAGTTAGGCGTGACCGTGTCGGCCACATCAACTTGGTTGTGCCAATCGCGCATATATGGTATTTCAGGTCGTTGCCAAACAAAATTGGTTACTTACTCGGTTTGCCATCTAAAAAGTTGGACATGATTATTTACTATGAAAGATATGTAGTCATTCAACCCGGTAATGCCAAAAATGAAGAAGGTGAACCGCTTAAAAAACTAGATTTCTTGACCGAAGAAGAATATTTGAATATTTTAGACACACTTCCTCAAGACAATCAATACTTAGACGATTCCGATCCAAACAAATTTATCGCTAAGATGGGAGCCGAAAGTTTGATAGATTTATTGGAAAGAATTAACCTAAGCGAGCTATCTTATGAATTAAGGCACAAAGCAGACAACGAATCTTCAAAACAACGAAAATTAGAAGCCTTAAAAAGGCTACAAGTTGTTGAATCTATGCGCGAAGGCAATCTTATCAAAGAGAACAAGCCTTCTTGGATGATTTTGAAAGTGATTCAAGTTATACCACCCGAATTGCGGCCTTTGGTGCCACTCGATGGCGGACGATTTGCAACTTCTGACTTGAATGATCTATACAGAAGAGTTATTATTCGCAATAACCGTTTGAAAAGATTACTCGAAATAAAAGCACCTGAAGTAATTCTCCGAAACGAAAAAAGGATGTTGCAAGAAGCCGTTGACTCTTTGTTTGACAACACCCGAAAAGCATCAGCTGTAAAAACAGATTCAAACAGGCCTCTTAAATCCCTATCCGATTCACTCAAAGGGAAACAAGGCCGTTTCCGTCAGAACCTACTCGGAAAACGAGTTGACTATTCAGCACGTTCAGTCATTGTGGTAGGCCCGGATCTCAAATTGCACGAATGTGGAATTCCAAAAAATATGGCAGCGGAGCTTTACAAGCCTTTTGTCATACGCAAACTTATTGAGCGAGGAATCGTTAAAACGGTTAAGTCTGCCAAAAAAATCATCGACAAACGCGAACCAGTTGTCTGGGACATACTCGAAAACGTCATCAAAGGACACCCTATTCTTTTGAATCGTGCTCCAACACTCCACAGGCTAGGAATCCAAGCATTCCAACCAAAATTGATTGAAGGAAAAGCACTTCAACTACACCCGTTGGTTTGTACTGCATTCAACGCCGACTTTGATGGTGACCAAATGGCAGTACATTTACCATTAGGGCCGGAGGCTATACTTGAGTGCCAATTGCTTATGCTGGCCTCTCACAACATCCTGAATCCAGCCAATGGCTCACCTATCACGGTACCTTCTCAAGACATGGTTTTGGGGCTTTATTACATGACAAAACCCAGAAAGTCTGTGCCTGAATATTTTGTGAAGGGGGAAGGTTTAACCTTTTCTTCTCCGGAAGAAGTTATCATTGCATACAACGAAAAAATGGTTGATATCAACGCCATGATCAAGGTACGCGTTTTAGATTTAAATGACCAAGGTGAATTGGTTAAAAAAATAGTTGAAACTACTGTGGGAAGGGTTTTATTTAACCAAGTTGTTCCAAAGCAAGTCGGTTATATCAACGAGCTTTTGACTAAAAAATCCCTTCGAGACATCATAGGGAATATACTAAAACAGACAGATACACCGACTACGGCCAAATTCTTGGACGGTATGAAAGAAATGGGATTCAATTATGCATTTAAAGGAGGCTTGTCTTTCAGTTTAGGTGATATCATTATTCCTAAGGAAAAACCAACACTCTTAAACGAGGCAAAAGAACAGGTAGATGAAATCATGGCCAATTACAACATGGGGCTTATCACCAACAACGAGCGATACAACCAAGTGATCGACGTTTGGACTTCTACCAATGCACTCTTGACCGAACTTTCCATGAAACGCATCCGAGAAGACCAACAAGGATTCAACTCTGTGTTCATGATGCTCGATTCAGGTGCGCGGGGTTCTAAAGAACAAATCCGGCAGTTGACCGGCATGCGTGGATTGATGGCTAAACCTAAAAAATCTACCGCAGGTGGTGGAGAAATTATCGAGAATCCGATCCTTTCTAACTTCAAGGAAGGTTTATCAATCCTCGAATACTTTATTTCTACTCACGGGGCTCGAAAAGGTTTGGCAGATACAGCTTTGAAAACGGCAGATGCCGGTTATCTCACCAGAAGATTGGTGGACGTATCGCAAGATGTAATAATCAATTCGGAAGATTGTGGTACACTGAGGGGAGTGGAAGTAAAAGCCCTAAAGAAAAATGAAGAAATAGTTGAATCACTGGGTGAAAGAATTCTCGGAAGGGTTTCCTTGCACGATGTTTACAATCCGTTGACAGATAAACTAATTGTTCGCGCAGGGGAGGAGATTACTGAAGCGGTTGTCGAACAAATTCAAAATTCACCCATTGAAAAATTAGAAGTCCGCTCAGCACTCACCTGTGAAGCTAAAAAAGGGATTTGTGCCAAATGTTACGGACGCAATCTCTCAACCGGAAAAATGGTCCAAAACGGAGAAGCAGTTGGTGTTGTGGCAGCACAATCTATCGGCGAGCCGGGTACGCAGCTTACTTTGCGTACTTTCCACGTAGGGGGTATTGCCGGAAACATTTCCGAAGAAAATAAATTGGCAGTTCGTTTTTCAGGACGCATTGAGATTGAAGATTTGAAAACCGTATCGGGTCAACATGCAGATGGTTCCAAAAATGAAATAGTTATATCCAGAACTACCGAATGCAAACTATATGATGTCAATACAGGAATCTTGTTGATTACCAATAACATTCCTTACGGATCTACGCTTTTTGTGAAAAGTGGGCAGGTAGTCAATGCCGGTGACATAATTTGCCAATGGGATCCCTTTAACGGAGTCATTGTATCTGAATTTACAGGGAAAGTTTCCTACGAAAATGTTGAACAAGGCGTTACCTTTCAAGTTGAAATTGACGAGCAGACCGGATTCCAAGAAAAAGTAATTTCAGAAGCAAGAAATAAAAAATTAATCCCGACCTTAAACATTCTCGGAAAAGACGGCGATATTATCCGATCATACAATCTTCCTGTCGGTGCACACATCATGGTCGATGACAACGAGAAAATCAAAGAAGGTAAAATTTTGGTTAAAATACCCCGACGTTCGGCTAAATCAGGCGACATCACCGGTGGTTTGCCAAGGGTAACCGAATTGTTTGAAGCGCGTAACCCATCTAATCCCGCCGTGGTTTCAGAGATAGATGGGGTGGTTTCATTCGGGAAAATCAAACGCGGAAACAGAGAGATTATCATCGAGTCTAAATTTGGCGAAATAAGAAATTACCTCGTTAAATTGTCTAATCAAATTCTCGTTCAAGAAAACGACTTCGTCAGAGCCGGTATGCCACTTTCGGACGGATCTGTTACACCTGAAGATATCTTGCGTATCAAAGGGCCTTCCGCAGTTCAACAATATTTGGTTAACGAAGTACAAGAAGTTTACCGTTTGCAAGGCGTTAAAATTAACGACAAACATTTTGAAGTAGTCGTGCGTCAAATGATGCGTAAAGTTGAAATTTTAGATCCGGGCGACACCCTTCTCTTGGAAGGCCAATTGGCTCATAAAGATGACTTTATTGAAGAAAACGACAGACTTTTTGGCAAAAAGGTGGTTGTCAATGCAGGGGATTCTACCAATATAAAGCCGGGGCAAATCGTCACGCCGCGTGAATTGCGTGATGAAAACTCACTTTTGAAACGCAACGACAAAGCTTTGGTAGAAGCCAGAGATGCCGTATCAGCGGTTGCTACACCAATATTGCAAGGCATCACAAGAGCTTCCTTACAAACCAAATCATTTATCTCGGCTGCTTCTTTCCAAGAAACAACCAAAGTCCTCAACGAAGCTGCTATCAGCGCAAAAGTTGACGGATTGGAAGGCTTGAAAGAAAACGTAA
>Ga0100379_10003166_pt1 | contig 15163 bp, 17 predicted proteins | sample CryGeymeta201503_FD_80418 | JGI IMG/M metagenome (GOLD analysis project Ga0100379, IMG submission 80418) | Groundwater microbial communities from Crystal Geyser aquifers in Utah, USA - Crystal Geyser metaG 2015-03 | ecosystem: Environmental > Aquatic > Deep subsurface > Groundwater | place...
TGTCTGACGAAATGGGTGAGGGTTCAGAGGCGGCCGCACTCACCGTACCACTGGTCACATTTTGGGCCCCGGGGGTCGGTAGGCCGGTCACCCATCCACTTGCGGTATATTGTCCCGTTTCTTTTGTGACATTGTCACCGATCCCCTGCCAGTTCTCTCCACCGACCATTTGATCAACAATGGTGCCGTCCGCCCTCGTGAGGGTGAGGGTGGCTCCCGTATTTACGAGTGCTCCTGTATAAATCAAAAAGGCAGTACCGGGTGCCGACGCCTCACTCGTGCGCTCAAGCACACTGTAAGTTCCGCCGGGTAACATACCCGCAAGTGAGATCTGTAGATTTTGTCCATCACTGATCTGCCACCCCTCGACACTCACATCACTCCCGGCATTGTAGAGCTCGATCCATTCATGATTAGCTGACGCAGTACTTCCCATCCAGGCAATTTCACTAAACGAAACACTCGCTTCGCAGATCATCGGCAGTACAACAAACAGGGTGATACTGAGGATGGTACGCATAGAGTTTAGGCAAATGGGTTACGTCCTTTAAGGGGCGACCGCAACAGCTGTTTTACCCGAGCGATGTCAACCGTTTGCGGTATCTTTGCATCAGTTGACGTGGTCGTCTCGATCTCTCTTATAGTACTACCAGCCGCTGGGATACTTGATGGTGAAGACGAAATAGGCGGCGTTGGTTCAGGGTCGGATGATCCGGTATGGGTCTCTGGGACTGACACTTGATTCACCTCCTTGATGACGGCCGCAAGCGCGGACTTTAGTGACGAAGGATTCGGTGCTGATGTCGCTTGCGTGTGTGGGGTGACTGGTGGCCGAGGGGGTTGGGAAGATTGGTCTGGGGTCCTCACCTGGCTAGCAGCAGGGGTTGCTTGAGTCTTAGTACCACTTGCTTGGGGTGAGTGGGCGTCAGGTGATGTTGGCGAGGGTCCGGAAGATTGTGAATGAGGCTTGTCTGATGGTCGAGGGACTGGCTTCGACAGTTCACCCTCATCTTTTCTGCTTACTTGCTTTAAAATGGCCCGCAAGTCATCCAGCGATGGGGACGAGGTAGGTTTCATCGGTCGTCGTTTTTGATCAGTTCGCTCAGGCGGTCGAATTGAGCGCGCGGGAGGCATCGTATGTGGGCGTGGCGATCGTCTCACTTCACCACCGTCTTCTGGCACTACCTTGCGTGGTGGCACTAACTCGACCGCAGGTGGTTGAGAGGGAGTCTCTACTTGAGAAGGTGATGTCTCTTCAGTTAGCGTGACACTAGGTGCGGTTGATGGATTTGGTGGTGGCGCTACGCTCGGAGAGGTGGAGGCATCGCGGACGGGCGTTTCGACTCGCGGTGTCGACGGTCGGTTTGCAGTGGTACTCGTTTGCGTACTCGTTCGATTACCATTTTGTGCGGGAGGGCGACGTGTGTCTGTCCGTCGACTCGCACTTGGTTCTGGCTTCACGGGATTATGCAAGAGAGCAACAGTCTCCTCGACTGCTTCACGCTCATTAGCAAATAGTTTACGACTCGACGCAATCACCATGTTCCGACAAGAAATCGGTGGACGCTGCACTGGCGGTAGCGTCTGCGCTGAAAATGGTTGTGAGCCGATACCATCGATCATGAGTGTCAGATAGATTTGTGCAAAACCGAGATTCACTAAGTCGGGAGCCAGAAATCGTGGCGAGAAAACCGTCTCAAGTACCTCCGCATCAAACGGCCCAACCCGAAACGCCACTGTGGTTCCCACGTTACCAAAGACTGCATTACGAACATCTTCTTCCATCTGCTCAATGTACTGGTGCGCAATAATTAGATTGAGGTGGTACTTTCGTGCTTCAGATAAAATATTAGCAAACGTGGCATTCGCAAAACTTTGGAATTCATCAACATAAAAATAAAAGTTCGGCATTGTCTTCATGACATCAACCGATAGATCTGCTCGACTCATGGCCGCGAGATAAATGCGAGTCGTCAACATCGAACCAAGGAGGTTGGCGTTGGTCTCACCGATCAACCCTTTTGAAAGATTCATAATGAGAATCTTCTTCTCATCCATAATTTTTCGAATATCAAAACTTGAGTGTGGCTGCCCGATGATATTCCGAATCAGTGGGTTACCGGTGAACTGACCAATTTTATTTTGAATAGCGGGGAGCGCCTCCGCGGCAAACCGATCCGTGTAGTTGGCGAATTCGTCAGTCCAAAAGGCTTTTACCGCCGGATCTTTAATGTACTCGATCACTTGATTACGGTAGGCTTTGTCGACAAACAAACGATTGACCGAGAGGAGGGTCGTGTCAGGATACTCAATGAGAGCCAGAAGTGCGTTAGTCAGAATGTACTCCATACGCGCACTCCAGGCGTCAACCCAAATTTTCTTAAACGTGGACATGAGTCCAGACACTACCAAATGTCGCTTATCAGGACCTACGTCTTCCATCACATTAAACGCAATCGGATGATTGAGATCAAATGGTGCCAAATATACAACGTCCTTGACGCGGTGCTCAGGAACATACTCAAGGAGTGTTTCGGCGGCCGAACCATGTGGATCGATAAATGCCATCCCTTCTCCATTTTGGATATCTTGCGCCGCCATATTTTCAAGCAAAGTCGACTTACCCATGCCCGTCTTCCCAACGACGTACATGTGCCGCTGTCGGTCCTTAGCCTTAATACCAAAGGGAATCGCTTGTCCACGCGCATCTGTCTTTGCAAAAAAAGTAATCTTGTCTGGATCAAAGGTGCTCATACACCCAGTATATCACTATCGGAGCCGCTCAGTAGTAAACTCAATAAGTCGATCGATATCCTTAGTTCGTTCATCAGTACCAAGTACTACGATGACCACTTCACGTGTCGCGGTACGAGCTGGAAACTCATGAAGTGACACGGATGTCTGGCGCGCCGCCAATGTCTCTCCAACTTTACCACCCCGAAAACTACTGGTAGATGTGCTCGTATTAAAATTCACGAGGGGACCAAATTCTCCAGCGGTGTAAGCGGTACGAACCGCTGCACGGCTTGTGAGATCAAGGATGAATGAACGTTGCTCTCGAATGTGGCGCATGAGTAAAAATAAATCATACGCTGTGGATTGATTCCCTGCCGACAAGCCTGAAGTATCAACAAACAGTGTATGTGACATTCCGAGTGCTTGCGCCTTTTTATTCATCGCCGCCACCATGGCTTCTGCCGGCATTTGAGCAGCGAGTACTTCAGCGGCCTCATTGGACGACTCAACCAAGAGTAACTGTAATAGACTATAGACCGATACCGAACTACGGTCTGCCAGACGAGGGATGAGCGATGCGACGAAGTTTGTTTCCGTCACGCGTACTCGTGCATCGAGATCAAGTTCTTCTGCGACAATGAGGGCCGTCATGAGTTTTGTAATCGAGGCAATCGGCAACACGTCATTCACAGCCTGACCAAAGAGGACAGTGCCTGTCTCACGATCAGCGACCAGGTACGCTGCTGCAGTCACTCCCACAAGCGGCGCATCGTACACGAGCGGACGAGCTACCTCTGGACGATCATGCACCAGGACTGGTGTACCGAGTGCTACCAGTTCAAATAACTGTACTGCGTCACTGGTCTTTAATTGAATACCACCTTCGGCTCGATCCATCTCCACGGTCCGGCCATCTGGATAGAGTGGTGCACCGTGAATAGCGTAATTAGTCGCAAACGCGATACTCCATGGCAGTATCGTCTGTGCCACTGTGGCAAATTGTTCAGTCTGTTTACCGGTCGTCTCGTAAATACCAGCCGGAGTCTCCCACCATGAACCAGCTGTTCCCTTATTCACAATTGGTACACTAAGACGCAAGACCCCGCCTTCAAAATACCGAAGTTGCATGGCTACTAAGTCAACCTCGATAAACGAGATACTTTGCTCAATAAATGAATCGCGTGTTTCCGTAAAAAAACTCGCCTGCATCAGGGCGCCATGGCTCCCCCATGGTAGCGGGGTTTTGATATCCTGATCTGTATCATAAATTGTCACGAGCGGTGTGGCACGTTGCGAATTTCGCTCGAGTCCACTCAGCCCTAACTCTGCAAGCAGACCAACGCACACCGCAAGTAAGGCAAAGCTTCCTAGTTGCATGGCACGATGCCAACGAGGATGCCCATTTGCCTGCCTCGTCAAAACTGACTGCGGGATCAATAGTCCAGTATGAAGGGTGGGGGTATCATCGCGCGATGACGACAGAATGACCGTCTTCGGTCTAAAATCAGACATGCCTGTATCATACCGTACCAGCACCTCAAATCAGAGTGTATCTGTCGATAAACGTGGGCCAGAAGGCTTGAAACCAATCCGCAAACTGGCCCATGCCAACTGGTAACTGCGTCCGGGGCTGATACCGAAGGATCCTACCCGCCTTCGTAATATCTGCTTTCGTTATACACCTCGATCGCTTCACTCCGCGTCATTCGCTCAGCGAACTTAAGTATAGCCATGTCGGGACGACTCCACGGACCATACACAGTAAAAAATCGAAGGCACGTTGCTTCAATGCCGTAGAGGTGATGATACTTGTACAGTAATTTCTGCGGCCCGCTTTGTCGCCGCATAAATAGAAACTGGTTTGTCGCCGGGTGCTGTCTCTAAAAATGGAACTGGTGTCGTATCGCCATACACTGATGACGTAGACGCGAATACCATACGAGACACATGATGCCGGCGCATGCATTCAAGGAGTGTGAGCGTACCGTCTATGTTGGTGGTCGTGTAGGCATGCGGTACCTCACGTGAATACCGTACCCCGGCCATCGCTGCCAGATGACACACCACATCAAACTGCTCTCGACAAAATAACGCATCGAGCGCTCGCTCATTGGTAATAGCAATCGTTTCCACGGTGATACCTGGCAAAATACCGCAGCGACTCGCGCCGGCTTGAGTCGGACAACGTAGTAGGCATTACACGAATCGATCGCAACGATCGTGTGGCCCACTTCAAGTAATCACCCGAGCTGTTCGACCGAGTACTCCTTGATCGGTGTATCGTGACTGATGCCAAACATGGGCTCCCCTCCTTTATCTCCAACTTATTCAAGTATGTCTGGAGTGCTCGAAAAATTCAATCCGGGTGCGAGTGGTGGCACAAACGCTGCTTTGGTGTAGATATTTGACGGCGCCCACACCATATAACTCATCACTCCAGCGTCGTAACTCGCTTGAATCTGTGCCCGCACATCCTCTGCGTCATAATCCCCTCCATAGTCAAAATCCTGGATCCACGTACGAAATTTTTCCGGCCCAAACACAGGCTTTGTGTATCGACCGGAAAATGTTGGTGAACTCGTCCCAACCGCTACCAGGATGGGTTTGTGTAAAAACCCTTGCATTGGTGTCGTCGATGCTTGCATACGATCAACGCCTGTTTTCATCGCATGATATACCACCTGATAGGGATGATCATTTGGATTCCCTAGACCTAAAAAACTCTTCGGGTAGTGCGATGGATACACCATGGGTACAATAAAATCAAAGTATGGGGCCGCTCGATCTTGCACCTGCCCAATCGAGAGATCATCGTAGTTGGTTGTGGTCATACCAAAAAGATCTGTCGACGTCCAGGGGGTAGACGTTGCTCGACCCGTGTGTTCATGACGGACCGCAGCAAACCGAGTCTCATCACTCATGGCAGTATGGAGGTAGCTAAAGAATGCTTCCAGGTTTGCTTGCTTATCTCGCCCATGCGGACCAGCATAACTTTGCGGAAACGCAATATCCTGCATATTACCATCAGATGGATAGCGAACATAATCAAAATTTAATTCATCAAAACCAAGATTATAACTTTCAACCGCGAGTGCAATAATATGATCCCAGTACGGCTTGGCCGCCACATCAATAAATGATAGTCCCTTGCCATCTCGCCAAACGGTCACGCCGTCAGCTTTTGTCACGGCAAGTTCCGGGTGGTTTGGTGCATAGAAAGGATCCTGAAAAACGGTAATCCGACCAATCACAAAAATCTCATTGTCATGAAGCATCGCAATTAATTCACGCATGTCCCGCGCACCGCACTCGGCTGCTTCCCACGCTGGTTGCCACGCGGGATTATTCGGAGGAAACGAAATCGTCCCCGAATAATCTTTGATGTCGATGACGACAGCATTAATTTCCGTCTCCTGAATAAACTGCACCAAGCGCTGACGGAAACTCGGCGTACCAGCGACACAGGCGGTCATATAGATAGCACGAACGGCCTCAGGGAGTGGCTGATGGCGAACGACTGGTCGCGTATCAGGTGGTGGTGTACGTAACGCTTCACTGATGATGACCTCACTATCATCCGCCACCTCCTCCACTACCAACTCCTGTTCGTAGGTTACCGCAGTAAACGGCATCGGGATGAAGCTCAGCGCCGCAACGGCACTCACCATCACGCCTAAGACTCCATACAATAGCGGCATAGTATTATTCGAGTGCTTGATCATCAAATAATCGCTCGGTGGTTTCAACAAATGAGTCTGTCCCTCGCTCACCATCACCCCGATCAATCCGCTTCAGATAGGCATCACGGCGTAGGATATATCCGACCAGCACCAAAAGCGCGCCGATTCCCATCACCCCCCACTCCCGCCAAGCATCAGGAATACCGAGGGTAGGTACGAGCACCAGTACCACACCTAACAGAAAAACTAGGGTTTCTTTTGACATACTGAGCAGTATACCAAACAATCTCATCTTTGGTCAGAATTGAGTCGTGTATGAGACCTAGGCATTACCGTGGATCGATAGGTGCCGAAAATATGACGACAAACTCACCTTTTTGTTTAACTGGCGTCTCACTCAAGATGGCATGTACCAATGCTGGTGTGCCAATTATAAACTCTTCATGCAGTTTGGTTTGTTCACGCGCCAAGCGTATCTTTGCTTCAGGATACACTTCCCCAATCTGGTTCAGCAACTTCATAATCCGATGGGTTGATTCAAAAAATACCACTGGCTGGACATGGCTCGTGAGATTACGTATGAATGTCTCACGACCTTTTTTAAGTGGAGCAAACCCAAGAAACGTAAACTGGTTACCCACAATACCAGCAATCGAAATAGCCGCCGTAACGGCTGATGGACCCGGGATTGCTTCAATCCGCGCACCCATAGCACGGGCGCGCGCGATCAAGAGCACGCCAGGATCACTCACTCCAGGCGTGCCAGCGTCTGAAACGAGTACGAGATGTTTGCCGGCTCCTAAGTCAGTGAGAATTTGTTCATGGGTAGCATCACTCGCATGAGCGTCGTAACGCTTGAGTGGTTTTTTAATCGCATAGTGCGAGAGGAGCTTTCCGGTCACTCGCGTATCTTCACAGAGCACGTAGTCACACTCTTTGAGTACACGTAGTGCTCGCAATGTAATATCTTCTAAATTACCAATTGGTGTCGCCACCACCGAAAGTAAACCGGTCGTTTCGTGATGCATCATATTTGTACGCTACCACTTCAGTATCAAAAAGCCAAGGCAAAATGCAGCGTGTGCTTCACCTGGTAGGTTCTCTCAACTACCTCAACACGACGTGTAACATCACGTACGGACTATTAAATCGTCAGAAAGCTCGCGAGCTTCGTCACCGTTCCAGCACCCATGACAAGTACCACATCATCACCAGTAACCACCTCCCTGAGGGTACGTTCGGCGTCTTCTAGGGAGGCGACATAACTTGTCTCAGGCACATATGCAAGCGTCTTGACCGCGAGCTCGCGACTTGAGACTCCCCAGGTGTTTTCTTCTCGTGCAGCATAAATCGGTAGTAAAAAAACTCGATTCGCCCCAGAAAACGCTCGGGCAAAATCCGCAAATAAAGTGGCGGTACGGGAAAACGTATGTGGCTCAAAAATGACGGTCAGCTGTTTATCAGGATAGAGCTCACGGGCACCAGCAATCGTTGCCTTAATCTCAGTCGGATGATGTCCATAGTCATCATACACTGGCGCACCATTACAGGTACCCTTATACTCAAATCGACGCCACGTTCCCGCGTACGCGGACAGGGTGGCACTCGCTCTCGACCGATCAAGCTTTTCTCGAACTGCGACCGTAAGCGCGGCGGCGGCGTTCATCCGCACATGCATACCTGGCTGCTTCATCGAGGTCTGTACATCAAGGTATTCGGTATAATCAAGTACGGGTACTGACGCATCTTGTACTACTGCTGCAATAATCGGGTCTTTGGCGTTCGTCACCACATACCCTCCTTCACGCACCTGTCCCACGAGAGTCTTGAAGGCCGCTTGTACGTCTGCTAAATCACGGTAGTAGTCAGTGTGTTCATACTCGATATTCGTCATTACGAGCACATCAGGTGTGAGCGATAAAAAATCGCGCTTATATTCACAGGCTTCGATAATCGCATACTTACTCTTACCTGCCCGAAAATTACTGTGCGTACTCGCCCGGAGTGAACCAATGATTGCTGTTGGATCTTTCTCAGCTACCTCAAAGACGTCAGTCAACATGGCGGTTGTTGTTGTCTTGCCGTGAGTACCCGCAACTGCGATGAGATAATAGGGATTTGCCACAAGACCAAGCGCATCAAAATAGTTCATCATTGGTACCCCAAGGGCGCGCGCAGCCACCATCTCTTCGTGCTCTGGAGACATGGCCTCGGTGTATACGATGAGCTCAATATCGCTTGTCACATTACTCGCTACTTGCGATACGTATATTTGTACCCCCTCTTTGACGAGCGCGTTCGTGATCGCTGAAGTCGCGCGATCTGACCCACTCACCACTTTTTTCTCAAAGAGAAAGAACCGGGCCAAGGCAGACATACCGATACCACCAATACCAATGAAATGAATTCTGGATACGCGAGCGAGCTGAATACTTGACATACACGTGACATATCATACTATCACGCCAGCATCGTTCCACCAAAATAAGGGGTAGCCCAACATGGCTAACAAAAAACGCCACCTCTGGGAAGATCCGGCCGGTATTGTGCACGTCAAACTACTTGGTCAGCAAGGTCCGCTCGATCATAGAGCGGTTGAAAAACGCTTACGTGACATGAAACTGTGCACCAGGCAGACACCCACAACCATGTCCCCACAAAGCATCTTCCCACCGGTTGGGGAAGATAATCGTGGGCGATATACCATTGCCACCAGTGCATGCACAGACATCAGGGCCGACGGTGCGACACTGCCGAACGCACCGGGAAGCGCACTCGTTATGGCTACTCGTGACTGTCCGAGTGTGATTGTGGTAAACACCGCAACCAGGGCGGTCGCTCTCGGACATGCCGGACGAGATTCTCTCTTGATGAATTCAGACTGCCTCACCTGCAACGCCGGAATCATCAGTAACCTTGTCGCGAGCGTCTGTCCTCGGGGATCTGATCGCAGCATCGTGACTGCGCACATTACTGGCGGGATTAGTGCGAAGCACTTCTGCCATCAGCACTGCGAAGAGAAGGTGCGGCCATTTCATAATCGCTGGAGAGAGCGTGCAGTCACGACACAGCACAATGACCGGGTGGTGTGGCGACTGGATCTCCGCTGGGTGATTATGCAACTCCTCAACGAACAAGGGGTTCCGGCCGAGCACATCAGTCACGATGACCTCTGCACCTGGCAGACGCCCTGGCTGGGGAGTAAGCGTGCCACTGAGGCTGGGATCCTCAACAAAGAACGGGCCAACTGGGTGATTGTACTGCGGCGTTAACACCCTGTCGCTCTACAAGTATTGGCGTGCCGGTAGGCACGCCAATTTCATTATTAATCAATTGCCGATTGACTGCATCAGTTTAAGCTTGCATACTGCTCTAAACGAAACGTACGCATGAATCGTATCAAACTCTTAGGTGGACTCATCATTGCCCTTTGTATCCTCTTTAGTGGCGTATTAATGATATATCTTCAGATGGAGGGTTACAAAAATTGTGAAATAAGCACCTGTGGAGCGATACCATTCATGTACTTTATCACCGCTCCATTTTTTACTAGTGGTGCACTTGGTATCTTGTTTAGCACCCTTATCAGTACCGAGGAATCTGCACTTTTGCCTGAAACGCGACAATCATTAAAAACAATTCGCTTCATTAGTATCCTTAGCATAATTACCTGGATAGTACCCCTACTACTGATGTTTGTGTATTTGCCTACAAATTAATCATACTCATGTTATATAATTCAAATGAACCAAGTCGAAGGAGAATTAAGAACACACGAACTGGTACTCCTCTTTCGCAATCTTTTTTCCGCTCTGCGGTGAGCGTATTATTGAAGACTCACTATCAAAACAATATCACGAGATAGACTATTCTATAATTCGAGCGCGCATACTTTCCGAGAGGATCGCCTTCCATGTCTCAGTTGGCTCTGACGTGAATGACTGACCCCACCACGACACATAGCTGACACCATACGCACGAGCTAATTCCATCATGCGAGCTACCTGTGTAATTGTTGGCCTAACTGACGCCCGTTTTACTAACTCAACTGGAAGCGCCTGAACTAGCTCGGGATTATATTGATCGACAAACGCAAAAGCTTGATAGACCATGACATACTCTTTTTCTGGTACCTGATCATGAAGCCAGACTAGATACTCTTCTATAGCTTGATCATATGAGATGAGAGAACCAGCCGAATATGGTCCAGAAAGTTGTGCGATCTCAGTGGGTATGCCATAGACATCAAACCCCACCACATCAGCATACTGACTGTAGGTTTTGACTTGCGTGAGATATTCTTGTCGTGATCGCTCGTCTTGGGTTCCTTCACTATCAGCCAAGACTGGAGCATGAACCATAATGATAGGGAGCGTATTATCAACTTGTTTGATTCGCTCATACAGTTCATGAACCTGATGCACAGAGATTTCTCGATGGACAGGCTCGTCGTATGTAACGATAGCTTCAATCTGAGATCGGCCAATACACTCGATAAGTGCCCGGAGGGGATCGGCAGCAAACGTTGGTAAGTCACCGACTGGATACAATATTTCAGCCGGAATAATAAGCCTCACCCCCGCATCACGCAGCGTGGTATGGAGTAACGTAGGTTGATCACACGGTGAAAGAAACTCAAACTCATACCCAAGCGTACGCGACTCAGGCACTTCTTGGTATTGAAACGTGGGATAAAAATACAGGATGTGATGATCTGCTAGTTGCCGAAAGATCGTGCGGGTATCTGACAGCAGATCGGGTATGCGTGGTACACCAGCGGCGATAATTTTTGGTTCGGAACGTATCGAGGAAATTATTTCTGGCCGCACTAAAGGCGAGTTAATGGGTGCTGGGGCGAGGAAAAACCAACTCACAAAGCCTGCTACCACCAATACAAAGATGATTCTTTTAATGTTTCGTCTCATAAAAACAGCGCATGAAGTCATCATTTCGCTCATACTCATTTTTAAATAGACCAAAGGAAGCAAAGCCGGGCGAGAAAAGAAGGACGTCACCCGGCTCGCCTGCAGCGAGCCCCGTCGCCACCGCCTCTGTCATACTCATAACCACCGTTGCCTCAGGGAGCGCGGGTGCAATGCGATCAGTCCCCGTACCTGGCAGCAACACCACCTGTTTACAGTAGCTCGGAATCTCCTCGAGAAGTGACGCGGGGTCGATGTCCTTGTAGGCACCGCCGGCAATGAGGATCACATTCTTGTCATCCACATTCCCGACTGCCCGCAGACCAGCAAGCGTCGCCTGGGGAGTCGTTGCATTATTATCATTATAAATCTTCACGCCATCTCGTTCACCCAAATACTCCAAACGCCCTGGCACGCCCGTAAACGTCGCCAGTCCGTGGAAGATTTCCTCATCCTCAAGTGAGAGGGCCTTCAGTGTTTCATACGCAAGTGCTGCGTTAAGGCGATTGTGTTCTCCTGGCATCGACAAGAGTGAATCTTCCGGAATGATCGAGGCATCGGCTAAAACGACTTCTTGTCCGAGCGAAATTCCGGGTAGGGATTTTGCTCGGACGAACACCTCAGGCGTCGTTATGAGTACTCCACTTTCATCTTGATACCGAAAAATATTTGCCTTATCAGCAAAATACAGATCCATTGCCTCATCGTAACTTCGACCACCAGCTTGGTAATAGTTCAGGTGATCATCCATGAAGTTGGTAAACACTGCCACCTGCGGACTTACCTTTGCCCATCCGAAACCTTGGAGTTGCCACGAATCAAGCTCCATGACACAGAGCGAATCTTCCGTCACCTCCTTCAGTAACTGCAAATTAGACACGCCACGAATATTTCCCCCGAGCAAAATATGCTCACCAGTCACCACAGACAACACGTGATGAATCATATGTGTAACGGTACTCTTGCCACGCGTACCCGTTACCCCAACAATTGGTACGCCTGACAATTGCGCAAACAAAGCCGCACTTTGAGCCAACAGAATTCCAGCCGCTCGACACTGTACAAGCACTGACTCATCAAGCGGAGTACCTGCCCCCACTAACACAAGATCGGCGTCCTTAAAATCAGCAAAATCATAGGGGCCGAATTTCCAAATAATACTTGGGTATTGGGCTAACTGATGAATCGCTGGCTGCATTATCTCTTGTGACGCTGCATCTACCACCGTTACGTGCGCGCCCGCTTCGACCAGAAAGGCCGTGTCGCCGATTCCTCTACCGAGGAGACCAATACGCATCACCGTCACTCGTTTTCCAACAAAAAAATCAGTTATCATTCCAGTATCATAGGTAAAAATCGTAGGTTTGCCTAGTGTTATGCTATACTTTTTGCCATGAAAGAATCATATCGTCGCAGTCTCGAAAGACTAAAAGTATTCCCAATTATTGCTTGGACGATACTTTTCTTGTTCTCCTACTTTGTCTATTCGATGGTCCTTGAACTGCGAGCGGTCTCCGCGGAGTTACGAACATCAACCGAACGCCTAGAACGTGCCGTAGCCGAAGACCCCAGCATGATCACCTCTTTTGAGTAAGTCATACCATGGTTTCGATCACCCAACTCAGTCGGCGTTTCGCATCGTATTCAATTGTTGGCGTTAGTACCTACGGGATTGATCTCGTAATTATCTACGTCGCCTTAACATGGTTTGCATTGCAACCAACATCTGCGATAGCACTTGGTTTTCTTGTGGGTGTTAGTCTCAATTACTTTTTTTGTTATACATGGGTATTTCGAGAAACCACCCGTCATCCACTGACTGGCTATGCCATATTTGGTGCAACCGCCCTCCTTGGTGTCATCGTTATCACCAATGCAACGACACTCATGATGAGCGCACTCGCTTTGAACCCATACATCGCTCGCACAGTCGTCGCCATCGTGGTTGGCATTATGAATTTCTTTTTCAACACTTTTTTCAATTTTCGTGTCTTCTAAATCGGGTGGTATACTGCCCACATGGCTCGGGTAACCACTACAAGTAAAATACTCTTCGCGGTGATCATTATCGTTTTAATCCTCACTGGATCATTTTTCCTGGCGGCGTACGTCCGCGACAGTGTGGCAGCCCAAGCCCTAGTGAGCCAGTTTGGCTATATCGGTGTCCTCATGCTCGCTGTGGTCTCTGGGCTGAATGCCTTTATTCCAATTCCTGCTGCCACCTTCACCGCAGTGTTTACGGCCGCCGGCCTCACCCTCCCACTCATCGTCGTCATGTTAGTCCTCGGTACGATTATTGCTGATTTTACAGGGTATATTTTTGGTCGCTGGGGACGTGAATTGATCACTCATAAATACCCTCGCACCCATCGCACCGTCACCAGCGCAGCGCAGAAACACCGTCGCTGGCTTCCCTTCCTCATTACTGGCTATGCCGCGTTCATTCCCTTTCCTAATGAAGCAGTAATAATTCCCTTAGCCCTATCTGGTATCCGTTTTGAAATGATGTTGATTCCACTACTGATCGGTAACACGATCAATCAAGCCGCCCTCGCCTACGGTATCCAGAATATCTTTAGTTGGTTTTTTTAAGTATCCCAGTCGACTGATCAAAAAAGGCGGCGGCGCCAAAGAGCATCGTCAGGAGTATCGTCGTCTCCATGGTCATGTTGTAAAGGTACCCTAGAGCGACGACGATACTACCAAGAAATCCAAGCACCATCATCCACACACAGACGACTCGAGAAATTCCGTGGAGCGCAATCCGAGTCGCAGTCAGTGCGAGCGCGCACCCAGACATACCAATCACGATGAGCCACAGTGTTTCAGTCGCACCAGGCGTAAGTAATAAAAATTTATAGCCAACTGATAAAATCACCACACTCATATACAGAAATGCATGTGCGTGCAAAAACACAAAGAAATTTCTTGGGCGAACCGCAACCGTACGGTCTTGATGATCAAAATACAACCACCAGAGAGTAATCATAAATAATAAGCCAGACACCATTACCAAGGGCTCAAAAAATGTCAGGTCGACCGCTGTGTTCGATAGCGCGACCACGATCATACTCTCACCCATCACTAACATTAAAAATAATCCCAGGCGCTCTTTCAAATGCGCCACATTCAGCAATCGTACAACATTATCTTTACCAGTTGATAGCGGTGTCAGCACATCAAGTGTCAACGCGAGTAATGCGACAACGTAGTGGTATGGATTTGGTATCAACGCCGACAGTACCCAAAGTACTCCAGCCACAGTCAAGCCCTGGACGATGTTATACGTCACGGGAGCTGTTTCTGGATGGAGACGATACATCCGGAGGAGCATAATGACCTGGAGAAACCGCACGCTCGCAAGCGTCATAAAAAAGCCGACATACTCCCCCACAAAGACGGCTGGCATCGTCACACTCATCAAGAACGCACCAACCATTTTTACCTGAATGAGTAACTTATCACTGACCGTCTCCGAGTCTTGCATATTTCGATTAACCGAGGTCGTCCACCACGCCACGAAAATTGCATACGCGACAATGCCACTATTTAACCAATCATACGGGGTCGTATGATAATCGGCGACCAAATACGTGAGCTGAGCAATGAGTGCCACGTAGGCTAAATCATAGAACAATTCAATCCAACTGGCGCGCTTGAGTTCTACTGGCATAGTTCTAGTATACCTAGATCACACCGACACGCGAGCCCTTACATTTTTTGTAATTATTTGCTATAGTGCACGGCACGCGCGCTTAGCTCAGTTGGCTAGAGCATTCGACTGATACTCGAAAGGTCCTAGGTTCGACCCCTAGAGCGCGCACA
>Ga0100379_10003174_pt1 | contig 15138 bp, 10 predicted proteins | sample CryGeymeta201503_FD_80418 | JGI IMG/M metagenome (GOLD analysis project Ga0100379, IMG submission 80418) | Groundwater microbial communities from Crystal Geyser aquifers in Utah, USA - Crystal Geyser metaG 2015-03 | ecosystem: Environmental > Aquatic > Deep subsurface > Groundwater | place...
AAAGTGTAGTAATTACCGGTACACCAGGTGGATTGGGGGTTAAAAAGAAAGATGCTAGTTTTGCAATCACTACTATATCAGCTAAAGATCTGGAACAATTAGCTCCTACTAGTACGGCTGCTGCATTAGATTTAGTTCCGGGTGTCTGGTCTGAAAGTTCTGGTGGTGTTGCAGGTGCTAATATTTTTGTAAGAGGTTTGCCTTCATCAGGGGATGCACCTTTTGTAACTATGTCAATTAACGGCGCACCTATTTATGGAACTCAAACGCTTTCATTCTTTGAACAAAGCAGTATGTTCCGGATAGATGAAACTGTAGGAACAACTGAAGCGCTAAGAGGTGGACCTAGCTCAGTATTTTCTAATGGTGAATCAGGCTTGACTACAAACTTTAATCTTAAAAAGGGTACTGATCAAACCATGGGAAAAATTAAGTACACCACATCTGATTATAATGAACAAAGAGTGGATGCTGTTTTAAGTGGTCCGATTTCAGAAAAGTTTTATTATATGGTTGGCGGTTATGCAAGAACTTCACCTGGTATAAGAAACACAGAATTTAATTCTGAAAGAGGAGCACAATTTACTGTACAGCTAACCAAAGTTTTTGATAAAGGTATAGTAAATGGATTCGCAAGACTTACTAATGATCATGGGCAATGGATTTTGCCGATGGCTTTAGCTACTGGTAACGAATTAGGTGAATTCTCACCGCTTGGAAATGCTACACGATTCAGAACTTTGCGAATAAATACTCAGGGTGACAGCGCCCATTATGATTTTTCTGATGGTCGTGGTTGGAAAGGAATTGTAAGCGGAATTAATTTTGACTATGATTTAGGCAGCGGCTGGACAGTTCGAGATAATCTATCCTACACTTCAGGTGATGCTAATACTTTGGGATTTGTACCAAACGGAAGCCCTATGAGTGTATCTGATTTATCAACAAAACTTGGCGGCATTCCTATTAAAACAATCGGAGGTAAAACCCTTACCTCGGGTTATGTTCAAAGCTATGGACATTGGGTAGTAGAAAAACAACTTGAATCTCTTACCAATGATATAAGCTTAACCAATGAGATCTCTAATCATAAAATTACCGTTGGTGCATATCAATCGTTCTGGTCTGCACAAGATTTTTGGACAATTGGTAATCATATTGTTGTTGAAAATGTAGCAAATGGTGATGTTATTAAAGATGTTTCTTCTAACGATGTTGGCGGAAGCTGGAACTTTGGTATTAATGAAGCTGGTGATGCAAGAACTATTGCTGTATATGCAGGTGATTCATGGCAGATTACAGATAAGTTTAGATTAGACATAGGTGGTCGTTATGATTTCTTTGATCTTAATTTCACATTAGATGCCGGCGCTTGGCCAGATGGAGTTACTGATAAAATAGCTAATCTGGAAGGAAAAGACTGGGCTGGTACTGCGGCTATTAACTATGCGGTTAATAATAATTTTGGCGTCTTTGGTCGTGCATCAAAAGGTAATTTATTTCCGCACTTCGATCAAGTTAGAGATGGTGACTTATATAACTTAACTGAAGGAGAACAAATTAGGGATACGAATGGAAATGTATTAAGTGTTAAGGGAACAGTAGATGCAAATTTATTCAATCAGTTTGAAGTTGGGGTTAAATTTGATCAGGAATTCTATAGTTTATTTATTACAGGATTCGTAAATACTGTAGAGATCTTTGATGGAGATGTTGGTGCTCAAAGAGTAGCAGCACTATTAAAAACCAGAACTTATGGAGCTGAAGTTGATGCAGCGTTAAGCATTAAAAACTTCAAAGTAAGCCTTATTGGAACTTTCCAAAATGGAGAAATAACTGAATCTGCAAAAGCTCCAACTACAGTTGGAAATAATATTTGGCGTCAACCTGACATACAATTCCGTTTCGCCCCGAGTTATGATTTTCAAATTACTCGGAACCTAAGTGCATCTATCTACGGTGCGGTTAGATATGTTGGGAAAAGATGGAATGACAGAGATAACTCATTTGAATTAGATTCTTACACTAAGTTAGATGTTGGTCTTGATGTTTATACATCAAGTGGTATAACATTTAGTGTTAGCGGCGATAACCTGAATGATTCTGATGGGTTAACAGAAGGTGATCCTCGCGATCCTAATTCTAAAAATGGTCGTCCAATTTTAGGCCGCTCAGTTAGATTTTCTGTTGGAGTTAACTTTTAATAATTGTTTTTAAATCTGGGTGTCGTTAAAGCACCCAGTTTTTTTAATCTTAATAACTTTGAAAAAAGTTTTTATTTCATTTCAATATATTAACTTTCTTTTAAGAAATTAATTTACAATCTTACTTTTAATTAATAACATTTAACAAAAGCTATATGAAAAAAAATGGTATTAAAACAGCATTATTTCTTAATTACTTTGTCTTTGCTATTCTTTTAAATACTGTCGGTATAGTAATACTTCAAGTTATTAATGACTATAATGTGAGCCGAGTTACTGCCGGGAGCCTTGAGGCTTTTAAAGATCTATCAATAATGATACTTTCTTTTTTAGTTGCTTCGTATATACCAAAAATAGGTTACAAAAGGTCTATGATAGGCGGACTTTTTGCAGTAAGTCTTGTTAGTATTATTGTTGCTTTAGTACATCATTATTGGATTGCTCCTTTGCTTTACATTGTAACTGGTGCAAGTTTTGCTTTTATAAAAGTGTCGGTTTATTCCACAGTTGGTATCATTACAAATAATCAGAAAGAGCACACATCCTTTATGAATATTCTTGAAGGTGTTTTTCAAATTGGGTCATTAACAGGTCCTATTATTTTTAGTTTTATGATTGGCTTTAGTAAATGGACTGATACTTATTGGATTATTGCTGTATTAACATCTTTAGCTTTACTTTTAATGTTTTTAACAAATCTAGATGAAAGCAGTGTTAAAAGTAAAGAAGAAAAAACTAATATTTTAAGTATGATTAAATTATTAAAAAAAACTGCGGTATGGGTTTTTGCTATTTGTGCTTTTTTATATGTGATGATAGAACAAAGTTTAAATACTTGGCTGCCGACTTTCAATAAAGAAATTTTTAATCTAAGCGAAGCAAGAACTGCAGGCTTATTGGCAATCTATCCTGCATCAATAGCAGCAAGCAGACTTTTAGCAGGGTACTACTCAAAACATATTTCATGGATAAAAAGTCAATTGATTCTTCTCTCGGGAGCTTTTATTGTAATTTTAACTGTCCTAATTATTACATCAGATTATCATTTGACGCAAAATATTACACACGATAATACACCCCTACTGGCTATAATAATTTTACTAACAGGCTTTTTTATTGGTCCAATTTATCCAACCATAGTTTCAATTATTCTTAGTAAAACAGAAAAAGTTCAACAAAGTGCAATGACGGGCTTAATAGTGGTTTTTTCAGCATTAGGCGGAACTTCGGGTTCATTAATTATAGGGTTGCTTTCACAGAATTATTCAGTTCATTCTGCATTTTATTTTCCACTAATACCTATTACACTTTTAGGATTGCTGTTATTTCCGTATAAAAAAATTACCGATAAATAAGACAAAATAATTAAATAGTAAAATGGTTTTAATTAATGAAATATTATTTTTATGTTGATAAAAATCTAAAGGCTTTATTAAAGCAAGAAGATACAGACGGCGATAAAAAAATAACAGTTGATGACAAAGGCCCTAAAAAATTTAATCTGATTAGCATTGACGGCAAAAAATTAGAAGTCTGGGGAACTTATTACTTATCAGTTCTTTTACAAGAGTTGTACTTTGCAAAAGAATCTAAAAAAAAAATATTATTACTGAATAAAGACATTATATTTCAAAATCCTGTAAAACATGCATCAGAATTAATAAGAAACATTTTTTGGAATGGCTTAACACGAAGTATTGATGAATCTAATTTAAAAAATATTATTAGTGATTCTAAAATAAAACCCAAAAAAAATTATATCTATGTACCTTTAAAAGATGCTAATGCTTATAATTATTTTAAAAGAATAGAAAAAAAAGAAAAAAAATTAAATCTATCAGTTATAAAATTACCTTCTTTGTTAAATGATAATCAATTAAAAAATATTAATAAAAAACCAGGACTCCTTACACTTGGATTTAATAAAAATAAAAGAGGTAAAATTAAAGGTATTCCTTTTGTAGTACCTGGGGGGAGGTTCAATGAAATGTACGGATGGGACAGCTATTTTGAATCTTTAGGTTTAATAATTGATGGAAAAATTGATCTTGCTGTTTCAATGGCAGAAAACTTTTTTTATGAAATTGAACATTACGGTAAAATTCTAAATGCAAACAGAACTTATTACCTCAACAGATCGCAGCCTCCTTTTTTGACTTCCTTAATTCTTAAAATATCCACACACCAAAAGAAAAAAAACAAATTGTGGCTGCATAAAGCAACTTATTATGCAATTAAAGAATACTTGACAGTATGGACAGCATCAGATAGATTAACTTCAACAGGTCTAAGTAGATATTTTGGTTCAGGTTCCGGGATGCCACCGGAAACAGAACCATCTCATTTCAATGATGTTATAAAACCTTTTGCTAAAAAATACAAGATGGGTATTTCACAATTCAGAACAAAATATTTAAATAATGAAATAACAGATGATAAACTGGAAGAATATTTTTTACACGACCGAAGCGTAAGAGAATCCGGACACGATACTAGTTATAGACTTGAAGGAAAGTGTGCTCATTTAAATACTGTTGATTTAAACTCACTGCTTTATAAATATGAAATTGATTTAGCTGAGATAATAAAATATGAATTTAATAATAAATTTAAATATGAAGAGAAAATATACAGCAGTTTATTCTGGTTAAAAAAAGCAGCTGCACGTAAAAAAATTATTAATAAATTATTGTGGGATGAAAAAAGAGGATTCTTTTTTGATTATAATTTTGTTACCAAAAGGAAGACTAATTACGAAAGTGCAACTACTTTTTATCCACTTTGGGCAAATATTGTTACTAATAAGCAGGCGGCACTTTTAGTTAAAATGGCTCTCCCTTTGTTAGAAGAAGCCGGTGGTTTAGCAGGATCAACAAAAAGTTCTAGAGAACTGACAGGGAAAAATAAACAACAAAAACAATGGGACTATCCCTTTGGATGGGCTCCTCACCAAATTATTATTTGGCAAGGACTAAAAAACTATGGTTATCTTGAAGACTCAACTAGGTTAGCTTACAAATGGTTATATACTATTGTGAAAAATTTTGCAGACTATAATGGTACAATTCCGGAAAAATATAATGTTGTTTCCCGCAGTCATAAAGTATTTGCTGAATATGGAAATGTTGGAACTGATTTTGAGTATATAACTAAAGAAGGATTTGGATGGATGAATGCTTCTTTTAAAGTCGGACTAAATTATCTAAGTGATGATTTAAAAACTAAACTTGCTAATCTTATACCTCCTGAATGGATATTTAAAAAATAGACCATAATTAAAAATTAAAAAAATCTTATAAATTGCCTTTACTTGCAACTTCTATTATTTTTTAACATCAAAAAAAGTAAAGCAATTGAGGATTAAATGAAAAAATTATTTGTAGCAATTCTATTATTTATTATTCCAGTAATAGCCCAATCCAAAAGACCCCTTACCGTTGAAGATATGTGGACTATGAAAAGAATCGGAGGAATTGAACTTTCACCCGATGGAAAGACTATTGCTTTTACTGTAACCGCATACAGCATTGAAAAAAATAAAGGCAATACTGATATTTATTTAGTTAACACTGACGGAAGCAATTTAAAAGCTTTGAAAAATTCAGATAAAAATGAAAGAAATCCAAAATTTTCACCTGACGGAAAACATATTGCTTATTCATTGGACAATCAAATATGGATATGTGATTTAAATGGAAAAAATTCAAAAAAGATAACAGATATTTATTCCGGTGTTTCCGGATTTGAATGGTCGCACAACGGAAATAAATTATTGTTTATTTCTTCTGTTTATCCTGATTGTAAAACACAAGATTGCATAAAACAAAGAGATAAAAAACAAAATGAAGATAAAGTTAAAGCAAAAATATTAACTCATTTAATGTATAAATATTGGAATCAATGGCTGAGTGATAAAAGAGATCATGTTTTTGTTTATGATCTTAAAACCAAAAAATATACTGATCTGAATTTTCAAAAAAATTATGATTCACCCCCCTTGGATTTAGGCAGTGGAAACGATTATAATTTTTCTCCTGATGATAAAGAAGTTACTTACACAATGAACTCAGAAGCAAGAGTTCAGAACAGCACAAACAATGAAATTTATATTATAGATCTGGTAACTTTAAAAGAAAAGAAAATATCACAAAGTCTTGGTGCAGACTCACAACCTGTATATTCACCCGACGGTAAATACATTGCTTTTACATCTATGAAAAGAGCAGGTTTTGAAGCCGATAGAAAAGAATTAACTCTTTATGACAGAAAATCCGGGAAGCTTAAAAATATCACCCCAAATTTAGACAGATCAGTTGGTGAATTTATCTGGTCGCCTGATTCCAAGAGCATTTATTTTACTTCCTCAAATGAAATTTTTAATTCTATATATAAAATAACTGTAAATGATTTAACAGTTACAAGAATTTTAAAAGACCATTTAAATAGTAATTTAAATATTTCTGCTGATGGCAAAACAATTTATTTCACACAGCAAAGATCAAATTTACCTTATGAAATTTTTTCAATGAATAGCGACGGTAAAAATATAAAACAGCTTACTCATCTTAACGCTGATTTATTGTCTAAGATTGAAATGATACCGATAGAAACATTCTGGTCAAAAGGCGCAGATGGAAATAGTGTGCAGTCAATATTGGTTAAACCCCCGTTCTTTGATTCTTCAAAAAAATACCCATTAATATTTTTAATACACGGCGGACCACAAGGACATTGGACTGATGATTTTCACTATCGTTGGAATATTCAGCTTTTTGCTTCTAAAGGATATGTTGTTGTTGCTACTAATCCAAGAGGAAGTGTCGGTTACGGACAGAGATTTACAGATGAAATTTCAAGAGATTGGGGAGGAAAAGTTTATTCTGATCTTATGAACGCATACGATTATGCTTTAGAAAATTTTAAATATCTTGATAAGAAAAATACTTTTGCTGCCGGCGCATCATACGGCGGATATATGATTAACTGGATTGAAGGACATACAGACAGATTTAATGCATTGGTTTCACACGACGGTGTGTTTAACACTGAAAGTATGTGGGGAACAACGGAAGAATTGTGGTTTTCTGAATGGGAGTTTGGCGGAACGCCTTGGGAAAACAGACTGTTGTATGAAAAATGGTCACCTCACAGATTTATTCACAACGCAAAAACGCCAATGTTAATTTTTCAGGGTGCAAATGATTTTAGAGTTGCTGAGGAACAATCCTTTCAGTTATTTACTTCTTTACAAAGATTGGGTGTGCCGAGTAAATTAATTTATTTTCCGGATGAATATCACTTTGTAACTAAACCTCAGAATGCAAAACTTTGGTGGAGCTCTATATTTGACTGGTTTGAAAAATATAAGAAGGAATAATAATGCAAGATTTAAAAGAAATTGAAGAAATAGATTTTGATTACGAAAAACCCGAAGAATTAAAAAAAATAGAGAACAAAACTTCAGAGGAAAAAACTGAATATGTAAATGAAAAACTTTGGGAAAAATTGGAAAAGGTTGGTAAAAAAATTTCATTTGCAAAAGATATGCTGGCTTTTGTTAATTATATGCGTGATCCGAATGTAAGTTTGCACAGAAAATCAATTGTAGTTTCTGCTCTTATTTATTTCATCTTTCCATTAGATGCAATACCTGATATTGCACCGCTTATCGGTTATCTTGATGACTTGGGTGTAATTGCTGCTGTACTAAAGTTTTTAGGCAGCGAACTTATACCTTATTATCAATAAACGATTATAGATTAAATTTAATATAGAATGGTAAATTTCAAAGTAAAGAAAAGTGAAATAATTTTTAAAGGAAAAGTGTTCGATCTTCAGGTTGATGAGATAGAATACGGAAGCGGAAATAAAGCTGTAAGAGAAGTTGCAGTGCATCCCGGTGGTTCTGTAATTGTTCCTGTTAAAGATGACGGAAAATTAATAATGGTAAAACAATTTCGTTATCCATTCCAAAAATTTATGCTGGAGCTACCTGCAGGCAAATTGGATAAAGGAGAAGATCCATTAAATTGCGCTGAAAGAGAATTAAAAGAAGAAACCGGTTATTCATCCAATAAAATTTCTAAATTAGGCGCAATAACTACAACACCCGGTTTTTGTTCTGAAATACTGCATATTTATCTTGCTGAAGATCTTCAAGAGGGGAATCACAACAGAGAAGAAGGCGAATATGGAATGGAAATGTTTGAATTTTCATTGGATGAAATAGAGGAGAAAATAAGAAACGGAGAAATTATTGATTCAAAAACTATTTGTGGAATTTATTATTATAAAAATAAATAGATTACATTGTATATTAAGTCATAAATTATTGATTTTGTTATTCCGAAATCGTCTACAGGCGAGGCATGTTTGTTTCGGAATCTAAATTTAAAGTTATTATGAGATATTGAACCAAGTTCAGTATGACTTTATTAGTAGGGGGCGTAAATAAAGTAAATCAATTTTTGAAATTGCGCTCAAAATAAGCTAAATTATCCCACCTATAAATAACCAAAGTATGTTAACATCATTAGAAATAAAAGACTATGCACTAATTGAACACCTTAATGTTGAATTCGGTGAAGGATTGAATATCATAACCGGTGAAACCGGTGCGGGAAAATCAATAATTGTGGATGCAATGGGATTATTGCTGGGAGGCAGAGCATTTACAGAAGTTGTGAGAAAAGGAGCTTCCAGGTCATTTGTTGAGGGAATTTTTAATGTTGAAAATAATAAAAAAGTTCAGAAATTATTAAAAGAAAATGAAATTGATCCAAGCCAAGAATTAATTATCAGGAGAGAAATTTCCCTAAAGGGCTCTAACCGCTGTTTTGTAAATGATACTCCTGTTCCACTAACTTTTATAGATCATATTGGCGATCTTCTTATAGATATTCACGGACAGCACGAACACCAATCTTTGCTTAAAACAGAGACCCACATTGATTTTTTAGATCAATATATAAATAATGATTCCTTGTTGAATGAATATAGAAAATCATTCAAAGAATTTCAAAATAAAATATCTGAACTAAATTCATTTAAGGCAAAAGAAAAAAATTTGAATGAGAAAAAAGATCTTTATTCATTTCAGATTAAAGAAATAGATTTAGTTAACCCAATTGAAAATGAAGATGGAAAATTAATTGAAGAATTAAAAATTCTTGAGAATTCAGAAAAGCTGCTCGAACTTACAGCTTCTATTTATGATCTGCTTTATAATAGTGAAAATTCTGTTCAGGATGTTTTAGGTGAAGTGAACAGAAAATTAAGCGAGCTTTCAAGAATTGATAAAACATTTACAGAAATAGAGGGAGAAAACAAAAATGTTCTTTCACAAATAAAAGATGTTTCCGATTCCATTCGTTCTTATAATTCTAAGATAGAAGTACAGCCCGAACAAGTAGAAGAATTAAGAACAAGGCTTGGCTCAATAAATTTATTAAAGAAAAAGTACGGCGGAAGTATTCAGGCTGTAATAGAACACAGAGAAAAAATCGGTGAAGAATTTTCATTGGCAGAAAATTTTACAGAAAGAATACAAGAAATTGAAAAACAGATTGAAGCATTAAGAAACTTATGTAAATTAAAGGCAATAGAAATATCAACCGGAAGGAAATCAAAAATACCATCAATTGAAAAAAGTGTAAATCAAACACTTAATGAACTTGGAATTGTGCATTCTTCATTTAAAGTAATGCTAACCCACACCGCTGCAGATGACAATAATTTTATTTTAGACAGCAATAAAAAAATCAAAATAACAGAATACGGCTGTGATGAAGTGGAATTTTTTATTTCTACGAATATAGGCGAAGATGTTAAACCACTTATAAAAGTAGCTTCGGGTGGGGAGATCTCAAGAGTTATGCTGGCATTAAAATCTGTACTTGCAAAAACAGAAGCTTTACCTGTTTTAATATTTGATGAAATTGATACGGGAATTAGCGGAAGGATTGCACAGAAAGTGGGAGAGTCTTTGAGCGAGCTTTCTAAAAGTCATCAGATCATTGCAATTACACATTTGCCCCAAATAGCAGGCAATGCTAATTATCATTATGCTGTAAATAAAAAATTAGCAGGTGGAAGAGTTGTTAGTTCAATTGTAAAGCTAAACAATGACGAAAGAGTTAATGAAATTGCAAAACTGATGAGTGGTGAAAAAATTACAGAAGCGAGTATCAAAGGTGCAAGAGAGATGATTAAAAAATAAAATAATAATTATAAAAATCTTAAAAAATTATAAATACAGTAATAATTAAAAAAAATATAAAATCAGTTTCTTATGATGTTCTTGATAAGGCTCTAACTTATTCTGTACAAAGAATTGAAAATGATTTATCTACATCTTTAGATAATAACAGATTTATGATTATTACTGATACAGGTAGAATTGGTAAAATGAAAAAAACAACAAGAAAAATTCAAAGAACAAATTATATTCCTCAAATAACGAATTCCGAGATTTTTATATAACTAAGTATATGATCTTTATTTACTTACAAATTGTCGGCCCGGAGGGCAGATTTTCCAATGGAAAATCTGGGTTAAAGTAAATCATTAAGCAAGAGATATAATTATATTTGTATGCTTTACAAATTCAATAGTTGATTTTTTATGAAAAATACTGCCCTTTACATTCACATACCTTTTTGTAAACATAAATGTATCTACTGCGATTTTTATTCAATTATAACCACTGACAATATCAATCCCTTTTTATCAGCACTAAAAAAAGAAATAGAATATTATGCAAAAGAATATTCTGAAGGTAGAATAATTACCTCTATTTTCTTTGGCGGAGGAACACCTTCTTTAATTGAATCAGATTATTTAAAAGAAATTCTCGAACAAATAAATAAATATTTTACTGTTTCTGAAAATGTTGAAATTACAATTGAGACTAATCCCGGTACAATTTCTTTAGAAAAATTAAAATTATTTAGAGAAATCGGTTTTAATAGAATCAGTATTGGAGTGCAATCCTTTAATGATAACGAGCTTAAATTTTTAACGCGCATTCATTCAAAAGATGAAGCTATTAAAACTGTTTATGATGCAGAGAAAGCAGGGTTTGAAAATATTAATATTGACTTAATTTTTAATCTGCCAAAACAGACAAAAAAAATTTGGATGAGTAATCTTAAACAAGCTGTCGAATTACCTATCTGTCACATTTCAGCATACAGCTTGATATTAGAAAGAGGCACTATTTTAAATAAAATGGTCTTAGACGGAAAAGTTACATTACAAGATACTGACTACGATGCTGATCTTTATTTATCAACAATAGATTTTTTATATTACAAAGGATTTCAACAGTACGAGGTTTCTAATTTTTGTAAAGATGATTATGAATGTAAACACAACAATGCTTATTGGCATTATCAGGATTACTTAAGCTTTGGTACGGCATCTCATTCTTTTATAGATGGAAAAAGATGGTGGAATTTTTCAAGTTTAACAAAATATATTTCTGAAATTAATAATAATGGAAATGCAGTTAGAAGCATTGAAGTATTAACAGATGACCAAAAATTAAATGAATATGTTATGCTTGCATTAAGAAGTAACGGACTTAATAAAAGTAAATTTAAAAAAATATTTGGCAATGTATGGCTTAATAGTAAAGGAAATCATTTTTCAAAAATGATAGAGAATAACTTAATTGGAGATATTTGTGGAAATCTAAAACTGACTAAACACGGATATGCTATTTGTGATGAAATATTAAAAAATTTATTGTAAACAAAAAAAATTATTATATTCACATTTAACTATTAAGTATTAAATACAGGTTGTTATGTTTAAAATAAAATTACACTGGCAGATTTTAATTGCTCTTTTTCTTTCAATTGTTTTTGCACTAATATTTCCCGAGTGGGTGGTTTATGTTTCTTGGACTGGGGATTTATTCCTAAGAGCATTAAAAATGATAATTGTCCCGCTTATTTTAACTTCAATTGTTTCCGGTGTGGTAAATATAGGCGATGCACAAAATCTTGGAAGATTGGGATTAAAAACAATTCTTTATTATGTAACAACCAGTTTATTTGCAATTTTAACCGGTTTAATTCTGGTTAATATTTTACAACCAGGTGTTGGAGCTAATCTTGGTTTTACTGAAAATATTGAATCACTAACAAATGTTTCCGATAGTCTCGGTAATATTCTTTTAAGGTTAGTACCTACAAATATTGTAAACGCACTTGCTACTGGAGATATGCTTGCAATTATATTCTTTTCCATTCTTATAGGATATTTTATAACCAAACTTTCAAATACTTACAAGGATCCCATTATTAATTTATTTAATGGAGGATTTGATCTAATGATGAAAGTTACTTCTTTTATAATAAAATTCACTCCTATAGGTATTTTTGGAATTGTAGCCGGTGTTGTTGCTGATCAGGCCGGAGACAAACATGCATTATTAGGAATTGTTCAAAGACTTGGAATTTATATGGCAGCTGTTTTAGGCGGTTTAGCATTTCATTCAATGGTTACACTGCCGCTGTTACTAAAAATTGTAGGAAAAGTTAATCCATGGTTTCATTTTAAAGCAATGACAACTCCGCTTTTAACAGCCTTTTCAACTTCATCTTCATCTGCAACACTACCTTTGACAATGGACGCTGTTGAAAATAATGCAGGTGTTTCAAATAAAGTTACAAGTTTTGTATTACCGTTGGGTGCAACTGTAAATATGGATGGAACTGCTTTATATGAATGTGTGGCTGCAATGTTTATAGCACAAGCATACGGCATTGATCTAAGTTTTCTTCAACAAATGATAGTTGTAGCCACTGCACTTTTAGCATCAATTGGTGCTGCAGGTATTCCAATGGCTGGATTAGTTATGATAACTGTAATTCTTTCTGCAGTTGGTCTTCCTTTAGAAGGGATTGGACTAATATTAGCCGTTGATAGAATTTTGGATATGTGCCGGACAACCATAAATGTTTGGAGTGATTCCTGTGGTGCTGCTATAATTGCAAAATCTGAAGGGGAAGTTCTTAATGTCTGATATTATTGATTTTTTGTAACTGTTCTATTCTGATTATCATCTAAATCAATAGTGTATTGAATTTTATTTGTATTTGGGTTACAACTAACAGCTGAACTAACTGATTCAACTCCTATTCCTTGTATTGAAATTTTAGAATTTGAAACTGAATTAATATTATAGTTACCATTACTAGTGGTATCTAATTGACTTTGTATCGAAAATCCGACAAAACTGCCACCACCACCTGCTAATGTTTTAGGTTTCTTAAAATATGCAAATGCATAATCAGCAAGATAATTTAAATCCATAACAACAGCATCTCTATTTGCATCAATAGAACTTTGATTAAAATATGCTATACCGGTTGTTACTGCAATTGATACAATTATAACACCTAGTGTAATTAATAATAATTGTTGTTGTCCCATTTTATTTTTTAATGGTTAAATTGTAATTAGAAAAATTAAATAAATATAATATAATATAATGAAAAATCAATACGATATAATAATTATTGGATGTGGCCCAATTGGGATGAAATGTGGCATTCAAGCCGAAAGAAGAAATAAAAATTATTTAATTATTGAAAAAGGATGTCTTGTAAATTCAGTTTATAACTATCCCACAAACATGACATTCTTCTCTACTTCTGAAAGATTGGAAATTGGCGGCATTCCTTTTGTCTCTCACGGAGATAAACCCACACGAAGAGAATCATTAGAATATTTTAGAAGAGTAAAAGATACATGGAAATTAAAAGTAAATACTTATGAAAAAGTTATTAATATTTCGGGAGAGAAAAATAATTTTACAGTTCAAACCGATAAAGACAATTACAGTTGTAAAAACATAATTGTAGCAACAGGATTTTACGATACACCAAATCTGTTAAACATTCCGGGAGAAAATTTACAGAAAGTAAAACACTATTTTGATGAAGCTCATCCTTATGCTTATCACAAAGTTGCAGTTGTTGGCGGAGGTAATTCTGCTATAGATGTTGCTCTTGAGACTTTCAGAAGAGGATCAAAAGTTGCAATGATCATAAGGGAAGAAAAAATTAAAGACAGTGTAAAATACTGGGTTAAACCTGATATTGAAAACAGAATAAAAGAGGGTTCGATTAAAGCATATTTTAATTCAGAAATTATAGGGATTTTTGAAAAAGAAATTGATATTAAAACTCCTGATGGGAAAATTACTATTGAGAATGATTTTGTGCTTGCGATGACAGGTTATCATCCGGATTTTAATTTTTTAACCAAACTAGGAATAAAAATAAGCGATGATGATTATTCTTCTCCACAATTTGACGACTCAACTTTTGAAACAAACATAAATGGTATTTATTTGGCCGGAGTAGTTTGTGGTGGAATGAATACGGGCAGATTTTTTATCGAAAATTCAATAAATCACGCACTTAATATATTTGATCACATTCAATCAAAAGAATAATTTTCAAGTTTTTTAAGTATTGCTTAAATTTCATTCAGTAATAAAAAATTAATTGAAAAGGTATAAAAAATGATTAATAAAATAACAGAATTATTAGGTGACAAAGCCGATAATCTTTTAAATTACAAAGCTAAGTTTCCCAAAGAACAGCTTAATTTGCCTGGTCCGGATTTTATAGACAGAGTTTTAATTCACTCCGACAGAAATGTAAATGTACTTAAAAATCTTCAATGGTTATTATCACACGGAAGATTAACCGGTACAGGTTATGTTTCAATCCTTCCTGTAGATCAAGGAATCGAGCATTCAGCCGGTGCCTCATTTGCACCAAACCCAATTTATTTTGATCCTGAAAACATTGTAAAACTTGCTATTGAAGGTGGCTGTAATGGAGTTGCATCTACATTGGGTGTACTTGGTATGGTCTCAAGAAAATATGCACACAAAATTCCTTTTATAATGAAA
>Ga0100379_10003184_pt1 | contig 15093 bp, 18 predicted proteins | sample CryGeymeta201503_FD_80418 | JGI IMG/M metagenome (GOLD analysis project Ga0100379, IMG submission 80418) | Groundwater microbial communities from Crystal Geyser aquifers in Utah, USA - Crystal Geyser metaG 2015-03 | ecosystem: Environmental > Aquatic > Deep subsurface > Groundwater | place...
AGGGTGAAGTAGAATGTCAATATTTGATAAAAGTAAAGCCCTAATTCAAAAAAGTCTAGCATTTAACTTCCACTGCCCTTGATGTTAATTCCAAGATTCGTGAATTTTGTCCGACAGTCGAGCAAACGATGATGAACAGCCCAACTGGCCTCTTTACATTTCCTAAACTATCTGAGATGTCTGCATTTCTCTATCTTGAGATAAGCTAGGTTGCAGCTAACCATGCTCGTATAAACTTCGAAAAGAGTTTTATTCAGCTCAGGATATGCTGCTTTGACCATCGCTGAGGCTAAATCTTACACGGCGTCGAAGAAGGGAAGAAGTCTTTTGAGGGGCTGATAACCTTCATTCATATACTGGTAGGCAATTTGAACATTTTTGATGAGGTCCTGAGATCCCCGAGCTCCTTCCTTGTATGAGTTGGCAGTTTCAGTAAAAATAACTCGCATGCTGTTGTAAGACCCCGCCTGATAGATAGAACTCAGATTGTAGCGGCTCATCACTATCTCAAAGGCCCACTGATCCTTTTGGTTCATTCCAGTCGTATCAATATCTGCTCCACCAAAGAAGGAGCTGTAATGAAAATTACAAGGAGTGTATGTGGAGACGTATGCCCTCATAAGGTCGACGTGGGCCGACAGGTAGTTGTCAAAGGCCACTTTCCGAGCCATAACGACTTCTCCCTGCTGCAACCGATTCAGCAGGTACTCGATGTCGGAAAGCTTTCTTATTTAAGCTCTAGTAGCATCCATATCTTTGGCGACTGGCGAGGCTGAACCAACAGGAGAGAGGGTCACTTTATCTTTGATAACTGCGCAGGGGAGAATGCAGAACATTTGATATTATAATCCGATCAATTACCATTGGAGCTTAGTAATCACTTAGAGTCGCAAATTAGGCTCTATTTTGAAAGTTGGCTTTCAAGGATCCAGCTTAGTCATTCAGATTATCGTATCAAGTCACGACTCGATTATGATGGTCAAGCTGTTATATTTTGTATGCCTCCCAAAAAAATAGAAGCTCTCGTTCAGGAACCAGACAGACATAAAGGTAGCACTTTGCCAACTCAGATGGCCTTTCTAAATCTCCCAATAAAGCCCAACAAATAAAAGTCTCTCAAAAAAAAGCTGATCAACCTCAAGGGAAAAGTCCTGATGGTAAAATTCCCAAAAATGGCAAAATCGCCTCTCCAAGCTCAGCTTAATTTGTAGGGAACAGTAAATAGCTTCAGGACAAAAAGTCGACAGGCAAAGAGAAGAAAAAGTAGATCCCTTCGAGCAAGACTGTCAAAGAAGCAGATTCAAAGGAAGGTAAAAGTCCCAACAAAAATGCTGCTTCAGGGAAGGGAGCCAAACAGGAAGAGAGAAATGTGAAGAAATCCAATGAGAAGGGTATTAAGGATAGGAGCAGTGTGAACTAGGTGCAAATGAAAGAGGAAAATCAGAGAAAAGGGAAAGTAGGTAAAGGTGGTATTGAGGCAAAAGATCCCAGCACATAAAGTCCAAAAGGAAGGAACCCTCAGAAAGGTATTGAATAGGATAGTCAGGTCTCGGGAAGAGCGTGCCAAAGATTGAATCAAAGCCAAAGAAGGAAGAAGACATCATCAAATAAAGTGGGCTTCTCGAGGCTTATGAGCTGTTCCTGAGAGCAGTGTGCAAACATGGTTTACCCGAAGGCAATGTTTATGAATTTGCGGCCCAGCAAATTTAAAGGTTCTAGCGAAAAAAGAGGGCCAAGTAACTGAAGGCTAGAGCTTAGCAGTAGATAGAACGAGCAGCGATGAAACGCTCGGAGCGTCTTCAATCGATATAAAATGATTGACAAATGCGAGTGAATTTTAATATTCCTTTTGATATAATAATGGAGGAAGGCTCAAAGGGGGAAAAAACAATAGACCCAGGGGTGTAAGGCGTCAACTAAATTATTGACTGCGATCTGAACCGATATGAGACTGAGGAGTCTGCCATCTTTGTAGACTATCAAGTCTAGAGCCTAACCAAGAGCATCAGGAGTTACGACTCTCTAAGTGTCTATGAACGTAACAGTCTGGCAAAGAATATATATTCCGTTAGATAAGTTGTTGGCTCTTCTCCTGAATACTTCCATTGGCTCCAGCAGCTTGTACATCCCTCGTTACTCAGGCCTCAAGCAACGAGGATATCCAAAAGTGCCTGCTGGCGTCCATCAGGCAAAAGATGAAAAGGGAAAGCTGCAGTCACCCAATTCATGAGTAGTTTGTTCTTCCGTTAACAAAGATGGCAGTGGGTTCATCCTCAGAGGTACTTGACTAGTTAGTGAGCTCAAAGAATAAAGCTGCAGTTTGCTGTGTTAAGTTCTATCATCCTTCAATCAGGACTGTTCCCCGACAATTGAGTTAGCCGTCAACCTTGCTAAGTAGGAAGTCGAGGAGAATAAAATATCTTCCCTTTACCTTGTCTCAGGATTGATAAGTTTGGTGCCTGAAGGTGAGCGCCCTCAACTTTATCAGATCTGCTGCTCCGTCTATCAAAAAGCAAGTGTTAAATTCAAGAAATAGATAATTCAAAGGATTTGGCTGCTGGCCCGTCCTCAGACTGGAAAGTTCATTGATGAGGAGGTAATAAATGGTTTCTTTCTGGAAAGATGCCGGTAGCCAATATGGGCGATCAGGAAATCCTGTGTGGAGTCACTTCCTTAGCTGGTATGCCTGAGTCGGTCCAAGAAGGAGGCTTTATGCTCCTGCTTATTGGCCTTCACCAAAGATGGTAGCAAAGTAGTCAGACTGACAGCATTCAAAAAGGTACCATAATTTATAGCAAAATACGGTTCTGGAGAGATCCCGAACAGTCTTTTTGAGCTATATCTATCACTCCTTTCACACCCCATCAATAAGGAGCTCAACAGAGACATCTAACTTCTATAAAAAATTTCTTTTTATTTTCCAGGAGTAGTGCAGACCTGCGGGCCAAGCAAATGGTCCAAACTGAATGACATCATGCTCCGGATTCTCAAAAACAAGAGCAAAGTACCCAGTTCTCTACTTAGGAAATAAAGATACCGATCGCCAGCAGCCTCCATCACATAGCGAGGTCAATCAAACAACTTCATGCCTAAAATTATTTGTTTCCAGTGATAGATCAGTTGTTGAAGGAGGAATCTGAGGACATAAAGCTGGAAGTCGTCAGGGTCTTTTCCCGTCTTCTATAGGCTTTTGATCAGAAAGCAAGAGAGCATCTCATTGATTTTTTCCTGGTTCTTCAGAAGGATTCGAAGCGTTGGCGAATAAGGTACTAGGTATCAAGGCAGCTGGGGCAAATCGCCAGGCTTTACTCATCTGACTTTATCTTTCAGTACATTTTTCCGATCACTCTCAAGCTCTGCAATGACACTCACAGCCAGGTCAGAACAGAAGCAGCCCAGCACGTTTATGAAGTCGTTCTTGAGCTCTAAAAGGACAAATAGATTCAAGTCATTGCAATCGAATCAATCATCTATCTGGGGTCTAGTTCAGTCTACCTCCAGAGACAAAATTTTTGTCTGATGGTCTAAAAAATGCTCAGCTTTGATATTTTTCAAAGTAGATGTAAAGAGGTTCTATTGAGTTTGGCATAGGACAGAGCTGTAGGTGTTCGAGTTGCCCTGGCTCATGCTATTGGGTCCTGGAGTCTACAGGTTTAATCATGTGCTCCCTTATTTGATGTTTTACAAGTGCTCGAGAAGGATTCAGAATAGTGTGTGGTGAATGAGCTCAAAGAGCCAAGCTAGCACCAGTGATGTATATGCTAATAACTATGTCAATGAAATCATTCCATCAGAGGAAGGCTAAGGAGGATCGGTCTGCCCTTAGCATTACCCTGAGGTTCATCTTTTTCCTGATGACTCGCTCTGATTTTTCCAGGCTTCTTTTAATGTGAGCAGCCTTTTTTATGTTTCTCATATTTCCGGCTAATTATCTGCAGTAGTTGGGAATCTCTGTTGCACTTCCGATTTTCACAAAAGGAAGCACGGGTCTCTGTTTTTCAACCTTTTTTGAGGCAATATCTCTGTGCATCTGCTGAGCTGTTTAAGATGATTAGGCTCTCTTCTTGGAAACCGCTTTCTCTGGAGTAGTACTCTCTGAGGCGGTAATAACAGGAGGTTACTTTTGATTGAAAGAATCTTAATTGCTGGAATCGATACTTTTTGAGTCTTAAAGCCAGGACATTTATGTGAGTCGTTTGCTTTCAATTTCTTAAAGCTAGGCTTCTCCCTCTTGCTTGATAGCAGGAGACTTGTAGTCTTTGGGAAGGGAGGCCTCGATAACTAGACCCTCAATTTTAGTGTTGTAGCTGACCTTTGCTTCTTTGGTGTCACCCTGAGCTTCTTTTTGCTTCCTGGCTTCAAACTAAAGTCTGTCAAACTCCTCGTCTATGTCACACAGCCCTTCCACAGTTTGTCTCCCTTCAACCTTGTGATCTTCCACAATTTATGCCCACAACTCTGGGATCCCCTTTTTACCTCTGATGGAGCTTTTAACCTACTGACGACACTCATCAACATTCGAGAGGTATTTTTTCAATATTTTTTATTATGTTCCTTGGCTGAAGATAAAGTGGTGGGCAACTCTTCTGGTTCTGCCCTGGAGATCTTCCATTTTTACACCTACACCCTGCTCTTTTCCAGAGAGTTATCCAAATATTGCCATAAGAGCTCGCTCCTTGTCTGAATCAAAATGGTACCAAAAGATGTCCATCAGGACGATGTGCAAGTAATTGGAGAGTCTAGGAAGTTCAAAACTGTCGAAGTCGGTTTATTCTGGGATGCTTCTGTTGATGTTGGAGTAATGCTCTTCCCCCTCTGGAAATCTCCTTGATTCCTGCTCAAGTCTGTAGGCCCTCGTTTCTGAAACAAATTTTTATCGGACAATCAAGCAGACCATTGCTTCGTACACTGGCATTTGGGAGCACTCCGCAGTCATTGCCTTCTCCAGAGCAGAAGGGAACTTGATTTCATATACCTGAAAGCTGATATGTTCTTCCTTCAGAAAGCGCTCCATTCTCTCCTGTATCTTGGTGGTCTCTAGGACAACAGCCACTCTCCTTCGCAATGAAATTACCCAGTACTTGATCCAATGAAAAGTCGCTCCCTCTTTCTCTAGCTGAACGGAGGTTCTCAGCTCTCGGATATAGCTTTCTTCAGCCAGGCCTGTCTGAACAGGAGCCTTAATGTTTTACGGCTCTTGCATAAGGGCAAGAGCTCCTTTTCGATCGATGTTTCTGTGTCGGCCATCTATTTCTTTAATTCTCTGTTTTTGATCCTCCCTAATGCTGATCTTGTGAGTCACGTTGAGCCAGTTTATATCAGAAGTGGGACCCTTCCTTTAGAGGAGGTTTACGAGTATTGTATTTTTCAGGATAAAATGCAGCTACTTGTTGAACTTTTGAGCCTTGTATCGAGGTCTCATCCATAAGGCACTCCTCTGCGTTCCTTTTGCTATCTTGAAAGGATCAGTCCCAAAGTGGTGAGGTTGGAGCACCGATCCAACTGTCAAAATATCATCGACATCCAAAGTTAGTCGACCAGCCAGCAAATAGAGTGCCTTCTGCTCTCCAAACTAGCCGATGATCTTTTTGAGGGTTGGCTGAAGGTCAGGTGGAAGGTTGATGTCTTCTTGAGGATAGATCCACATCTCCGAATCATCACAGACCAGGCAATCGTACTTGCCCAAGGTGGACTTGGTCAGAAGGTGGGCGATATCCGCCAGGTGTTCATAGGGTAGAAAGTAGATTTTCTGTTCCTTAGGAGAGTCCCCTTTAATCTTCCAGACAAAGTCAGGGTGAAGAGACTTCACGTCTAGATTTCTGAATGTTAGATTGGGGCTTCCACTGAAATGGGCCTCCCAAAGTGATGTCATGTGCTTGCTCCCTACCAGCAAGCAGTGCCTCCATTTGTTGCTTTTCTCAGCTAATCTAGAAAGCTGCTCCTAGAGGTAGAACATTCTTCTGAGCTAGGGGTCATAAATCAGTAGTCGATCCTGAATCATCGACTCAGCCGTCCCTTTCTTACAAACATTCATGCTCAGCAGTTGGTTGATTTATGTTAGGGGAGGTTCTCTAAGATAAACTCTTGGCTTCAGGCTGGCTATTATCTTCTGAAGGGAGGGGAGCTGGTTGATGGGGATCTGGTAGGTCTTTGAGGGAGAGTCCCAGGATGCCTGGTGTTGCTATATATCGAGGGATGTACTTTGAGGGCCAGGAGCAGTTCTGGATGTTGTGAGAGGTGTTCGGGTGGAAGGGAGCAGGTGTTGGGAGTTGTTTGTTAGAGAAAGAGGTGGTGCATGAAGCGATGATATATAGTACTCTGATTGATGAGTAATACTGAGAGTGTCGATTTTTATGAGTCGTGGGCGTAACTATTGAGGCAGAGGTAGGTATATAATCATTGATGCCAAAGCTTTCGAAGTTCGGATAGGCCTTTGTTTCGTACGGCAGTTACCACTACGACCCAGTGTACTTCTTCCTGACCCAGAAACCAGTGGATACACATCATCTGTGTCCCCATCATCGCAGCCACTCTCATTTCCGCCCTCAGCTATATTCCAATCTCCCTCACATTCCAGGGTTTCACCCTCGGCATCGACGCCCTCGCAATCGCCATCGTCAGCTCTTACTACGTCTCCATCAACATTGTCTTCGCCGTACTTAGTTTGCTAAGCAGCTGGGAATGTTCGTGATGATCCTCCTGATGACGGCAGGTTGGCACTTCGCCTTTTCGGGAATGCCTGAGGATCAATTCCTAGTATGGGTGGTTTCCATCCACATCCTGGCCTGGGTGTTCCAGTTCATCGGACACGGGGTCTTCGAGAGTAACAATCATGCTACCCAGAGAGGAAGCCTGCTCTTCTGGACAACCTCACCCAAATCCTGAACGCCCCTCTGTTCGTGGTGGTTGAGGTCTTGGGAAAGCTGGGCTACAAGTCGTCGGAAATGAGCTACTGGGAAAGCCTCATTCAGAAAAGAGTCGAGCAGTTCAGGCAATCCAAGGGTATAAAATCACAGTGATTAACCATCATTGCATCCTTCTCTTTTTTATCACTCCTCTCCCTCCTCCTTCTCCCTACTCCCCTCTTCATTCTCATTTTCTTTCTTCTCCTCCTTCTTCTCCTGACCCTCTTGCAACTTATAAGATTACTTTTATTTCCTTTCAATTTTTGCTGACAGGGCCTTCCTTTTGTCCTCGCCAGCCGAGGGACTATCTTTCTGCCTGAAGAAGGTCAACTATTAAGCGGTGGACAGTTTGTGGTGAAGGAAATAGGCCTTTTGTTTCAATCCTAATTTTTTTTTATGTTTCCAAAGATACCCCTGGCACTGGAAGAGGCTGTTGAGGGTCTTCACTGCACCTAGCCTCTCCTTCATGGCTTAGACGAGTCCTTTCCCTCCTTCCTTTTCGTCCAGCATTCCAACCATGTACCTTGTTTCTCCGGCATCTTTCTTTACGATCTGCTAGCCCCACCTTACAAGCAAAAATTTAAGCTTTTATTGGAACTATATTTTCTATATAGCGAGTGTGCATCCCACTGTTTTTTTGGAGCTAAGATGTTGTGCGAACATCTAAGCAAGGGTGTCTATGTGGGTGTTCAGAGGGAGAAGAATTGCCACACTGCTGCATATGCTCAGGGATAGATCAAGGATTGCGCCTAGAGGGGGCTCCATCTATGAAGGAAGCAAAGCCCCCTCTTCGTAGTACTCTGTTCCTCCCCAAGGTGGAGACATGTATACAAGGTCGATTTTCTCAGAAAAAATCTAAGAAGTGCCGATGGTGAGGAAGTCGTGGCAGGTAGGCATGATGTTGTTGGCCTGGTATATAGCAGAATTGTTTTTGAGGAGCTATAGCTTATGAGGGTCGATATCGTTGGCAATGACCTTTTTGCTGACAGAGGCTAGCTGAATGGAGTCTCCTCCAGCTCCACAAAACCCATCGAGGACCGTTGTGGAGCTGCTGGATATCCTGTTGGCAACATACTTCGCCACTGCCTCGGGAGTTACGCTATACCAGGATTCCTAGTCCAGCCTGATGCCTTAGTCGTACCTTTCAAACAGCAAGTGCCTCTTCCCCCAAAATTTTGCTACAGCCGGATTGCTCCAGACCTGGTGCTGTGCTGAACCACTTTCTAGGCTTTTCTTTTGCTGACTGAGACTGGTATAACTGGGCGTGATGTGGATGGAGGCGACCCTAAGCATGATTTTTCCCTTTGAGCCTCCCGCGACTACCAGTCTATTTTCCTTGTACTTGTTGATTGGCAGAGGGATCGTCTCCTTTCGCTTGGTAGTTCTGATACCCAGACAGTACTTTTAATACTCTCGCTGCACGTTGCTCCAGTCTTCAGCATCCTACTTTAAATCTTCCTCTCTCTGAGCCCCTCCTGACTCCTGATATTCATTCATTTATTTAATGTCTTTTCAGCCTTATTATGAATAATTATGCAATCAAAGCTGATCAGTCAGCAAGGTGATCGTCGCCGACAGCTCCCTACAAACAACCAATGCTTAGTCTGTTCAGTAAGTCCAACCTGTGCCCCTTGACCCTCAACAAACGAATGCTCCCGCCTGCCCTTACCTCTAACTCCTACTTCCCCATAACAACTCCTTTCTAGAAGTCCTCTCTTCCGTCAGTCGCCAAACACACCACTAGACCTCCTCTGAGCCAAAACTTGCCTACCCCGAACCACTATTTTTCTTCAAATTTTTCGAGGGTCTTTTTTGCAGCTGAGAAGGAGTCGAAGTCGAGGACGACCCATCTTCCTCTGAAGCTGGGAGGTTGTTGAAAGTCGAGGTGAACGTAGGCTCTGGCCATTTTGATTCTGGTGGTGTTGGAGAAGAGAGTTTCCAAAAAGGCGGGGGTGGGCTCCACAGGATCTGGGAATTCAAGCAAAATGCTTTTGCAGTGATGTTTTCCTGAGGGTTAAAGCTGCTTTTGAAGAGTAGTCAGTAGGCGGTCGTACTTTTGGAGGTCTCCCCTATAAAGTCCTCTAGCTTCTTTGAGGAAGGAGATGGCCTGATCAGTCGACCCCATCTGGTGAAGGATGCTGGCAAAATCTTTGAGGCAGGAATCTATCTTTTCTCCCTTCCTGGCAGCCTCGACGTACAGCATGGCCGCCTTGGGTAGATCTCTTTCCGAAGTCTATGCTGCTTTAGCCAACTCATAGGTGCATAGGGAGGTGTCTTTTAGTCGGGGCCTGCGCTTGGCTGCCTGTAGCAGCTACTGGGCTGCTGAGGTGATTTGCAAAAGGTTGCGAGTGGGCCTGTGTGACTTTTTCATGTTCTGCGTCTGCAATGTTTTTAATATTTGCCTGTTATAGGATAGACAGTTAAGCACTTGAATTCTAATTCACTTCAATCGATGCAGACAGGTACCCAATCCATCCTTCAAAAAGTGACCTCTGCTTTAGAAACATACATAAGCCTCCTCCAAAGTCAAGGCTACCCCTCAGCATAAATCATACGCCTCCTCACTTGCCTACTTCCAGTCCGGTGTTCCCCAACTGATCCAACAGACAGCCTCTCTCTCATCAGACAATACCTATCCGAACATTCCGACCTCTTCGCAGCACTCACAGACTTGCTGGTCAACACTTGGGCAGCTATTGAGGAGATGAAGGATGACACTGTGGAGACAATTTCCAGAAGAGCTGAGAGCAGAAGGTAGAAGCTACAGGGGAGGAAAGGGCAAAATATACAGGAGAAGAAGAGGAAGAAAGAGCGCAGCTGTAAGGGAAGAGCCATAGCTCAGCTGCAGGCGAATGCAATGGAGGCATGGCAAAGGGCCTAGGTTATCTGATATATTTGATATATATGACCTTTTTGAGATGCTGTAGAGGGTTTAGGCTTATGGGCAAATTGATGTTCTGTGGTTGAGGGAGGGTTTTAATTTAAAAAGATTTAAAGTGCTATAAAGATAGATTAGTGATGCAGGCGCCAGTGATGGTGATGAACACCAACACCAAGAGAGAGAGCGGCCGGAAGGCTCAGCTCACCAACATCCAGGCCGCAAAGGTACAGCACTCCTCACTCAGGCAGTCTCATAAATAGTGACCTCCACCCTTGGCCCTCAATCCATGCTCAAAATGCTCCTCGATCCCATGGGAGGCATCGTCATGACCAACGATGGGTATGTCTCTCCTTAACACAGCAACGCCATTCTCCGTTAGATAGACGTCCAGCACCCAGCTGCTAAGAGCGTCATTGAACTTGCGAGAGTGCAAGACGAGGAGGTTGGGGACGGAACCACCTCAGTGATCATTATGACAGGAGAGCTCATGCTAGCAGCTCGCCCCTTCATGGAAATGAACCTTCACCCAACTGTGGTTGTCAGCGCATACTACAAGGCCTTGGATTTTGCAAAGAAGGTCCTCAACGACATTGCCAAGCCAATCGATATATCAAAGGACGAGGAGGTGCTGACGGCCTTGGGCAGTTGCATTGGCACTAAGTTCGCCAGCAGGTGGGGTAAGATGATATCAAACCTGACCATCAAGGCAACAAAGACTATATTGAGAGAAGGGACTCGCAACAAGTTAAACCTTTAGATAAAGAGATACGCCCGTATCGAGAAAATTCCAGGAGGAACTCTCGATGACAGCGAGGTCCTGGACGGTGTGATGGTCAACAAGGACATTACTCACCCTAAGATGAGAAGACAGATCAGAAACCCCAGGATTATTCTTCTGGACTGTCCCCTCGAGTATAAGAAGGGAGAAAGTCAGACCAACATGGAGCTCAAGGACTAGAACGCCATGTGCGACGCTCTCGAACAGGAAATGCAGGAAATCGCCCTTATGTGTAACGACATCCTCAAGTGGAAGCCAGACATCGTGATCACCGAAAAGGGGGTCTCTGACCTTGCTCAGCACTTCCTCCTCAAAGGAAATGTCTCCTGCATCCGCAGAATCAGAAAGACTGACAACGTTAGAATCGCCAGAGTTTCAGGAGCCAAGATCGTCAATAGGCCAGAAGAAATCCAGGAGTCAGACGTGGGAACTGAGTGTGGGCTGTTTGACATTCGCAAGATTGGAGACGATTACTTTTCCTTCTTTGTTGAGTGCAAGGCCCCCACTGCCTGCTCCATCCTACTCAGAGGAGCCTCAAAAGATGTCCTCAATGAAATGGAGAGAAACCTTCATGACTGCCTTGGAGTGTCTAAAAATATCTACACCGACCCTAGGATGGTGCCTGGAGGAGGTGCATCAGAAATGGAGATTTCAGCAAGGTTGAACGAGGAGGCCAGCAAATACGAGGGCATTGAACAGCTACCATTCAGAGCAGGTAACTTATTTACTATTTAGTGGGGTATGCCCTGGAAGTAATTCCAAAGACGCTGGCAACCAACTGCGGAATGGACGTGGTCAGGATCATCACTGAGCTGAGGGCCAAACACGCTGAGCTCGGCAACCACAACTTCGGCATTGACGGCAACAACAAGAAGATCAGCGACATGGGAGATATCAACGTGTGGGAACCCATCGCGGTCAAGAACCAGGTGATCAAGACCTCAATTGAAGCCAGCTGTCTTCTACTGCGCATTGACGACGTTGTTTCAGGGGTCAAGAGAAAGGAAAAGCAGCAAAAGGGAGGACAGCCTGGGGGCATGCAGGGCATGGGAGCAATGCCTGAGGCGATGTAGACCTTTGGAGATGCCAGAGACGGATGATCTCTATATATAGTCATAGTCCCATTTATCTATTGAATTTATCTATTGACAAATCTATTCAGCATACTGACAAGCCAGAAAGCCATAAAAAAATAATTCTTCCCAAATCTTCTCTCTGTATTACCGGTCTCTCCAAACTAGTGAAGCTTACTCTCCAAGGCATTCTTGCTGCGTAAGAGTTTGTTTCAATCATATCATTGATTAAAATAGACTCGATAACTGTGGCGATAGGCAGCGACCTAGCCAGCACTCCTCAATCTCCTCAGCCTGCAAACATCTTTTTCAGACTCCCCTCTCCGCATGCCTGGGGCTTCCCTTCTTCTCTGCTTACTCTCTATCTAAGCCGCCTTCAGGGCCTTCTTTGTGGGCCTGTATATCTACTTATCCTATTGCTGATTCATTCTGACCCCTTTTGAGAACCTTCCTTCGTAGAAGTTACCGTTGCTCCACCTATAGATTCCCCAGCCCTCCTTTAGGTTGGCCACAAACCCTCCCACATAAGAGTCTCCTCTGGCAGATTTCCAATGCCCGCGCCCGTGCATTCTTCCCCTCTTAAACTACCCTGCGTACAGGCTCCCCTTTGCCCAGGTGTAGGTCCCTAAATCATAGGTTGTGTACCTTGCCCCTCGAAGAGATTATCTCTGTACTAGCCAGAGTAGCTATCTCCTTGCTGAAATTGTTCCTGCCCCCTGCCTACCTTGACTCCCCTGGAAAATTCCCCCTTATATCTGTCTTGAGAAGCAGATATCAGCTACCCTTATCCCTCGTAAAGATTAGCCAACCATGTTCCCGAGTAGAACGTTCTGTTTTCATAGAGGATTTTTCCCTTGCCTGATTTTTGCTAGCAGTTATACTCTCCCGAGTACACGTAGTCTTTTGGCCTCACCTCTAGTCCTCTCACCTTTCCCAGCTGCCCTCCCCGCTTCCTAGTTCTCCCCATAAAAAAGAAGCCCTGTCCGATGAGAGCAATACACTCCTCTCCTAACTTTCCCATAACTTCCCCTGATGCTGTTCTTTCAAGGCTCACGCTTTCCTGGCACCTCATAAACTTCAGAATGTCCAACAACAACTGCTCCTGTTGGTATTTGTTCATCAACATGTATGAAGGGAGCATCTGCCACAGGTGACTCTGCCAGATTTGCTACAGGCTCATCAGTTAAAGGGTGCTCCAATCTCCTTCTTTGGGGCATGGCTCTATCTCCATGTCAGTATGCCTATTGTGCAATTCCCTGATGAGCATTTATATTCCTTAAACTTTTTAGAGGATGGCTCTCTGCTATTGTCTGTCTTGCCTGCTGCTTCTGTCCTCCTCCTTTTGCTTCTTTGACTAACGGCTCTTCTTTTGGTTTTTGCTAAGAGTCACAAGACTAGAAAGAATAACTTTGAGTTATTGGGATTTACTGGGCATGATGGCGTTCTCTTCCTGGTCTGGAATTATCCGAAGAGTGTTTCCCTCTTGTCTTTATGAGGGGTCAACGTCGATTTCGAGGGAATCGTTGATCTGTCGAATGTAGACCTCCTGAAGGTTGGACTATAAGGCAGGGTTCCTTCTGATGGCTGAAAACTGCTGTCTGCTCTCTTGAAATATCGATTGACCTCTGTTGAAAAATTATTGCTGTGAAGCTATTATTTCTTTATTTTCCTGTGTTCCTGCATTTCTCATACTGTTGATCTTCATGATGTGAACTATTTTACTCTCCAGCATGCTTTTCGGGGGTTCAATGACATCCTCATCCGAACGCTTTCCTTCGTGCTCGTTTTCCCTAATGGGCGCCAGTTTGGATGATTTAAGGACTGCTGACTGGAGGAGGGGGTGAAAGAGGGTCATTTTAGGAAGAGACTGTTGTGCCTGCTGAAGGGGGCAGCTCTTCTTATCCTGAAGGTGTGGACCAAGATGGTGCGGGTGGGGCTTTTAAGAGTTTTATTATGACTGCTGGGGCTGTATTTAATGGATGTGGATGGCTGGTCCATCTGAATTGGGGATGAACAGGGAAGGGGACTGGCTGTTATTGGGAAGGATGGTGGGCGGTGGTGCTCCATTTTATTCGTCCTCTATTTCCTGTACATACCGTGATATGCTGATTTGACGGAGATCTTATTCTTCAGGCTCGAGCTGATAGCTCTAACCCTGCATTTTCATCTCACTATTATATGGGCCATCATTGAGGACCGATCATAGCCATAATAACATCAATTTGCATAAAGACAATCATAACATCAACATCAGCTAACATCAATGCTTAAAAAATATTCAAACATATCAATTCCTCGGATTTGCCTCAATGCTGAACAAACCCGAAAATTATCAGGAATAGGTCAGCGCTTCATCACACTTGCTCCTATATGCTGAGGATCTGAGAACAGTCCTCTTTCTTCCTGAAAAAGGCGTCAAATTCTCTGGAATTGGTGTTCACCCACCTCGGCTCGGCCACATCACGCATTCTCTAATAGAAATATTTGCCAAAGTATACAGTCAGAAGCTGGTCGTTCAGGTTGCCTATCTACTCCAGCAGACTCCCGAGCTGCTCCTTCTCTTCCTTGTTCTCCTTCTCCCCTTTGTCCTCCCTCCTTCTACTCCTCTCCGACACCCTCTCCTTTTCTGCCATCACAAACTGCCCACTGGCTGTGATGAGGTTGTCGATGTCTCTGGAGAGGGCCTTGCTCAGCAGGACCACCATGCATCCGTATGGCTTTATGAAGTACCTTCCAATCATGGTGAAGTTGCTTGCCACCGAAGCTATCATTTTAAGAAGGTTGATGGTGCTCCATGCCTAGTGCTCCCGCAACTCGCATCTTCTATCAAATCTCTTATAGTCCTCAAAGGTGGCTGATATCCTCATCAGATATCCCAGGTAGGGCCTCAGGACTGTTGACAGCATCAGCACCTCTTTGCAAATGACGGTCTCTTCGGATCTTGTGGACACTGACCGTCCGCAGTAGGACTGTCCTCCTCCTTCCTTAGCATCTACGCCTCTGTACTGCTCGAGTAGAGGTATAGTTGCTTCCAGCATCACAGAAAGGAGGTCCAGAATGAGCAAGGTATCTATTTCAGAGGATTACTGGAGAAGGAGGTGAACAAAGACTGCCTGTTTGAGGAGTAATTCGGGAGAGTGCTGACTATTTTTCATGAGTTTGAGGTAGATGGGGGTCTGTTTGTGGGGAAGGACGTCATTGACGATGAGAAGTGCGAGTGTGCGGAAGGAGGTGGGGGAGAATCGATGTTCGTGGGTCAACCCTGCTTCTGTGAGTTTGAGGATGGCTCTTTTTTTATCTGAGGTAATGAGGAACTTAAGCATTTTGGACTGTCTTCGATTATAATAGAATCTGTTATGGCAGCATCTAGCAGTCCACACTGCTTTGATATTCCATAGACGGTGAGGCTCTGTGCTGATGTTTTGATGGTGATACTGATCGGGGGCAACTAATGGA
>Ga0100379_10003189_pt1 | contig 15080 bp, 13 predicted proteins | sample CryGeymeta201503_FD_80418 | JGI IMG/M metagenome (GOLD analysis project Ga0100379, IMG submission 80418) | Groundwater microbial communities from Crystal Geyser aquifers in Utah, USA - Crystal Geyser metaG 2015-03 | ecosystem: Environmental > Aquatic > Deep subsurface > Groundwater | place...
CCCAACCCCAACCCCAACCCCCACCCCCACCCCCAACCCCAACCCCACCCCCCCCCCCCAACCCAAACCCAACCCCCCTTCGTATTTTAAAAAATTTAAAAAGCTGAATAAAGATCACATTTATTTGGCGGGACAGCATGGATATCGAAGATAGGCAACACGAGAAAGCTCGTAATGCAGCCAACATGCCCTGGGTCGAAAAATACAGGCCCTCTCATCTCGGTCAACTCATTTCTCATCAGTCAATTTTGGAAACACGTACCAATTGTGTTAAATAGTCAAGACATTTATCGCAGACGGCAGTCTTCCTAACTTGCTCTTCTATGGACCACCGGGTACAGGCAAGACTTCAACGATTGTGGCAGTAGCTCGTGAAATGTTTGGCAAAGATTTCAAGAGCATGGTGATGGAATTGAATGCTAGTGATGAAAGGGGTATCGCTGTTGTTCGAGAATAAATCAAAAAATTTGCTGACACTAAAGCCCTATCATCGTATATCTTTTTTGATGTAGCAACCGCAACATGAAGCTCGTTATTCTCGATGAAGCTGACATGATGACTAACCCAGCTCAATTTGCCCTCAGAAGAAGTACAATCACACTTATTCAGTCATTGAAAAATATCATTCGAATGCCAGATTTTGTCTCATCTCCAACTATGTATCCAAAATCATTCCTGCTCTCCAGTCTCGATCCACGCGCTTCAAATTCAAACAAATTCCTTTCATTGATGCCAAGCTCAGAATAGAAGATATATGTGGCCAGGAAGGCCTACACCTGACTCCTGATGGCACAGAAGCTGTCTTCAAGCTATGTGCCGGAGATATGAGAAGAGTAGTAAACATGCTTCAGGTACTTGTTGCCTTATCAAGTCTCTTTCTATGATGGAGAATGTTGTAGAGATATCTGCCAAGACCGTGTATGATTTCACAGGCAGTCCAAGCCCTGACTTCATTGATAAAGTCCTCGATATTCTTCTTAATGAAAATATCGCTGAGGCTTACCTGATGGTAAGTTCTTTGCTGAAAGAAGGTGGTATCGCTCTTGAGACCATTTTGAAAAGTATTTATCTCAAAGTTCTTGAGAGCAGGATGCCTCATGAGCAGCAAGCCTTCTTGGTTGGTCGCTTGGGCGATGTCGAGTACCGATTGAGCCTTGGTTGTCAATAAAACCTTGCCTTAAGTAGTTTAATTGGTGCTTTTTCTGAGGTCAGGTTTGTGAACGCTCAATGATGATGTATATCTTAATAGTCAAGCCTCAACTCTCTATTATTGAAACATGCCGACATTGCATATGATGACTGGTGTTGTCAATGCGAGGATTTTTTTTTTTTGATATTTTTCGATTATTTAAGAGCAGCGATGAGTAGAAGACATTCTATGATCTTGTGTGAGCCCTCAAATGATTTTTTGAAAATATCATAGTTGACATATTTACCCTTTTGACTATATATAACATTGAAAAATCAAGGTCAGTAGGAGAGTTAACTTCTAATAAATCTCAACTTCTCTGAAATTTTTTCCAATCAACACTCTAAGTCTGAAAACAATAATTCCCACCTTAATATTATGAAATCCTGCCTTTCGCCTGTAACAATTCAATAATATCACTAACTTATCATCAGTAACCGGAGTAGGTCGTCATAGGCATCAGACCAAGATAAAATTCTGGGAACGGAGAGAGGGCAAGGTCCTGAAAGCCGGTTTTTGGGAATTAGCTGAGTCCTTTTCAATGGAGGGCCAATAGTTGGTTTCTTTGGTGAAAATTAAGTCTTGAATATTTATTAAAGCTCAGCAACTTAACATCTCAAAGGAAACTAGACCTTCAGATAATATTAAAATGAGTTCAGGAAAGCAAATATTCTTCAAACTGGTCGCCAAAGTTGAAGACCTCGACACTTTCAAAGAAATTTTGAGGAAAGAAATAACCCGTTACTTTGTTATCCCAGGTAAGACTGAGTGGATGGAAATTTCAATGATCTAAAACCTCTATGAGAGCGTTGAACTCAAGTAAGACCCCTTTTACCTAGAAATCATTATGTTAACATTGAATCGATGCACTCCGATATATGGACTGACAACTAAAAGAAATTGTTTATCTGGTTCATCATCTTCTACACTTATTTCCTTGAATTGGAAGGAAAATCCATCGTAAGACCCCATTTAACATAGAACTCAGAAACTTGGCCCCTCCTTTCGACTGTCTTTTTTGGAAGACATCCTAGATTCCTCCACTTCCAATATCTGAACCTCATCAAGCCAACTGGAAAGATCAGCTGGACTACTGAAGAGGATGCCCTTCTATCTGAAGCCGTTGCTGCCACAGGATAAGGAAAATGGAACGAGGTTGCTCGTTATTATTTCTATCAATCAAACTTCCAATTGTTCAAGAGCCCCAAGCACTGCAGAGAAAGATGGCTCAACCATCTTGACGACAAGAAAAAACACGGAAACTGGACTGCTGAATAAGACTTAGCTATCTTTTAATATGTTGCTGAGTTTGGAAAAAAATGGTGCAAACTTGTAGCCATTCTCAAGGATACCAGAACTGAACATATGATCAAAAACAGGTTCAACTCTCTCATGACCAAAATGAAAGCCAGCAAGAAGGAAAGAGAAGAAAGCATGATCCAGAAGATGATCCGTCAGCTCAAAAAACAAATTGCCAACATTGAGAAGAGAAAACAGAAGAAAGAAGAAAAGGATCGGCTTGCCAGGGAACAGCAATATGAAATCAAAGAAACTGTGGCTGTCAAGGAAGAGTTCGTTGAATAATACAACGAATAATACTTGGATGAGGTTGAAAAACATCAGGAATCACATGAGAAGCCTAGCCTTCCAAGCCATGAGTCTTTCTTAAAGAAATAAGACACAGATGTCAAAGATTATTCTTCCAAGGAAATTGAGGTTGAGGTCAAAGCTGAAGCAATGGAAGACAATATTATGATTCCAATTACACAGCCAGCACAGCCCATTGCTCCCTTGTTGCATTTGGAGAACAACCTATGCAAATACCTCCCCCCATGGCACCACAGGCAAATGGAGATGATGCCGTACGTGATGCCTTTTGGCTATTACGGACCCTATTGATTTTAATTACTATTTTCTCATTTGATTAATATTTTGGCGCATGGAACAAAGCCAAACATCCATATAAACACATCAACAGTTATCTATCAGAGCCCATCTCGAAAATATTGACGACTTGGTCATCCAGTTCAATGAAAAGAATGAATATGGAATCTTACTTGATTATGATCAGGTGTGCAAGAGAGTACTCCAAGGCTTTCACTACGTGACTTCGGGAATGAAAAATATTCGGCTGGTCGTTATGAATTTTTATGGCAAGGAAAAAGGAAGAGAAATTCCTATTTTTAGCCCTAAAAACTGGAACATCATTGTAGCTTCAATGATGGAAAGATAAATAAATCAAATCGAAATCAGAGTGCTAAAGACAGGAGAGCTGAGGCAAAGGAGAATAAGATAAAAATATATCCCAGTCGAGTTCAATGAAGATGGATAAATTTAATCGGCTGAGGATGATGCTATTACAGCTGCTATCGCTGCAAATATGCCTATCGATTAGCCTTACAAAGGAAATTCTATTGTCAGGTGTCATTTTTGCCAACATACCAACAGAGATGAAAAGGTCAGCAGAGAGTCGGGTCCTTTTTATGGCCCGTTTGCGGGCAAAAAATATGCTCACTTACTCTGTCTGCTATGGTATAGCCATGTCTTTCTGGACGAAGAACTGCACTTATGTGGAGTAAATTAAGCCTTAAAGGATTCCCAGACAATGATATGTAGGATGTGCAAGAACAAAGGAGCATCCTTTTATTGCCATGCATCAGGCTGCCGAATAATGTCCCACTATCGCTGTGCCAGCAACAGTGGTTGGTATTTCGACTGGGTGAATTTCAAGGTATACTGCCCCAAAGAAAATATGACTGCAGAAGAAGTGTCTGTTTCAACTAAAACATTAACGGATAGGCAAAAGATGAAAATAGAGAGCAAACTAGAGGCCAAGATGGAGATAGAAGAAATCTAAAAGAAAGAAGAATGCGTTAAGCAATCAGCATCTTGAAATTGATTGATATAATATTTGTTAAACGACTATAATAACGACATGAGTTAATAGATCCTCAACGAAAGACCCTAAAGACCACCAGTTGAAGCCAAATACAGATATTTGGCTGACCTCAGCCGACATGAAAGTCCTAACTTGCGCAAACTTTATAGAGATTCAATTTCAAGTCATGGTCGCTCAAACAGAAGATCGCCTCCATCACATCACAGACATTCCCCTTATCTTTCTTCCCACAAAAAATCAGCTTTTATGAACCGCTACTCTCCCTCATGCAGCACATTCAACCCCAAGCGATAACTGACTCAGTAAGAGTTCTCTCCATACAATGACCATGTCGAGAGGGAAGAATAAAAATTCAATTTATAACTCAGGGCCTAAAATGAACAGCTCAGATATGATCTCAATCAAGCGAATCAGCTGAATGAATCATTGAAATTTGAACTAAACCGAAGAGAAGGAACCATTGTTCAGCTAAGATAAGCAAATCAGGCTGACCTCACATATTTCGAGAAAGTTGTGGCTGAGATGACAGGAGAAATACAAGTTGTACTCACCAAAAATAAAATACTCTAAAATTAGCTTGTAGTTGTTAAAGCTCGGCTCCAATAAGAAATGAAGAGGCATGAATAAATATAAAGAGCTCAATAATAGAGAAGGGTAAGCTAGAGAAGAAGAAGGTAGGAGCAGTCTCGAGAGTAGAGAAAGTCTGTTGGACATATAGCCCCCTACCCTCAAAGCAGAAGGTCGATAGGAAAGCTTGTTGGAAGGGTGACTACCCACGATCACAAGCAACTTTCGGGAACATCAAAGATCAGAATTGAAGACTAGTCGGAAAGCACCATTTTAAACTGTTAAAATCGGCAAACCTAGAATTTACCTGTCGATAGAGAAGCGAAGAAAAGTGAAGAACTCATTGAAAGCATTCGCTCGATGTATTTGAAAATCAAAGGACAGCAGTCAAGTTCATTACGAGAATTATGGAAATGGCTGAAGGGTATGGGCCAGGCACAGAGCAGTTTAAAGAGATGGAAGCATCGAGTGGAGACAGGCTCCTATTCTCAGGTAGATCGCATAAGGGAATTATTAAAAGAGGGGTGCTCTTACATTTAATGATCTGAAATATAATAAACACAATTCATTCAGCCATTTACATTCTTTGAAACATTGGCATAAGATAGCCAATCGATGCTACTCTGAGGGCAATCGTCAGATGATGCAGTCCGAATCCTTTGTACAGACCCAAAAGCCCCTACTAGCTAGCGATCAGCATCAAGGCATGCCTCAATCCTCGATACCTCAAAGGAATCATGCCTGGAATGGTCGTATGCTGGCAGGTCAATCTCCTAAAGGCAGTGTTAAAAGGATAAGCGATAATTTCCGTCAGGTAGAGAGCTCCGAGTGCAATAGGATTGATGTTCCCTGAAGCCATTCCAAGATAGACTGGAAATCGGAATATTGTTTCTAGGGTAGTATTCAAGAAGTGGTAGTAGACACCTATATTGATTTCGCGTCGAGACAATATTTTTCGGAGCATTTTTGGTCCATTTCTAAACACTGGCTAGTTTGAAGAGTACCTTTGAATTCGGAGATGTTGTTCTGAAGGATGTATCGATTCTATGCAATGTGGAAAGTATTCAGGGACATTGTTGATATTAACTGTACTGCCCATAAGGTTCCTAAGTTTTTACTAAAATCTGCAGCTTAGTTGCCTTTTTCATTGCTGGTATCAAAAAGTCCTATCTGAAAGAAAGCATAAACGGCTCCCAATTGATGAACGCTTCTCCATCCAAGTCCTTTGAAAAAGGCTTTCCATCCTTGCTTTGCTAGCCCTCGAATGGCGGCTTGATATCCCTCGTAAACAGGTGCTGTGAACGGCCTTCTGTCACCACCAGATCTCAGCATCAGCTAAATTTTTCGCTTCTCTTGAAGAGTTAGAGCATTATTTGTCTTGATGAGTTGCGTCGACTTCGAGAGGGGTTATTCATAAATGTTCTTGTGAGGTTTGACCGACAATTGCATGCTAGCTGTGATGGTGGTGAGAGGAGCTGTGATAAGCATAGCCAAGATATGTCCTGTTCCAACGCTTGAGGCAGATTAGCTTTGCATGAGCCGCATTTACTCCTGGACTTAAGGTGTCATAAACAGATAGGGATCGGTATTTTTGGGCAATTACTATGGTCCGAGATACTCCTTTTAGAAATCTTTCATAGTTAGTTGTTGTTTTATCTGTATTAAAATTAATATCAAATCAGCCAAAATTGCGAATAATCGACTTCAACTTACAGCTGATCTTGTAGCTCAAGTCCTGAATCATCTCAATCTAGCCCTCCCCTTCCTACTCCTCCACCAATCTTCCTAAGCTGACACCACTCAGTATTTATGACTATCTTTCTGATATAGCTGTCACTTGACTTGTTGCTTCTGGTTTGGTTTCCTCTTCCTCAAATATAATTCTTGAATGATCGTAGCTCGAACAGGATTCGTTTTATTGCCGTTTATTGGTGGGAGTAGCTGACCTTTTGGGTTTCATTCGTTCGAGACGGGCTATCTTATGTTGAAGGGCTGACATTTTCTCAGTTATATTGTTGTCCTTTTCTTATAGTTTTGTGATTTTTCGAGGTGTCAAAGGCTCCTCCTCCATATATTTATGAGTTTTTGCTCTTATGTTACTGCCATCATTGTTTTCATCATAAATTGCTCTTCTGAAAAGCTACTTCTCACCAGCATTTTTCTTGAGTCTTTTCTGCCGAAAAGATGGTCGAGAGTTGGTCACATATGTGATGTCTTCTAGTAATTCAGGCAATTCCTAAGGAGTAAAAACATCCTGTCTGCTGATCTATCTAGATTTATAGAGAGGAATGACGGGTTCCTCGCTTTGTCTGCAGACTTATCTCCTTGATGAGCCTAAATATCTGCTTCTAGGAAGATAGCTCTCTTCATTTGGACCGTGGGGAGATACATCACCAAATGTGAGGCTTTGGTATTGATTGGATTATTATTGCTCCTTGACGTAGCGTTTGCGAGGAGTGTACTGATTGTATTTATCTATTTTGGAAGGAGTTAAGGTTTGCCTTGTGCTGGTCCGTGTGTACATATTCGTTATTATTATATTTTAGTAGTAATTTTAATTGGACCAATAAAGTGTCAAAAGAATATAATCAGACCTCCTTTATCTCGTCGTAGTCTACAATACCAGCCTATCGATCGCTATTTAACTCCTTCTCATTCTGTTCTTCTTGCTCAATTTAAAACTCCTCAAATTATGGCGCAATATCCTCAGCTTCGACTCTCTGCCTGAAATCCTAAAGACCTTTGATGACTCCAATGTTGCAGGCTTGCTGTTCTTGCGAGTGCTTGTTTTCCATGGCTTTCGCGCACTGAATACAATAATACCTACCTCATATGCTTCGTTTGCGACTTCAAGTAATCTTTCTGGAGCTGATAAATTGTAATGACTCATTATCAACAACATTTGCTCAAGGTTTTCGGCCAAGAGAAGTATTTTTCTTAATCTACGGCAAACATCAGCTGATTTTTCAAAGTACTCCATTGATTTTTGATGTAGTTCCATCGCTTTGTACGTCACTGCCAGCTGACCCAATGTAATACACTCACTCTCAGCCTAACCTCTTTGACGAGACCACTACAAAGCAGTATCGAGACAGCTTACTGCTTGCTCGTGCTGCTTTAATGCTCTGTGGCATACCCCTAAGTTATAGTATGCAGCAAAGCAATTTTCGTTATCTGAAAGTTTCAAGTTTTCATGATGGAAGGAAATACTTTTGGAGTACTGATGATCATAAAAGAGATTCACTGCTACTCGATTAGCACCGAGAGCCATGCCGATCTTGTCTTCCATAGCTTTCGAAAATCCAAGAAATCGTTTGTAGAACCTGACTGCCTTGTGGTATTTTCTGTTTTCTTCATAGGCCATACCTAAGTAAAAGGCAATATGAGCTTCTTTCTGAATGTCTTCAGTGCTCATGCCTGCCTTCGCTCTCATTAGGAGCTAAGTGAGCGTACCCTTCTTGCTGGGCAGCAAAGGAACTGAAGGAGCATATCCTGTGCCAGGACTGATGGTGGAAGCAATCGAACTGTTGGGAGCTTCAGGTGGCTCAACTCTAATTTGTTCCTAGTAGAAACTTTATTGACTCTTATCGATCTGAGGTCTTTGAAGAAGTTCGATTGCTTATTGGAAATGTTGTTTGATGTCTTGTTCTTGAAGAGGCTCTTCTTTTTATTTAAAAGGTGAGTTTGTTTGAGGACCTTTTTAGAACTGCAACAGCCTTTCATAGTCTTTGCAGACTTGCTTTGCCATCACTATTTGCTCGCTCTTGCCTTTTTATTGTATTAGAGACAGGACGTTCTGGCGAGGGTCCAGAAAGATCTGTTTGAAGTTTTGCATATCGCTTTCTTCTCGTTTCATTGGCTTTGGCTTGAATTCCGAAGCTTCCTTCTTGGTTATCTTATCAGGTCGTGACCCTGACTTAGTGAGAGGTTTGAGCGGTGAAGACAGTTTCAATTTCGGTTCCTCCCTTGTGTTGAGTTCGATGGCTGAGTGTTAAGACATGTACAGTTGAGTAGGGTAAGCATGTTGGTATCTTTCTTGACAGCGTCAAGGCCATAGCGAGAAGGGAGATAATGCTTTTCTGCTTTGAGGTTGGGAGAGCTCATGTTACTTTTTTTGTTGAGTTTAGGGGAGGAATTTTTTTGTTACTACATATTCTTTAAATTATAAAAGCAACTCCTGTTTTCTATTGAACCATATCTAGCACTTCCAATTTACCAAATTATTAATATTCGCATTCCATTTGGTCACTGTACTACCATTTCAAATAGTAAATAATTAGATGTTTTTGTTTCGCATAGGGAAAGAAAAATGGTCGTATACTCTCACCATGTCGCTGCATAAACTGAAGTACTCCCACGTCAAAGAACTCGAAGGAGAGCATCAGTTCAAATTCACCATGAAGAGGTACATCTGGAGAGATACAGGTAGAGGCAACCACAAGTTAAATTTTGTCGCAACCATCAACAAAAAAGGGAGAATTCACTGCGACCACAAGCCTCAAGATATACCCATGACTCTCTACTACGATAAAGACACTGAAAAATTCAACGAAAAACTAGTAACATCATCCATTGACTCAGATGACCATCCAGGGCAAAATATACAATGACATCATGGAAGAGGTAACAGACCTAGGGGATGTCTAGCTGGATATTGCTCAGTACGCAAAATAAGACTCTACTTAAAAATTCGCACTTGAGGTCGAGCTTGAAGGTGGCAAAGATAAAGTCTGCATCATAAAGTTCGATGTGACGATCACTCGAAATTTTGATGAGAAGTAAACATAAATATATGTAGTGCGGAGTTTACGAATACCATCACACAGCAGCAGACATAACGTCCAGACAACAAGCCAAGAAAGAACAGTCGTGACACTTAGCTGAGCTCCCCTTCTCAGAAATAAATAAAAAGCTAAGGACTGAGGTATTCTAACTTGTTATCCTTGAATCCCAAATCAAAAAATTACTTTGGCAGTATGGATCGAACCAAGGATAGATTCAAGAAAATAGAAGAAAAGGAGGAAGCCATCAATTTAGAAAACGAGACCACATAGAGACAAAAATCAATTGATCTCCAATAGTTTCAATCAGAAGATAACGATACTGTCATCATGAAGAGATCCATGTATGCACCAGTCAATCCTAAGGACTAAAAGTAGTAATCGTTAGGGTTGAAACTATTTGAAGCTGAAAGGCTGTTGAAGCACAAATAAAAGGAACTGATCATAGCCAAACGCGAGCTCAAAGATCAAAGAACTGTCAACGAGGTCCTGGCTGAGCAGAAGAAGAGAGAAAGCAACCAAAAGTAGGACAGAAAGATGATCAGGAAACTTGAAGCAATGCAGACTCAGCTTGAAGTAGCCAACATGAAGATTAGTCAACTATAATCAGAGAATAGATCATATATGGAAAAGCTAGAGACGGCTGAAGACGATATGATCAAGCTAAAGCAGCATGTAAGGTACTACCGTAATCTTTTATAAAAGGAGAAGCTCAAAGTAGCTGACATCATCCAGAAAGCTTTCTAAACTGGGGACATTGAACTGATGACTTTCATGGAGGATCTGATTACAGAAGAATGATTCGCTATTTTTATGACTTAATTATATATTCTTTTACATGCCCCTAGTTGTTGTTTGTGGCATTCCCGGAAGCGGAAAGACTAAAAGAGCTAACGAACTCGCTCAGTACTTGACCTAAAAACATAACTGCAAAGTCATAGTTGTCAATGAGTAAAATCTAGGTATTGATAAGAATGAAGGATACAAGGGTACGCCATGATCTATGAAGGTCCGACAGAGGAAAAGATCACGAGAGGCAGAATCAAATTTGAGGTCGAAAAAAACCTTCTTGGAAATACAATAGTCATTGCTGATTCTCTGAACTATATCAAGGGGTTCAGATACCAAATGCATTGCATTGCCCGAGAGCAAAAGACTACATATTGCATGCTTTTCTGCAATACTTCTCCCGAGAGGGCAGCATAGTTTAACAGTTTGGCTAAAGACAATAATTTCAGCAAGGAACTAGCAGAAGACCTCACCAAAAGGATGGAGGCTCCTCAGCTTAAAAGTAACTTTTCCTTGATGTAGATCGATGGGATGTCCCTCTTTTTGAAAGAAGAGAAGATGAGCCAACTCCTTGCGAATAAATAGCAACTACTTTGCTGTTTGAAACAAAAAAATCAAAAGATCCAGTCTCAACCAAGAGCTAAGAGAAGTTATCCGAGGATTATCTGTATCAGGTCGATAAAATTTGCCAAGAAGCATGTGGCTAAGCTTGTTTGGGTAATATCAAGCTCACTCATAACTGGACTGCCCTTCAGGCCAAAAAAGTGAAAACTGATTTTTTGGGAGCCGTCAGAGAGAAGCCAATGCCTTTGAAAGCCGTCAAGGAAGCATTTATACACTATTTAGTGGAAGCTGACAAGAGGAAATGAGCAGTGTCTGGAGAGAAACAATGTTCACTTGTATAATTTTATTTTAAAATGTCTAAAACCAAAGGTGGCTCTTCGCTGCCCTACATCAGCAAAACAAAAAGCAACAGAGCTTCGTCTCTGAATCGTAGCACCGATGATAATAATCCTGAAGCTGGTGCTTGGGACAAATTGCCCATGGTCAAGATGATGACCGTCCTCCGAAAAATTGGAGCTGGAGACAGGAGTCACCAGATGTATATTCCCTGCTAAGAAGATCAAGCTGAATTCAAAAGATCAAAACTCTAATAGCTACAAAGACAATACTCACCACATCGTTATGAGAACAAATAGCCTTTTGAAGGTGAACTAGATGAGATTGTTATGGATTGTTACAGCTATGGGTAGAACACAGGCCGGAAGACAGTTTGGAAGAAGTACCGGCAAAATTGTGATTAATTGTCTTTTGATACGCTGAGATTGATCAGGAGAAAAAGATGATCCTAATATATTAATTTATGAAAATATTAGAAATTGAAGGGACAGGATCAGTGGGTCACCTTGAAGTGGTTGGTTCCCATCTTGGTCTGAAGAAGGTTCGGCTGTGTCACCATTCCATTGATGTCCAGGTCCATGATGAACTTTGAAAAGGCCTAGTAGTCTAGATATCCCCCATCGGCATATTTCTAAAAGAGAGCTCTCATTTCATGCTCCTTGAAGTTGCAACCAAATTTGTCTAACCCCATCTTGAATTGCTCATAGCCACACTTCTTCTGATCTTCTAAATCAAAGTAAGCGAGAGCCTTTCTGCCAGCTTTCCACTAGTTGGTTTTACCATCACTCTTGAGCCTAATCTTTTCGTAGAGAGTATGCTCCAACTCTCTGATTCTCTTCTCAGAAACGTAATCTTGTGGATTTTTCAAGTTCCAAGTGTTGATGATCAACTGCTCGAAAAACTAAATGAACAAAATTATACGCTTTCTCTCTCGGCAGGTACACAGAAGTTCAGCTCAGCGTAGTAATCAACAAAAGCTTCTTTTGTGACTCGACCATTGCTGTCAGCTTTACGTCTGATGGCACTGATAAATTCATTTTTGACATCCTATGGAGCTTTGCGCCTGGTTAGGCAGTGAGGATGCTGACTTTAGTTATAGCAGTTGATGATAGTTTACAGGCTGACTGCTCCTTCATTGTTTCGATCGAGGCAGGAGAAAGCCTGGCCAATCAGTCCTGCTATTTTTTCGGTCATCGAGTATTTAACGTCTTCCAGAAAATCTCGATACAAGATGAGATCTTGCCCTGAATCTTATAAAGAGTACCTACTTGTTTAGCATAAAGATCTTTAATGGTTCTGATTTCCTGAATGGTGAGGAACACTCCTGCCCTGTTGAGGAGAAGATTGAAGAAATGGGAAGGCAATGATCTGGTATCTTGAGGGTCGAAAGCTTGGATGTGCTGGTCGAAGAAGTAGAAAGTTTATATTCCCTTGCCATACATTTGCTGCTTGACTTTGTTGAAAATTTGGTTGGGCTTATTTTTCCAGTCCATGCAGTTACAAAATTAATCTAGCACCCACCAGATTAGAAAAGGTCGTTCTTATAATATTAATGGAGGAAGTCAAAATTTCACAGTTCAAAGGTGAATAATAAGATGAGGTGGATTATAACTAGGAAGCTGATGAAGAGGTAGAAGTCGAGATGCTGGCAGAGTAGTGTGAAGATCTCATAAATCGCCTGGCGAGCTACACACAACCCAACAATATTCTGGACTAACCCTAGCCCGAATAATCACTGAGCCAGTAAGTCACAATGGAAAAGAATCGGCTCGAGAAGTAATATATGTAACTATGCGTTGAAATCGAGCGTCAGCAGAAAGAGCTTGATAACTACAAGTTCAAAATAAAGGTCTCCAATAAGGAAGCCGAGTACTACAGCCGACAAATCAAATAGAAGGAATAAATCTTGGCCAACCTAGAAAAGCATCAGCACCAAGGTAGTGGCAAGAAGCACAGTCAAAAAACAGCCAGAAGGTGAGTAAAGGTTAATTGCTACTGATGTCTGCATTAATGAAAATATTCACTTTATCATACTGCTGTCTTCAAGACCGAACATTTAGAACTACTGTTGCCTTTCCTAGCATGCCCTCTCAGGGCATTTTTTATATTAAGTAATTGCATAATTTACTGGTTGAGATTTTTACTTCGACGGGAGAGTTGTGAAGCCTATTACTTTTTCTATTCGAATAGAGAAAGTAACTTCTCGTGGTCTTATTCTAGCTATTGGACAGGGTCCACCTCTTCCTCAGGCACAGGCTTCATGGTTTGGTTTTATTTTTCCTTCGATTTCAGATAATTTTTCTGGATTTGTTTTTCTAACTTGAGAGTTTTCTGAGTAGTTTCGTAGACTCTATTTTATAGCTTCTTGACGTTCTCCGCCAGTGACTAATAATGACGCTATTATATCTCCGCAATGGTATCTTTGATCCATCTGGTCTGTTACTTGTTTTTTTGCGTTAGTACTCTATATCTCTGCTCAAGCTATTCTTAGCCATGATTCGGTGAAGATTGCTGTTGTTTATGATTGGCCATATGATAGAACTTTGTACGAAGCCGAATGTTTTAGCGGTCTTGCTCTTTATTGACTGTTTTAGCTTGCCAAAGAGTATTGTTAAGGGAGTGATAAGGAGAGCTGAGAGTCAACTTCTTTCCAACCTTCATTTATAGAAAATAATAATGAATTCCTTGAAGAAAATATATCCTTTCTTGAAGCAGAAACGAGAGGATCAATCATTTTGTTTGTTAATAGTGCAAGCTGGTTTATAATTGATTCATGAGTAGACTGAATAGGAAGAAGAACGAAATTTCTAAAACGTAGCCACTCGAAAAGAATAGTTCGCCTATAGTGTATTGCTCTCTCATTTAGATAACCACATCTTCAATAGAACTATACGCACCTCCAGGCAGTTTTAATGCTGGCACAGTTCAACTCCACCTTCTATTAGCTCACCCTCAGATTGACCAAATCAACCTATAAATGCTAACAACGATACAAAAGGCTCAAAATGATGGCTTTTATTAAAATCAAGCACTGCCGGCCTGACTATACTGATCTGATAGCACGAAAGTAGGAATATAAAAAACAGCAACTGGACAATAGAAAGCTTTTACAAGAAGATGGAATAGTTGGGGAGACAGTCCCATTGGGATGGCAAAAAGGAGACCTCTTGAGACAAGACAAATAAGTCTTAACTCAGAGAGTGCTCGTATGCTGTAAATAAAAATTACTGAGATTAGTAAAAATTATCAGGATCAAGAAAAAGAAAAATATGGCTTCAGGCTTTCATCGTATACTGTAAGCTTACGAGAGAGTAAATGCACCTCTATTTTCATAGAAATCATCACGAATTGATACTAATGACAGTCAGAAGAGCAAAATTGGAGGTCGATCTATTTCAAGAAAACCCAAAAGAAAATCTTTTTCGATGTAAAAAGGAGGAAAAAAGGGCGATTCTTTTGGCAACAACAAATATCATAGAAAGCCTGGGTCCTCTGAGCATATAGAGGACCATAAATCAGTTGTTTCAGCCAATTTGAACAAGTTTTTACATGACAGAGGTGACCAAGATTTTGGCTCCCAAAAGCGCCGGAGAGATATGGGAAATAGTCGCTCATACAAAAAGTTCAACATAAGTTTGGCATCGAGCTAAAGGGAAGAGCTAATTCGCTAACTTGAGTATCTTCGTGGAAAATACAAAAAGATAATATAGTAATTCAATGGCTTCAGCGATCGCTTTTTGAAGGTAATCGAAGAAGAAGATAATGTTCAAAGAGAGTGATATTATCCATATTTACTGCATTGTTCATATTTATGTATCAATAAGCAAGCATCAATCTTTACTGCCCCCTCCGGTCTGCTTCTTGACCTTGTTTATCATCTGCTCCAGTTATTCGGGATCAGCCAAGTACTTGTGACTGAGCACTTTGAAATCCTCATCGAACTCATAAATCAAAG
>Ga0100379_10003198_pt1 | contig 15067 bp, 10 predicted proteins | sample CryGeymeta201503_FD_80418 | JGI IMG/M metagenome (GOLD analysis project Ga0100379, IMG submission 80418) | Groundwater microbial communities from Crystal Geyser aquifers in Utah, USA - Crystal Geyser metaG 2015-03 | ecosystem: Environmental > Aquatic > Deep subsurface > Groundwater | place...
ATCCTGTCAAAAGCACTCAAGCGGTCAGTAGTTATCAAGATCCTCTTGCCATCCTTTGTATAGTTATCCCTGACTTTGCCCTCGTATCTCTCCCCAAGGTTCGCAAAATGCGTTCCGGTCAAACAGTGCGTCAGTTGAGCGGCAATTTGATCGTTTGTCAGCATGTAGCTTTTGGTTATATGTGATTTTCGTATTTTATTTTACCAAGCTCGGTGTTATTTTTGAATCGATTTTTGGAAAAAACTTTTAAATGACATAAAAATGACACTACTCAGCAAGCTCGGGAAAGTGACCGCAGTTATAGGAGGTCAATGGGGAGACGAAGGGAAAGGCAAGCTCGTAGACATAATCGCAGCCGAGTACGACATCATTGCACGTGCTACAGGAGGCGCTAACGCCGGTCATACTGTGTACGTACCAGATCCTAACGGAGGGGACGCGAAAAAATACGTCTTTCACTTGTTGCCTTCTGGTGCTCTGCATGAAAACACTGTTTGTGTCATAGGGAATGGTGTTGTCGTACATATTCCCACCTTACTTGAAGAGATCTCTGTACTTGAGTCCGCCGGGATTAACACGAAAGGCCGTATTTTTATTTCCGACAGAGCTCATCTGCGCTTCGGCTATCACATGGAGATCGATGGCATTCAGGAGAGTAGCAAAGGGGATAAGCAAGTTGGCACCACTAAGCGTGGCATAGGCCCCTGCTATGCTGATAAAATTTCCCGCAGAGGCATTAGGGGGTGTGATTTCCTTGACCAAGAGGTTTTTGAGATGAAGCTTAGGGCGAATATAGAAGTTTTGACCAAGATGTATGGCTTTACTTATGATATTGATGCGGAAATCCAACAGTACAAAGGAGTGCGCTCCACTGTCGAGCCTATGATTATAGATACTTTCATGTATTTGCATGAAGCTCTTGAAGCCGGAAAATCCATCATTTTTGAAGGTGCAAACGGTGTGATGCTTGATATAGACCATGGTACTTATCCTTTTGTCACAAGCTCCAACCCTATGGTTGGCGGTCTTGGCACCGGCACAGGAATTCCTGGTAGTCATCTGACAAGCCTGACCGGTATTATAAAAGCTTATACCACTCGTGTGGGCGCAGGTCCTTTCCCAACCGAACTTGATGATGAACTTGGCATACATCTGCGCGAAAAAGGCGGCGAATATGGCTCGACAACAGGTCGTCCACGTCGCTGTGGCTGGTTTGATGCCGTTGTCGCAAAATACTCCGCGCGTTTGAATGGATACAGCGGAATCAACCTGACAAAGCTCGACGTCCTTACGGGGATGGACACTCTCAGAATAGGTATTAGGTACAAGCATGATGGAAAGACTTACGATTCGTTCCCCGCAGACCTAGGTATCGTTGAGCTATGCGAAGTCGAGTACGAAGAGATGCCGGGCTGGACTGAGGACATATCAAATGCAAAAAAGTTCGAAGATCTTCCTTCTTCCGCCCAAAACTACGTCAAAAGGATCGAAGAGCTAATGGGTGTTCCCGCTACCTTCATAGGCGTTGGACCAAACAGAGATCAGATGATCGTCAGATAGAGCCTAGATCTTCACGAATCCTTTCGGATCCGCTTCGAATTGGATTCTAAGCTGTGATATCGCACTGTCCAGTTTTGTTTCGAGTTTGCTTTCCGTATCTTCTTCGTTTGCTTTCTTTGCTTTTTCCAGAATGGATCTGCCTTGTACGCTCTCTCCGTCCGTCAGATGTAAAATTTCTTTTGCGACTTCCGTTGCGGACTCATAATCACACTTCTCCATCATTTCCTTTGCTTTGGCTAGGCTCTCCTCGATAAAAGCTTTGTTGCTTTCTTTTCGACTCTTAAAAATCAACTTCTCAGCGTTCTTAATCTCCTTCACGAGTCCTTTGTGATCAGGAAATAAGATGTAAAGCTTCTGGTAAAACTTGTACAGTTTTTCGTACTGCTTCCCGGCTATTAGCTTTTTTTTGACGTCCGAGTGCAGTTGACTGTCTATATATCTTCTTTTGTCGCTTTTGACTAAGTCTTTAAGCTCCTGATCTCTCGGTGTCACGTTTTTCATTTCCTCCACTACGGCTACCGCTTCAAGCCATTTCTTTTCACGCTTAAGCTGTCTATGTTTTGCAAACCCGTTTCTCAAAAAATCTTTGAGCTCATTACGTTGTTTGTTGGCGATTTTTTTTGTTGCTTTAGCCACTATCGATGACAGCTTCCTGCTGGAAACTGACGCCTGAAGTTTCTTCCCCATTGTTGCCGCTTCTTCATACTTGCCGTTTCGGTATAAACTCTTGAGGATTCCTATATTTTTCTTGAGCAGGATGTCCTTCTCTTTCATTACGATCTGCTTGGCTTTGATCATGATTTTTGCCGCCTTCCTGTTCCTTGGGCTGACTTGCATAATCTCCTGACAAGCTCTTGCCGCATCCGCTGCATTACCTTCGCTTAGTAATTTTTCAGCGACTGCAAGTCCCCTCTCAACAAATTGCTTTATGTCTGTTTCAGCCATTATTTCCTTTTGAGCTTGTTTATCAGCTTACTTTCTTCGTCATGCTGACGTCTTGCTCGCATAATTGCAATGTAAGTACCTGCAAGCCCTAGTACGAGTAGTAGTATGATCTGCATGTATGGCAACGAATCGCTTGTGCCAGCAGCATTTGTTGCTTGAGTGGCATCAGCGAAACCGTCTCCGGTCACTGTGAAATTAGCCATTACCACTTCTCCTTTTATTCCTGTTTCTTCGTCAACAGGGTAGAAATACACGCTGTGGTCACCCGGATCGTTATCCACTAACTCTCTTGGTATTTCGGCAACGTATTCACCTGTATTTAGATCCGCTACCAATACCGATGAGAATGTCATACTTTTCCATGTAGCATAAATAGTTGATCCCGGATTAGTCGTACCAATGAACTTATTGTCGGTCACGTTCTCCGTATCAACTGTGGCCTTATCCACTTCCACACTCTTATCTACTGTGAAATCCATAGCCTTAGACACGTCCTTAGTATTCCCGTCCTCATTTACGATTGCCGCGAAAATCGCATACTCTCCATTATCGAGGTCTGCGTTCATAGGAACAGCGTATTGTCCGTTTTGGTCAACCTCCGCTTCATAAAGACCTACAGGCTCTCCGTCCGCATTGGCTATCGTCACAACTACTGTTGTATTTGGTTCGCCGGTTCCTCTGATTATTGAGTTGCCGGAAGACAATACTTCGTCTTTGCTCAAGTTGGTTATACTGGCTTTTGTCAAATCCTCGGCCTGATCTACTTGATTTGGATTTGTTCCGTATGCCCATTCGTCAGCATCTGAGATCCCATCTCCATCAGTATCTGAAGCATTTGGATCTGTACCGTTTTGAGCTTCTTTGTAATCGGAGATTCCATCTCCATCGGTATCTGCTGATGGTTTATAAGTTTCTACATCTACGACCTCGGGCGCATCGCGTTTGGATGGATCTTTTTGGTTTATGGCTTCGTCGTAATCCGATACTCCATCTCCGTCAGTATCCCATGATACTGAGTCAGACCCTATTGCTATTTCCATTAAATCACTTAGTCCGTCTCCATCCGTATCTGAGTTGAGAGGGTCTGTACCTTGTCTGTACTCCTCTGCATTCGTAATGCCATCCTGATCCGTATCATCGTCTGCTTTCATCTCTTCGTCTCCAAGGTTCTTCTCTTCCCACCATGTCGGCATTCCATCACCATCGTCGTCGGAGACTATTTGCTCTACTATTTTCTGTACATCAGCTTTTATATCGTTCTTTTCGGCGATTTTTTCCGCAGCCTTGGTGTACTGTTTAACGGCTTCTTTTTGATCTGCTGTGTTTTGACCGTCTGGAACTATGCCACCTGTAAATATATCCGATGGAGCCTGTTTTGTTACAGTTTCTGTCGGAATTGCTGTGTTTATTTCTACAGTCTTCAACTGTCCAGTTCCAGGATCTTTATAAGTAAGCTGCGCCTTGCCTTCGGTTGTGTCGATTACTTCCTTGGTTCCTTCTTTGTCATTTGTTATTGTTGTGATGTCTCCTGTCTTATCGACGATGACATTGTTTTGTATTGCTAATGGAGGTTTTAACTTACCCGTAGGCTGCTGCGTAGTGTCTTGTACCGGAGTAATGTCCTGTATCGGAGCACCGTCCGTAGTAGGCTTGGGTTCTATCGGCTTGACAGTGTAATCAGGAGTTCCAACTTCGTTCTCTCCAGCCAACGCATCCCCCGGCGGAGGCGTTATCTCTCCTGGTGGCGGAGGTGTCGTATCTCCTGTTGTTGGTGGTGGAGGTGTCGTATCTCCTGTTGTTGGTGGTGGAGGTGTCGTATCTCCTGTTGTTGGTGGTGGTGGAGGTGTTGATCCTCCTCCGCCTCCTCCGCCCCCACCACCGGTAGTGATGCCTTGAATTGAGACAGCTACGACTCCGGATGAATTGACTCCTCCGTCTACTAATTTAATGTTGTAAGTAGTTGATATATTTGCCGGCACGCTTACCGTTACGACTCCGCTACCTCCAACGCCTATGTCGATACTTGAATCCACTCCATTTACATAAATTGACGTACCAATCTCTCCGTATACCGTGATAGGTGCTGTAGAACCCGATGCAATTGCCGCAGCACTTGCTGTAGGGGCTACCGGAACTACTGTATCAAGCAAGACACTTACCGTGCTTGTACCTGATTTGTTTTCACTATAGTCCTTAGACACAAGGTTGAAAGTGTTTGAACCTTCAATGAGCACGAATGGAGCTGACCATGTTGTCACTCCGTCGTAAGGCACTATGACCAAATTGTCATTCAATATGTTTGTATGTGCCTCTTTTGTACCTGTCATCGTGTATGCTGCATTGTTCGTGCCTGTCAGGCTTGTAACTGTCACGTCTGCCGGAGGAGTAACGTCAGCACTAATCTGCATTGAAGCTTGGCTGGCTACCGTACTGTTCTTAGAAGATAGATTTGTTAATATAACATAGTAATACTCTCCCGCTACAGCCTGAAAATCCTTGTTCAGTTCGAAGGCTCCACCGGATAAAACTGTTGCTCCTTCGTATTTTGACATATCTGCGAATACAGCGTTTGTACCACTGTACACATCGACAGTAGTCCCATCCGCAAAACCTGCTACAGTTCCTGATACCACGCCGGTTGTGGCAGCTGTGAACGTTACAGCTCCTGCGATATCCCATGCTCCAGGAGCAGAGATAACTATTGGTCCTGCACCGGCATTGTACATCTCATTACCTCTAACGAGTATATTCGAGTCTGTTGCATTAACGGCTGAAACCTTACTGTATCTGAAGATATTGCCTTCACCTACTCCGATGTCTCCTATGACAGTATCTGCGACTCCCGACTCGATATCTATGTCGTCAGAGCCGTTTTCCATATTTGCCGTGAACGACACGTCTGTTGAGAATATATTACCTTTGATAATGGCATTGTTGCTGCCTGAACCAATCAACAGTCCTCTGTCGAGATTATTAGCTACAAGATTCTGTCCGCTTGTTCTCGTGCTTCCTATCGTTACATTTGTTGACGCATTGACATTGATTCCTTGCAAGGTATTTCCCAATCCGGCAGTAGTGCCTCCCAACTTGTCAGTTCCTATAAAAGTGGAATAGACCTTTGTACTTGGTGAATTATTGATCAGTATACCTTGAGTCGTATTGCCGGAAACAACATTGGTTGGTTCCGCAGATGCGATATCTCCTATTGTGACGCTACTGGATAAAGCATTTTTGATATCTATTCCGGCTCCGCCGTTCTGCATTTTCAGATTTCCCGCGGCATTCAATCCCACTATGTTTCCGCTTATAGTAACAGCTGCGTTTGTTCCATTTACGAAAACTCCCGTGGCGGTATTGCCCGATATAACATTGTATCCCGTAGTCAGGCTGTTATTGCCTATTGTTACATTGCCAGTGTTTTCCACCTTAATTCCAACTCCGTTGTTGGTTATCGCCCCGGTACCATCGATATTGGTTCCGATATGCGAGCTGTAGATGTTACATGACCCGGCCGTATATATACCGGCCATAGCATTCCCCGCAATAACGTTTGTTGCTACACCTGACGCCGCTTCTCCTATTGTTACAACGGCTCCCCCCCCTGTTTGATTTATTTTGATGCCGCTGGCACCGTTGCCAAGATCCGCATATCCGGCTCCATCCGTTCCTATATAATTCCCTGAAATCTTGATATCTCCCGCGAAGGTTGGATCTGTTTCTATTCCGTTTGTCGTATTGCCGGATATGATATTCTTGCCGCTGCCGGCATTATTACCTATCACTATGGTTGCACTCGTAGGCCTTACGATAATACCTTTGTTATTTGGGATCGGGCTACTTGCGCTACTATTAAGTCCGATGACATTGCCGTGTATGGTGGCTCCCCCTGTTAAATCAATACCGGCGTTTGTATTGCCGGAGATGACATTTCCTTCACCGGCATTCGGACCTCCAATCTTTGTATTGGACAGAGCTCCCGAAAATCCTATTCCTATGTTGTTCGCTATTGCGCCAGTACCATCTTTGTTAACACCTATAAGGTTGTTTTGAATAGTTGTATCTGATCCGTTGATCAGCTTAATCCCTTCATTGGTATTTCCAGATACTACGTTTTGTTGGTGGATAGGCGCACCTCCTATATTGGTTACACTACTGCCAGTGTCTACAACGATGCCCTTGCTATTGGGGATTGCCGCAAATCCGGCATCATCAGATCCTATTTTATTACCCGCTACCAATGTATTTGTTGCGTTTTGTATCTTTATACCGGCGTCACTGTGTCCCCCAATTACATTCCCTTTGTCTCCTACGTCGAACCTTCCTATTGTCGTATTTGATGCGTTATTAAGATTGATTCCTATAGCACTGGCTCCGGCTGCCGATGTCCCCGATGGATCGACTCCTATGTAGGCTTGTCTTATTTTAACGCCACTGGCGTTATCTCCGATATTGATATTCCCCGTAGTATTATCTGTAACTACAATGCTTTCATCTGCTCCGTTGCCGCCTAGTGTAGCGTTAGACGCTCTAACGTCTATACCGTACCCAGTTGCTCCATTAGGGGTGAGGGCAGCATCCATACCTACGTACGTATTTTTTATTGTCGTTCCTCCAGCCGTATTGCCTATAAAAATAAGGGTTGTGGCATTTCCATATACGTAAACTCTATTTGTTAAGCCCGGTTGCCCTATGAGGTTGTTCATTCCGCTGACCGTAATCACTTGGTTCGTAAATCCATAGATCTTAACACCGGTTATCGATGAGCTATTACCTGAGAAAGTAAGTCCGTTACCCACTGTACCTCCTCCGTTGATCAATGTATCGTTGTCTCCGATTATACTTGTATCATTCATAATAGCTGGAAGCTCTGTTGTAATATTGATCGGAGAGTTGCTTATGCCAGCACCAAAAAGTATCGAGTCTGCGCCTGGCTCATTGTTTGCGACACATATGGCTTCGCCGAGAGAGATGACACCACCAACACCTGGTAAATCAGCAAACACTACCGTGCCACATGCTCCCGCATCTATGGCGTCAGATGTCGTATCTACTGTGATACTCATCGCCTTCGCTAATGGTATTTTGCTGATTATGCTATACGGCATAATCGTCGTGACTGTAAGCCATATTGCGACAGCTGACGATGCTAGCTTGAGGAATCTTGTGTTTTGCATTTTCATTATTTGTTTATTTTGTATCTTTAAATTATAGCATTTTTCTTGATGCTATTCAACCTAATCTCTCGGAAAGAAAATACTTTAGACTATTGAGTCTAATTGCTTCTCCAGTTTCTCAAGCTGCACTGCTAACTCATCTCGCTTATTGTTTTCTTTTGCTATTATTTCTTCTGGCGCTTTGCCAGCAAAATTTTCGTTAGCCAGCTTTTTCTCTATGATATGCAAGTATCTTTTGATGTTTTCGATCTCTTTGCCAATCCTTTGCTTCTCTTTGCCCGGGTCTATCATTCCTTCTAACGGGAGGAATATTTCGACTTCTTTGACAACTGAAGCCAGAGTATTTTGCTCCTTTGCTCCAGACTCCTTGATATCCAAACTTCCTAAATTCGCGAGCCTCTTGATGATATCTACATTCTCGCCCAAAAGATCCTTGTGTCGTCCCGCGTGAAGCACCGCTTTTATTTTTCTCGTAGCGTCTACGCTACTCTCGGCTCTCAATGAACGTATCTGCGAAATAATATCTTTGACAAGCTCTATCTCCTCTTTGGCCTCTGTGAATTTCAGACTCTCTTCGGACTTAGGCCAAGACGTCTCGATTAGCATCTCCTTTTCTCCCATATGTTCCCAAATTGCCTCGGTCACAAAAGGTACAAACGGATGTAGTAAAACCAAAATCTGCTTAATGACATATGCGAGCACTTTGTCGTTTTGCTGTACTTTGCTCATCTCCAAAAACCAATCGCAAAATTCACCCCAGAAGAACTCATAAATTTCCGTTCCCGCATCCGACAATGCGTATTTGTTGAGCTTATCCGTAATACTTGCGGTTGTCTCGTTCAGACGTGATAGCATCCACTTATCCACCTTGGACAAATCGGACTTAAGAACGTCGTCTAGCGAGACGTCATAGTCCTCTATATTCATAAGCACGAACCGCGCACTGTTCCATATTTTATTAACGAAATTTCTGTAGCCGGCTATTTTTTCTTCATAAAGCCTAGTGTCATTGCCAGGACTTGCACCGACTATTAAGCTTAGGCGTAATGCGTCTGCTCCATATTTCTCAATCATATCGAGCGGATCTATACATGTCTCAGGCTTTGATTTGCTCATTTTCTCTCCCGTTTTAGTTCTAACCAATCCATGTAGGTAAACCGTCTCGAATGGTATCTGTCCTGTCGCGTATGTCGTCATTAATATCATTCTTGCAACCCAAAAGAAAAGGATGTCGTAGCCAGTTTCCATGACCGAGGTTGGATGGAAGCGCCGCATGTCCTCCGTATTTTCCGGCCACCCCAATGTCGAGAACGTCCATAGCCCTGATGAGAACCATGTATCAAGAGTGTCTTCATCTTGCTTGAGTTTTTTACTACCGCACTTCGTGCATTTCTGTGGCTCTTCCGCTGTCACTATTATCTCTTCGCAGTCTTGGCAATACCAAACCGGTATTCTGTGTCCCCACCAAATTTGTCTGGAGATGCACCAGTCACGCAAATTCTCCATCCAGTGGTAATAAGTTTTGCTGAATCTTTCTGGCAGAATATTTATAGATCCATCTTTTACGACTTCTATAGATTTCTCCTTGAGCGTTTTGCCATCTTTTGTTGGCTTGTTGACGTCTATAAACCACTGCAATGATACAAGTGGCTCTATGACCGTACTACATCTATAACAGTGTCCGACGCTATGCATATGGTCTTCCACTTTCATCAAGTACTCTTCCTCTTCGAGCTCTTTGACGATTTTTTTCCTTGCTGCGAATCTATCCAGCCCTGCATATTTTTTGCCTGCGTTCTCATTGAGTGTTCCATCCTCGTTTAATATATTTATCGTCTCAAGACTGTGTTTCTTACCCAGTTCGAAGTCGTTAGGATCGTGTGCCGGAGTAACTTTCAGCGCGCCGGTTCCAAGTTCTATGTCGACATATTCGTCGCCGATGATTGTCAGCTCCCTTCCTACAAGTGGCAATATCAGAGTTTGCCCAATAAGGTGCTTGTATCTCTTGTCTTTTGGGTTCACGGCTACTGCCGTATCGGCCAGCATCGTCTCCGGACGAGTTGTCGCTATCTCCAAATACTGCTCCGAATCCTTGAGAGGGTATTTAATATGGTAGAAATGCCCACCAATATCTTTGTGATCTACTTCGTCATCAGCCAAAGTTGACTCACATCTGGTACACCAGTTTACCAGCCTGTACCCTCTGTAGATGAGTTCGTCATTATACATACGGACAAACACTTCCAACACAGCCTTCGACAGGCCTTCGTCAAGTGTATACCTCTCTCGGCTCCAATCGCAGCTTGACCCCATTTTTCTTATTTGATTGTGTATTGTTGCCTGAGACTCTGCAACGAATTTCCGTACTTCTTCCAGGAATTTTTCGCGGCCTAACTTATGTCTGTCCTGCCCTCTCTCGGCTAGCAATTTCTCGACTTTGTTTTGAGTCGCTATAGCCGCATGGTCTGTCCCCGGTAGCCAAAGAGCAGGATGTCCCTGCATTCTTTTCGTCCTTGTCATTATATCCTGTATAGCGAGCATAATCGCATGACCAAGATGCAGCGTTCCTGTAGCGTTTGGAGGTGGCATTGATATCGTAAAAGCCTTTTTGTCTCCATTTTTTGGCTGAAAACTTCCTGAATCTTCCCACTTTTTATAGATCTTATCTTCGTATTTTTTAGCGATATATGCTTTTTCCAGTTCGGACATTACTTTAGTTGTTATAAATTTGCATAGGACTCATTTATATCAAATTCTATATTAGAAGTGAAATTTGACAACACCTTCTTGTCATCGTATAGCTTGATAGTGTATAATTGAAAGCGATGATAAAAGATCTGACACGAAAACCAGAATCTCAATCTGAATCTGCTGACGAAGCATCTACTGTCTCCGATTCTTCGGATACGACTATTGTTGACGCTAGCGAAACTACTGAATTTGTCGACAAACTGCCTGGCGAATCGGGAGAAAAGTCTTCCGAGGACGACTCTCAATCAAGTGGGTCAGGAGCTACGGCCCAAGACGATGGCACTGATGCTGCCGCGCTAGAAGGCATCGAGGCTATGACGCTACCTCCGAGAAACGTTATGAAACGCGAGGTGCGTAATGCGCTTATTAAGGAAGAAGGCCGACTTAGAAACGAGGCCAGCCAATATAGCCGCCAAGGTGACTATTTTGAACTAAACAATGTCCTTGCTAAAATTCGTGAAATTCGCTTTACTCTTGCTGAGCTAGTAAGAGCTACTTACGAAAATTTAAAGAGCCTTTGGCTCAAATACGTCTACAAGACTAAGTAATCTAAGCAAGGCGACAATGTAAAATCAGAGTGTGGGGTGTTTTTTGATTGTCTTCTTGCTTCCTGTCCAAGTACTACTATATAATTTTATCGTCATGGATCTTAAAGCTGAAATCTCAAGGTTAAAGAAGGTTAAGAACGCCGTTATTCTGGCTCATAACTATCAAGTCCCAGACGTCCTGGATGTCGCTGATTTCATAGGCGACTCTTTTAATTTGGCTGAGCGCGGACTTGAGGTCGATGCAGATATCATAGTGTTTTGCGGAGTCAGTTTTATGGCCGAAACAGCAAAAATACTTACTCCTCATAAGAGGGTCTTATTGCCTAGCTTGGCTGCAATTTGTCCTATGGCTGCCATGGTTGATGTCGCGACTGTTCGTTTTCTAAAAAAAGAGCACCCTGATGCAGCTGTCGTTTCTTATGTGAATACTACTGCAGACGTCAAGGCTGAGTCCGATATTTGTTGCACATCGGCAAATGCCATCAGTATTGTTAACTCATTGCCGAACAAAAAAGTGATAATGGTCCCTGACAAACATTTGTCAGCTTACGTTGCCGCACACACTGACAAAGAGATTATTGCTCCCAAGGGTTTTTGCTATGTACACAGCAAAATCTTACCTGCTGCAGTGAATGCCGCCAAGGCGGAACATTCGAATGCCGAGATACTCCTGCATCCGGAGTGCCCTGCCGAGACTCTTGCGATGGCTGATCAGATACTTAGCACTGCCGGTATGCTTCGTTACGTCATGGATTCTGACAATGATGAGTTCATTATTGGTACTGAAGAAGGGATGATAGACGTACTGCAGAGGAATGCCCCGACCAAAAAATTCTATCCTGTTGGAGGAGTCTGCGTACAGCAGAAGAAAGTTAATTTGGAGAGGGTCTATGATGCGTTGAATGAGGAGAAGAATGAGATCTTTGTAGATGAAGAAGTAGCGAGAAAGGCTTTTGATGCAATTCAAAGAATGCTTAAAGCAGGCAGGCATGATTAGAGATTTTATAAACAGCCCGGATTTACGCATTGATAGTAAGTGGTATAGCCGTTACTTGAAGGGCTTGGCTGATTTATGGTTCCTAAGCGATCTTAATGGCAAGCGAGACATCACTACGGACTTAGTACGTCACAAAGGCAACACAAAAGCTGTCATTACCGCTAAGGCCGACGGTATGATTGCCGGTATCGATGAGGTTAAATGGCTTTGCTCAAATCATCCTCGGTTTGCCGGTATCACAACAAAGTTTACTTCTAAAGATGGTTCCAGAGTACGAAAAGGTCAAAGCATAGGCTTGATTTCTGGCAAGTACGGAACTCTCATGGCTACTGAAAGGATCATTCTGAATATTATGCAAAGGATGAGTGGCATCGCGACACATGCTGCATCTCTTGCGTCCAAAGTTAAGCGTTATTCCGTAGTGGTTGCCAGCACGCGCAAAACTTATTTTGGGCCACTTGATAAATGGGCTTGTGTACTTGGAGGATGCGCAAGTCATCGGCTTGGGCTTTGGGATGCTGTTTTGATCAAAGACAATCATCTGGCAGCCGGTGTATCTCTGGATTTTTCAAAAGTTAGAAATGCTAAATTCATTGATATAGAGATTGAACATTTGCATCAACTTGGCAAGGTTCTCGGCGATTTAAAAGCTGGCAAAACCAAGGTTATATTCATGCTGGACAACTTTGATATAAGAAAAATTCCTGATGCGATACGCATAATCAAAGGTGCGGGTCACCATGTTGAACTGTCCGGCGGTATTACCGAGAAAAATCTACTGAAATATGCCAAGCTAAGACCTGATTTCATTTCCATGAGCGAGCTTACTCAAGACGCTTCTCCTCTGGACATATCGATGGAAGTCACTTCCACCCCATAAGGTGCATGTGTACGTGAAAAACTTCCTGCCCTCCTTTCTCTCCCACGTTGAACTGGATCCTGTAGCCTTGAGCACCTTCCCGCTTAGCAAGCTTGTTGGCGACGTTCACCATGTGCCCCACCAGATGATCGTGCTTACCTTCTTCAAGATCTGCAACCGTTGCTATATGCTCTTTTGGAACGACCAAGATGTGTATGTCAGCTTTTGGATGTATGTCATTGAATGCTATGCACAAATCGTCATCATGTAATTTGTCTGCTGGTATATCTCCTCCTACTATTTTGCAAAAAATACAGTCTGTCATCGTGTTTTTGTTTCTTTTAAAAAAACCTTCGCTTCAGACTATATCTGCTTTGGCGAAGTTTTTCAAATCCTAATGATTCAAACATTAAGATTTTATAAAAATCTAATTTTTGCTCTTATCAAGCTCGTAAGTTGCACGTCCGACTCTGACGAAGCAAGGTTTCTTTTGCAGATTCAAGGAGATAGTACCTTTCTTGACCTGGCGCTGCTTTAATACGCTTTCTATAATCTCTTTTTTTGTCATCTGTCCTTTTTTCTCCAGGATAGATTCTATAATGTCAGCGACTGTGCCTTCCGAATACCCCCATTCGCTTAATGCGTAAAGTCCACGTCCAACTAGTACGAATTTGTTACATCTAATCAGTTCGTTATGAACTGCTTGGACTGTAACGATTTTCTTATCAAATCCTGCTTCCGTAATCTTGTTTGCAATCTCAATAAAGTGCAGTGGACGGCTTGTTCTCTTGAGAACTATATAAGCTTTGTCGCGTATGCTCTTAGGATTGACATGTCTCCATGACATAAGTCCATATCCCGAGTCTATGCTCTTCATCATCTTGTCTACTTTTAATGCAGCTCCGATAAACTCTTCCGTAAAGTTGTCGCCTTTCTCCTTAAGCACACTCTGTACGTCTCGAACCAACTTCATCTCAGCTATAGTGTCTTTCTTCTCCTTAAGTTCGGATTTCGCGACTTTAAGAACCTTCTCGATGTCTGATAGCGAGATGCCTTTTAAGTGCCAAAACGTGTGATACAAATTCACTTTGTTGTTCTGAGATAGATCTTCGTTGACCGAAAGGGCTAAGCTGATGATGTACCTATCTACTTCTCCGGGCTTAGCGATTTTGTTCAAAACTCCGCTTATAACTTCTTCTTCAAGCATGATTCCCCCATTTGCTCTGATCATAGCCGTAGCGAGTCCATTAGCCAGGTTTAGCTTGGTGTTTTTGGCTGTTCTTTTTAACTTACCCAGAGCGATTTTTTCTATTTGCCTCACTCTTTCACGAGTCACTGAGAATTTCCTCCCTATACTTTCCAGTGTTTGCCTCGGCTTGCTGTCGAGAGAAAACCTCTTTACTATCACTTCTTTCTCCTTGTCTGTTAGAACCATAAATAGCTCTTCCAGTACTTCGGCGAGATTTACCTCCTCAATGGTACCTCCTCCATTTGAGAATACTGATCCGACAGTCATTGCATTTAGGTTAGTTGCTTATTTTTAGGCATGAATCCTAGTTCTTCTCCTTAAGAATGTCAACAAAGAAATATTTTTCACTAGAAGTCAAATCCGTAAAAGGGCGGAATATTATTCCTATTTGTCAAACTTGTCAATACCTAAAAATTGTGTTTTGGCTTTGACACAACTCCTAAACTTCCGCCAGCTTACGCAGGCGGGGTTAGCCTAATGCAAGCTTTGCTTGTCCCGCATCTTCTTGCCCCTGCTTCTCGATGTACTGTCGAATGATTTTTTCGTTGATACGAACCGTTGAAACAAAATAACCTCCACTCCAAACACTCTCCGTTCCCCAGTATACCTCCTTCAAAAACTCAAACTTCTTTTCCATATCTCGTCCTGTGTTTGATTTGATTATTCGTACTGCACTCCCCACGCTCATTTTCGGAGGTATACTCACCAACAAATGCACGTGATCTTTGTCGTGATTCATCTCCAATATCTCTATTTCAGGATGATATTGTGCAAGCTTTTTTAACGTCTCTTTGATGTACGCTAAAATCCCATCGTTAAATATCTTTCGACGATATTTGCTCGCCAGAACTATGTGATATTCACATCGATATACACAATTTGTTTGCCTCTTGAATTCCACGCTTGCACAATATCACATCAAGAAGATGCGAGACACCCTTCATCCGCCAGCTTACGCAGGCGGGTCTGCGGCGGAAGGCTAGA
>Ga0100379_10003204_pt1 | contig 15050 bp, 17 predicted proteins | sample CryGeymeta201503_FD_80418 | JGI IMG/M metagenome (GOLD analysis project Ga0100379, IMG submission 80418) | Groundwater microbial communities from Crystal Geyser aquifers in Utah, USA - Crystal Geyser metaG 2015-03 | ecosystem: Environmental > Aquatic > Deep subsurface > Groundwater | place...
CATGAACATTTCGTTTTCCAAAAAATAGCGAAGCAACTAAGGGAACTAATAATCCTGAAACCATAAACGCGTACGAATAAAGCATCATTTCTAAGACATTTTCCAAACTATAGGCCAAAACAATGGCTATAACTCCTAATCCTAAAGTTGCTAATTGGGTATAACGCAATACTTGTTTATGATTCGATAAATGCAGGAAAAGTGAATGAATGATGTCAGTAATTAAATTCCCAGATGCAGCCATTAAACAACTATCAGCAGTGGATAAAATCGCTGAAAAATATACCGCCATCATTATTCCTAACAATCCGACAGGTAAAATACTTCTAAGTAATAGGGGCAAGCCTAATTCAGGATCCATTTCTGAAGCAGATGCAAAACCTACCGATTCAAATAGTCCTAAATCGGCATAAACTCGTGCTAAGATTCCTAAACTTACACCCATAAATGCCATTATTGGCCACTCAAAGATTCCAGCAATAAACCACGCTTTCTTGGCTTCTTTTTCACTTTTACTAGCATAAATCCGCTGATACAAAGTCATACCAACAAACCAAATGGGTATTATCGTTACAGCCCAATTCACCAATGTTTGCCAAGACACATTTGTTAAGGAAAGCTGCTCCGGTTTAATCACAGTTTGAATCTGCTCCCATCCTCCAACAGCGTTATATGCTAAAGGAATTCCTACAAAAATCAATCCGAGCATTAATACAATCCACTGAATAGTATCGGTATAAATAACAGCTGTCATTCCACCTAAAACAGTATACAGAACAGTTACGATTCCCATAAAAAGAAGCGCATTTTCAAGAGAAATTCCATCAAAGGAAGATGAAGCAAGTTTTGCTCCTGCTAAAATTTGTGAGCTTGTAAAACCCAAATAACCAATTGCTGAAATAATCCCTGCTAAAAATCCAATTTTTCGGTTAAATAAATGAGTAAATAACTGAGGAAATGTGGTAAACCGATGTTCGAATCCCAATTTATAGACTCTTGGTATTAAAATAACTGCGCTCAGCCATGCACCAATTAATCCAGTAAAAAGCATCCAAGAACCTGACAGACCCATTGCGAATCCTAATCCACCTAAACCTATTGAAAAGCCTCCACCAACATCTGTAGCAACAACGGACAAACCTATGTGGCTGCTACTCATTGTTCTTCCACTTACAAAATAGTCTTCAGTTGAAACGTTTTTACGCATGAACCAAAACCCTATTCCGAGAAGAACTGCCATATATGCAATCATAATTATGGCATCTATATAATTTATCAAAACGAACTTATTTAATGATTTGGATTATTAACACAAATTATATTAATAACTTAAGTAATTAATTTAGACCCTAAATGTACACATTTTCTGTTAGGATTCAAAGGTAAAAAGTCAAACTTAAAGTACCCACTCGATTAAACATGTATTTATCTCTAATGTTTATTAAAAGCTATTAAGTCATTGCCCTTTATATAGATAGATGATTTTTATTCAAAATGCATAAATTTAAACTTTTAGTTATTTTGTACTTACAAATCATTAATTGAGATTTTATTTATTGAATCAAAAACTATTATCTATTGAAAAACACAGAGTGATCTAATCTTTAACAGTATAGGGTTTTCACTTAATTGTTGCTATTCAATCTTATCTTTAATTTCATATTAATAAAAAATTGAGACTTCCGAATTCACCTTTTCGAATTGGTGAATGAAAAAGGATTCCATAGAATCAATACTATAGTAAAATCATAATCTTGCAGTTTATACAACTGATGACTACATTTTTCACTTCATTCATTATTTTAAAACATTATTAAAGAAATTTTTTGAACCACAGATTATATATGAAAAATGCACTCATAGATTATATTTCAAGATTTATGACACTTACTGATGAAGAAACGAGTGCAATTCTTGACTTGAATCTATTTAAAAATTTTAAAAAAGGAACTATTCTACTCAGTGAAGGGGAACTCTCAAATGAAGGTTATTTTGTGATAAAAGGCTGTATTCGTTGCTATTATATTATAAATGGAGAAGAAAAAACTACGGCATTTTATACAGAATCTGAATCATTAAGCCCACTTTGTAGCATAAATCACAAACCTTCTGAATATTTCGTCTCATGCATAGAGGACAGCATTTTAGTTGTGGCTAATTCTGACATGGAAAAAATTATGTTTGAACGCTTCCCTCGATTTGAAACTCTTTGCCGTATTATTTCAGAAGAATTAGTTGTAACAAAGCAAGCCATTTTTGATGAATTCAAAACATCAACACCTGAACAACGCTACTTAAATTTAGTAAAAACTAGACCTGACTTAATACAGCGTGTTCCACAGTATCAGTTAGCAAGCTTTTTGGGGATGAAACCAGAATCTTTAAGTCGAATTCGAAAACGTCTAACTGCGCAAGAAAGTCATTAACCATCATTTCTTAACTTAAGTCAACGAATTCTAGATAAAACTTGAAATATCTTTAGCAGACATCAACACTTCAAGTTTTTCTTATGTTAAAGTATTTCATTATTCTAATATTATTAGCTCAAGTCATATTACCAAAAGTTTTTGCTCAAGAGGTAAACAAAGACTCAAAAAAAAAGTACTTTATAGGTAGTACTCTCTTTGTTTTAGGCAATTTCATACCCGATGATCCCAATTCACCTGAATTTATACAATTAAATATCGGGTATCGACTTACATCAAAAGATGTGCTTTCAGTAGAAATTAAAACATGGAAATATGCTTGGCCACTTGGAATTCCGTATGGTGATTCTTTCCAAAAAGAAGAAGAGAAATATCCTGGTTACATTAGAGAATTTGGTATCGCATTCGTTTATCAGCGTTTTTTATGGAATGGTGCCTATGTAGCTATTCATGCAATGAATGCTTTTCAGAATTATATAAATGACAATGATAAATTGATACAACACGGTTTTCAGTTATTCATGACATATCGTTTAGGATATCAATTTAATTTCTTCGAGCAACGTTTTTTTATTGAACCCTCAATTGCAATCACACATTGGCCTATCAATACAAATGTTCCTAAATCTTTTGCCATTCTAGAAAAGAAATGGTCTAACTATTTTCTATTTGAACCGGGTTTTCACTTTGGTTTCAATTTTTAAAAAATGGTTTGCAAACACATATAAAGCTAATGTTTATCATTTTCTATCCAGCAAACTGTTCAGATAATCAAGAATAAGACTTTTTTGAATTAAAATTTTTAATCTGTAATTATACATATATTCGCCAATTCACACGAATTAACACTTTCCTTACTTTATGAAAAATAAGCTTGTTTTACTCCTTGCAATTCTTTGCCTTGCTCTAATTAATAGAGCAGTTGCTCAAGACTCTAATACATCTGATTCAGCAAAATTAGACTCTATTCTTGCAATGCAAAAGCAAATGAATAAAAGACTTGATAAAAATCCTCTAAAAGATAAAACCTTTGGTGTTGAACTGAATTTATTCAGACTTCTTTCAATCGATGAAGCGTTTACAATTAGTGGTGGATTTTCTCTGTTTGATATAGACAGAAGAGCTGAATTAGCTTTTCCGATTTATATTCAATTACCGCAGGAAAACTATGAGCTAACAGCTGTCACTGTAGATGGACATTATCGTTACTTCTTAGGAGAAAGGCAAGGAGGCTTTTATGTAAGTGCCTTTTCACGTTTAGCATATTTAAATGGTATTTCAAACGATAATTACTCTATTGATGAGAATGCTACTATTCAAGGATCTAAAGAATCGGTATTAAAAGTTGGCTTAGGTGTTGGCATTGGATACCGCATTTTCTCCTATAAAGGAATTTATTGGGGTACAAGCTTAAGCGTTGGTCGCTACTTCATTGGAAAGAACGATAATTTCTATTCTAGTTTCCTTGATATAAACGATGATGCTTCAATGATTTTAGATATTGAACTTTTAAAATTTGGTTGGGCTTTTTAAGTTCGACAATTAATTTATTAAAAAAAGCGCCAATTCGATATATTGAATTGGCGCTTTTTTTTATTCTAATATGCAGAGTTTTCACTGATTTCGTTTAAAACTAATTCATTATTTAACTTTTCTAAGCTTAAAATATCAATTACTTAAACGAATTTTAAATTGTGAAAATTTACACTTAGCTTTAAAATGTTACTATTTATGAGTTAGTTTAAACATGCTTAAAAAGCTCCAGCAGGACCAGGAAACACAACCGGACTTTCTGTTCCATCTGTTGAAACCGCAGCAACTCCAAAGTAGTAATTATCAATAATGATATTTTCTAATTTGTATTCCGTCACATTACCTACAAAACGAGACCATTTCCATTCTGAATCAGTTGTTAATCTCCAGTAGATTTTATAACCAGCAAAACGTGGATGAGAATCGACTTTTTTCCATTTTAAAGTAGTTGAAGAAGAAACCGCACCGGAAATTTGCACTTCTGAAGGCGGTGCAGGCGCCCAAGCCAGAGCTGCTAAAGTAACAGCATTTAAACCTGTACATTTAGCGACAAATGGAAAATTCACTTTTTCTAAGAAATCACCATACTTAATTCCATTTTCTGTTCGTAAATCCTGATGTTGTCTATCGTAGTGTTCCCAAGCTTCCATGATACGAACTCCTGGAAATCCAGCATCATTAAACGGTCTGTGATGCCCGCCCCTTCCAAAACGATCCAATCTGTAAATCATCATAATATTAATATTTGGAACAGTTGCATCTCCAACACTTTTAATATAGCGAGCTAAGTTTCTTGATGGAGAATCGACTTCACCACCAGTAAACCTACGAATTCTAGCTTCACGTTCCGTTTCGACTGCTCTTGTTCCTTCAGAAAAAACACGAACTGTTCTGTTATCGATTACACCGTTTATGCCTTCAATATTTCCTATCATATCGTTATTAAGAACCGCATCAATATTCCAACCTTCTTCTTTTGCATAACGCGCCAAAATAGCACCACCATTTAAGCCTTGCTCTTCACCAGAAAGTCCGGCATTAACGATTGTAGCTTCAAAATCATACTTTGATAAAATTCTTGCTGCTTCCAAAATTCCAGCAATTCCTGTTGCATTATCATTTGCGCCCGGTGAATCATCCGTAAAGTTCAAAACATCAGAAATTCGGGAATCAATATCCCCTGACATCATGACCATTCTATTCTTATCCGATTTTCCCCATTGAATTGCAATTACATTTACAATTTTAGTGGGTTTAGGAATTCGTGTATTCGACGCGGTATCTGAAACATAAAACACATCCAACTTATTTCCATTTTGCTTTGAAATAGACTCGAACTCAGCTTTAACCCATCGTCTCGCCGCTCCGATTCCTCTAGTTTGAGAAACAGTATCAGACAAGGTATGTCGCGTTCCAAATGAGACCAATTTCTCTAAATCTTTTTGAATTCGCTGTGCATTAGGCGCAATGGCAATGTCATACAACTCTTTGCGTAAGCCTAAAGATTGAGCTTCAATTGTTTCATTAGGAAGAAATAGAAACGTTAATAGTACAATAACAAACAAAGTAGTTTGAAAAAATTTCATAGATCAATGTGATTTGAAGTGATTTTTAACGCTTCAAATTAAAGAGTACCCTACTCACGAACTGCATAAAATCGTAAACTAAGACCAAGATCTTGCAAAAATTTGTTTCCCAACAATTTATTCCAAGCGCAGTACATTACAGACATGGCATACCATGCCATGTCTCAACTAGATATCTAAAGAAATGAAATCCGACCTACGCAACGCCACAGTACAGACATGGCATGCCATGTCTCAACGAGATATCTCAAGAAATAAAATCCGATCTGCACAACGGACTGTACAGACATGGCATGCCATGTCTCAACGAGATATCTCACAGAAATAAAACCAGATCTACGCAAAGCTCTGTACAGACATACCATGCCATGTCTCAACGAGAATCTCAAGAAATAAAACCCGATCTGCGCAACGCCATAGTACAGACAGGGCATGCCCTGTCTCAACGAGATATCTCAAGAAATAAAATCCGATCTGCGCAACGCCACAGTACAGACAAGGCATGCCTTGTCTCAACTAGATATCTCAAGAAATTAAAACCGATCTGTACAACGCCTCAGTAAAGACATGGCATGCCTTGTCTCAACGAGAAACGAGAAACGAGAAACGGAAACGAGAAACGAGAAATCACATCTCAACCAGATATCGCACCATAAATAAAAAATCAGATTGCGATTAATGCACATTTCTACGATATTACAATTAAATAAAGCCTCAGGCTGCGAACCTGAGGCTTATCAACAATCAAACAAAACGCCAATTTTGATTGATTGATTGGGAAATAAACTAAAAGCTTAAGCTAAAGTTACGGTTCCCAAATAAGTTGAATTCGATACATAACCATTGGAACTTCCATTTACGAAAGCCCAAACATGAATCGAATCTCCAACAAATGCTTGCGGTAGTGCGATCGAAGCACTCAAACTTTCTCTCACTACCGCTTTATTTTTCACAATCACTTGTCCCTTCTCTTCGCTTAAACAGAAAAACGAAATAGAGTCAGAATTCAGTGAAAATTCACTACCCGAATCAGCATTATCAGACCATGAAACATCTATTACTTTCGTGATAGTTGATTCACACGATTCAACATATATCGGAGATTGTTCTCCTTCTGAGAGTTTAATTGCCGAATAATCCCAAATATAATTTGGGTAATCGCCAATCAAAGCAGGAGCATTTACTTGCATAGCTCTGTTAAAACTATTCAAACTAGATGAACTCGATTTAAACCCAACTGTAATTGCAGGCTTAAAAAGTCGCATCATGCTTAGCGTTTCTTTGAAACGTTTTTGTTGCAATACTTGAACTTCAGAATAGTTTTTTGACCGTTCTGAAATTGGCATGAGAATGTTTTGATTCCCGCGCTTAACTGCAACGGTGTTCCCGATTTTTCCTGTAGGGTTCCGAGTAAAGGTGATTTAAAGGTTGCCATTGTGTAGATGACCTCCAAGTTTTGGTTGTAGTTTTAGTTTACACCCGTTTTTTACTCCATCGGGCAAAGGAGTGAAATCAATCGAGTTGATTTCCGTAGTTGTAAAGACGCACGTTTTCATGATTGTGTGATCTTTTTGAGGTTTGAATTATCCTGCTCGACTAATGTCGAACAGGGGTTTGTTTTTTGCGAAGAATAACACAAAGGCTTAATCAATGATTTCAAGATGCATTCTGAATTTTGTTTCATAATTTTTTATAATGTCTACGTTTACAAGTCGTTCTTCAATAAACGTTTGATGCGTTCCAAATTCTCTAGCACCACGAAGTATAGCCATTGGACTGAAATCACCTTGTTGAATAAACTTTTCTTCATCTTCTCTTGAAAACAGCCACTTTACGGCAAATTCATTGGCTTCATTTTCCTTTTCCATGTCTTTTTCGTTGTATTCCACATCTTTTAAAAACACATCACGTTTACCATGTAACAGAATATGTGCGGCTTCATGGAAAAAATTAAACCAAAAAGTATCATACCGTTTACCACGATCCGTTATTTGAATAACTGGTACATCATCAAGCCATCGAGCTGTTGCACTAATTGGTGCTTTTTCTAGCATAGGCGTGTAAATCAGTTTCACTCCAGCTTCAGCGCAAAGCTCTTTTAATCTATTCCAAAATAGTACGTTTCCTGCTATCGCCAATTGTTTAATTTCAACAAGTTTCTCTTTAAAGACAGACTCTGAATACGTTTGTACTGTCATTTCTTTCGCCTGTATCTCACCTTTTCGCAACCAAGCTGAAATTGCATAATGCTTAATATCATGCTTCAACGAAATTCGAAACTGTGCTTTTAATTCCTGATTGATGTAGATGTTTTCCCATGATTGTTTTGACGTTACACCAAAAAAGTGAAATAAAGCCTGTGTTTTATCTAACCATGTGGTTGATTTCGGAATCCAACCTAATCTAGCCATCGCTGCAACAGGAAATTCTTGCGTCCAAGTTTCCGATTCTTTCAACTCTTTTTGTCTTTGAGTAAACATGGTATAATCATCGTAACTATTTTGAGCTTTAATCCAGAAATTGGCAGGTGTTTGTACTACCGATTCCAATAAAAAAGCCATCTCACGTGTTATTGGGCTATTTCCATTGAGTATAGCAAAAATGGTTTTTTCTGCTTTTCCCAAGCGCATTGCTAACTCTTTAGGTCCCATACTCATCTCCGTTAGCCGTACTTCTAGTAGTTTTCCCGGATGATCCGTGTGTTCCGGTTTGAAGGTTTTAACTTCCATAGTAACTTTGTGATTTATATATGTTTTTAGATACCCATACCTCTATTTGTTCTTGAGTGAAACTGCCGAAGATTAGAACTGCATTTTTTGAAACATAAGTAGTTGTAAGCAAGTCAGGTATGGACTTAGATTTATTCACTGTTAGTTTATTTATATCTACCGGCAGAAAATATAGCTGCTGATCCTCACCTAATGATGTGAACCACAACTCAAGGCCATGAATACATACTGATCTAAATCCCCCAGGCGTTACCGCCAGATCTTGTATAGTTAAGACACAAGAAAAACTTTGTAAAACCAGATTAAACTGAGAGAGTTGCTCGGCGTTTAATTTTGAACGAATAAACTTCGGATCGGAAGTAAAGCTTTTCGTTCGGGGATTAAATAAGATAATATTCATAGCGAAACTATATTAAATACAACTTACCTTAATGGTAAGTCTATTCAAATTTAAAGTCTTTTTTAAATTATTGCAAACTATTTCTCTCAAAGTTTTCCACATACATCCCAAGTTATCCACAAACAAGCTTATTTTGAAAATTCAATCTCATTAACTTCGTTTAACTTCACGAAAAAAAGTAAATTTTTTATAGTATCCTCTCAAATAATGAGTATAAATATGATCAAGCCTACATTCACCCATTCTCTAAACAATTTTCTTGTTGGAATATTTTTCAATACAAATCTCAATAATCTATCTTCAATCCATTCTTTGAGTTTAATTCGCTGAATTAATTAAACTTAAACTTACCACACAATTCACTAATTAGTTACAGTTGTCTTTTACAATTAGCCTAGATCTCCAATAATAATATCACAAGCAGTCCCTCCTAAAATAACGTAGTTTTCAGAATAGCTGTTGAAATATTCTTTGAATAGGTCTAAACCTCTTACCATATACCTGAGTTCGGGTTAAGAGTTTATTATAAATACGGTCTATGTTCTTGAGTTTTCCCTCGGGTTTGAACGTGTTTTCATTTAAGGTATTGAATCGGGCTGAATGCTCTCCCTTCGTGATGCATTAATTAATGTATTGCATGAACAATCGGAGGGAGCTGGAGGGTGGTAAAATCGGCACTAATATAACTTTAGACAAAATTCATTTAAAGGGTGGTAAACTAATAATTATATGTTTAGCTGACCACCCTCTAACTCCCTCCAATTCAATGGCTTATCTTTTGTCGTAAGTGCATAAGTGGAGGGAGAACCATCAAAGCATAGTTTATAAATAGAATCTAATTTCACTAAGAATCCTTATCCCGAACTCAGGTTATATATATATTTCCAGAATTTGTTCTAAAGCCATTTCAATTCTTTCATCCTTTTTGTCTTGGACGCTTAAATAAAGTGAAAGAGGATCTACAACTGATGCAGAACTTAGTAATTCGCCAATTAATAACTCAGGATTGTATTTCCACACTTCAATTGCAACAGCTCCTTATTGTCTATTTGGATTTTTGATTCTACTATTTTTCTTTAACTCATAAAAGACTGTTTTTTCAACCGCATAAAACTGCTGCGTACTTTCGTTTAAGTCGGAATATTCAGATAATGCTGAAATATTGCTTCGAATAAGAACAAGTTCTTTAGGAGTTTCATCAACAAATACTGTTTTCATAACAGGGTTCACTAATAAGTTTTGCTCCATAACTTTATTCCATACTAGCTGCTTATTTAATAACCTGAGTTCGGGTTAAGGATTAGTAGAATAATTTTAATCAAAACCTAGAATAAACAATGTAGAATGTCATTTGGCTTCATAGTGGCATCTCGAATTTAATACCAAATTAGACAGAGATTCTGGGTCAAGCCCAGAATGACGAAAATTATTTAAACCTGTTTTTATTATAATATCTTATCCCGAACTCAGGTTAAAAAGTAAATGCTCAATCTTTTTCAATTGATAAAAAAGTCCTTTTTTGCAATTGATTTCTACATAACTCAATCACAGAGATTTACTCATCACATACTGTTCCATTTTTTCGCTTAATTCAAGAGAGAATTCTTGCATAGCACTCTTTCTTAACATTGCACTATTTTCTCGTCTGATTCCCATTTTTGTTGCATCGGAAATGTCATTCATATCGGCGCCATAATAGGAAAACGACCACAACTTGGTTGATTCCAATTCTCCTATCATAGATTTGATTTTACCATGATTAAAATGCTTCGACGAGTTTTCGTAGCCATCGGTGATGATAATCACGACCACACTTGCTTCATTATTTTTTATTTCGCGTTCAACTTTTCCATTTAAGGCCAAAATCGTCTGACCCACAGTGTCTAACAAAGCGGTCATGCCATTTGGTGAATAATCTTCTGTACTTACCCGATGTAATTTTTCCACAGGATCACAAAAATAGAGTTGATCCATTTCCGTATTGAAAAACGTAATTCCTGTTAAAACCTCTTGTTCAGGAAACTTCTTAGCTAAGGATTTTATCGTATCTAACTGTTCATTTACAGTCGATAACGTGGCAGGAATACAATCCGCCATTGAACCTGATTGATCAACAATAATATGATAATAGGTTCTTTTATTAGTAGTTTTTTTAGTTTTCATGATAATATGTACTTGAGTTTAAACCGAATCCAAGCAACAAAAGAAAGAAAAAAAACTCCCCCTTTCACCAAAAAACCAATCAAAAAAAGAAGAAAGATATTTAAAGGGGGCTGGGGGGATTTCCAAAATTACCTGCACCCTTAACTACTTATAAATAAATATTTTAAGCCATCAAAAGTAAACAAGTAAATTTCTTTTTTCACAAGAATTCAAGCATTATTGCTTACCTCAAGTGTACCCTAACCCATAAACCTAATCCATGTTGACAAGCTTGTCATATCAAGCTATCATCAATATGAACACAACTAGCATCTAAAGAAATCACATATTTCCCCTGCTGATTTTTAATGAGATATGGCTCGTATCGATTTTCTGCTTGCAACAAAGACTTTAGTAATCTATTGATCTTCGATATCTTTTCCGCTAATGAATTCTCTCGAGGGTCAACCAGTTTAGCTATAACTGAAGCCGCCGTCTCGGTATCCTGATTTCTAAATCTCAAATAGAGCTGTGTCAATTCCTGCTTATAATCCGTAAAATCAAAACTATTTAAACCATTCTGCTTTTTTAAAAGAAACACATAAAGAGTTCGTTCGATGGGTGGCAAACGCAAAGAAATAGACTCATAATCCTGAAAAATCAAAATACCTTCTTGATTGATAATCAAATCAGACTTGGCAGTAGTTAAAATATGCTGATTCAAAAAACGACTTTGTTTTCGAATGGTGTCAAAAATGTTAGATATAGAAATCAGCAAAGACGCAGACAATCCATTCTTCATCATCACTTCTAAACAATCATCACAAGTATCCGCAATTCTGATTTTTTGATGAAAATCTTTCTTGGAATCCAATTGATCATTAAAACACCCTCGTGGAGAAGTATGTTGAAAAGCCAAACTTTTCCGAAGACTTCCGAAACCCTTTAATTTGAGCAGTAATTCCAAAATGAGATACGAAATCGGATACCAACTAGCCGTATTCGTGAAATACTCCCAATCCGAAGTTTGAATAAATCCATCCGGATTAGGATAAGCCCTGAGCGATGAAAACTTATTGTAATCATTTCCTTTGGGAGTTAAAAGCAGCACAAAATCATTTTTGGGAATATCCCAAGCCTTTCGTTGCTCTGCTATACACTCATAAATAACCTTAATAAAAGCTCTATCCCGATCCGGTGGCGGTCCCTCAAGAACTTTCCGAAATCGGACAGATTCACTTGCAGAATAGTCTAAACGTTCCTCTTTAATAACATTAAGAAACCGAGCCTCCGGAATATCCTCATCGGTAAACTCCTTTTCTTTTAACCTATTGATGCCTTCGTCTCTAAAAGAAGCTAAATGAATCTCCGCTTGATAAAAAAACAATTCGATTGATGTAGCAGGTAACAACAAATCATAAATCCCCTGCTGCAAAGCCTCTGCTTGCTCTTCTTCTTTGTCGATTATGATGTGAATTCGTTCGGGCATGGTTAGAAATAATGAAATTGTGAGGAGAAATTTAATTTCGTTTTATATCCAGGTAATTCGAGTGCTTGAAATACTTTTTCAAACGTTTTACTCTGTTCGGCAACGGTTACTTCAATTCTACCTAAGCGTTGTAAAAGACCACCATACTCTCCAATTATTTTGCGCATTTCCACAAACGCTTAAATAATTTAAATTCTCACTTGATCTGCTGCGGGACTTCGCAAAACGTCAGACAACGTAGAAATGCCTTGTTCGGTGAATGTATAAGTAGCATAACGAACACCTCCACGATTATTATTTCATCAGACGATAACTGAAATCGAAAACTTTCAGGGAAACTATCGCTATTCCTTGGAACAGCCTGCCCCATACTAATCGTTTACAGAACAGCCATGCAAGGTGTAAACACGGTTACAAACAGTCATTTTACCAATTTAAGCTTTCTGCGGTTCAGGTATTCCTTAAACTCAGGAAAAGTCAATCCTTTGGTTTCCTGTGAGATTTTCTCTTTCACTTCACGGAAGAATTTTACCGTGTCAAATTCTTTTTCTTTTGAGTTTGGTTTGTCAGTCATTGGATATAATCTCCTTAGGTGAACGCATGTCTAATTGCATGTAACCGTTTTTAATATTGGTAGCATTATAACCTCTTATTCTAAAAACGTTTACAATATGTTTAAAATTCCAACTTATAAGATAATCAACTTTGTTAATGGTAGCACAAGCAATGTGTCGGCAATCATCAATACTCGTTTCACCAACAACTTTTTCGTTGATATATTCTAAAGCAAGCTGATTAATTTCTTCAGTAATTTCTACAAATTCTGTTTGTTTTTTTTCAAGACCTAAAAAATGATTTTTCACTTTTTCAGGAGCAAATTCCAGTTCAAGTTCGCAAAGGTCAGAATAAACACAAATAATTTCCCCTTTTTTAACCATCTCAAACAATAATTCAGTTTCTTAGTGGAATTCACGATCATAAATTCCACCCAAAACGGACGTATCGAAGTAAAGTCTTGGCTTTTTCATAAAATGAATATACTAAAAATAGGCTTTAACCTTACGATAAATCCCCTGCTGCAAGGCCTCAGCTTGCTCTTCTTCTTTGTCGATTATGATGTGAATACGTTCAGACATGGTTAGAAATTCTGATAGTGATTAATGAATTTGAAGAACTTCTTCGGATTGATGAACTGTCTGTAAACCGTTTAAAAGATATTCCTTATTCAAAGCCGCTTCATCAAGTTTAAAGTGACTCGCAATGCTACTGATAAACCGTTTTGGCATACTTTTTTTGTTTTCAATAATTCGGAAACATAGCTTTTAACATAACCAGTAATTTCGACTAAATCCTTTGGTTTTAATTGATGCTGCTCCATCATATAATTCACGATTTGAATAGGATCCATTTCTGTGTAGTTCGTATGCTTTTTGTCCCAGATTTCAATAAGTGCCGATACTAATTTATAGTGTTCTATACTATTTTGATCTTTTAAGCCATTTTCTACTAAGTGTTCCAATTTTTCACAATAGGCAAAATAGTGTTCATCTGATTCTATTACCGTGTATTCGAGTTTGTTCATTTCTATACTCCTAAAAGCTTGCTATGGTAAATTGAAGATTCTTTTCGCACAATGCATCGTATTCGGCATGAGTGCCAATCCATTTGTTTGGTCTTTCGAAGGTAATATTCAATCTGTATAGTATCTTTACACTTTTCAATGATTAAGCAATTTTGTACCCAACCAATTTCTGCCACCAGTGGTGTCAGTTTTTCATTTTCTTTATAAAACTCATAAAAAGTTTTCATTCTCCAAATATTTCGAGACGAAAAACCTCTTATACCAGCAAACTCTGTTTGTAAGTCTTTGGAGAGTTGCTCTACTACCGATTTACCCCATTTTTCTTGTTTTACTTTCTCACTCACTGACTTACCAATTTCCCAATACAGCGAAACCGTTTGTTTACTCACTGCTTTGAGCATTTCATAGCGTGCCTGCTGTATTTTTGAAAGGATGTCTTTCAAAAAGGGTTGGTAACTCATCATTTGTTTTTCTTCCATTGTTTGCATTTTTTTCTCATTCCTTACAAATCCAAATAATCATCACTTTTGCCCAAGGCACGCAAATTGGCTTTTTGAGTAGCCGACAATTTGGGGTTTTTCCTGTTTTGTAGGGTAATCCTTCTTTTTATGTTAGTGGTTCCATCAAATAATAGTGCTTCATTTTATAGTACCATATTTTAAGTAATTGTGCTTTAAAAAGTAAATCAATTGCATTGGTTTCTAAAATAGCAAATGTTTCTTCACCTGTATGAAAAGTTTGGCTTGTTGTAAATCTCTATAGCCGAAATCATGGAGTTTACTGATTTATCAAATAGGCTGCGTCTTCACTGACAACCAAAGTCAATTCATCATCCGCAAATTCTCTCTTCACCATTATTTTACCCTTTTCGGTGAATTTATTTCTCCTTTATGCGAACGATGTCTGCACTTTACTAATTACTTAACCCAACTTGAAAATCCATCCCTCACTCCACCCCTAAAAATCAAGTTTTTTGCACTTTTTTTTTGCTTTTTTTACCGAGTTAATTTACGTAACTACTTGTTATTATTGATAGTGACTTTTTTGAAATGCTCTTTGTAGTGACCCATAGATTTGCATTATTTAAATCTATTTCGTATAGTTGACCCTATGTTTATACGCAAGGTCATAAAGAAGAATAAAAATGCTGATAAGTCCTATGA
>Ga0100379_10003205_pt1 | contig 15048 bp, 17 predicted proteins | sample CryGeymeta201503_FD_80418 | JGI IMG/M metagenome (GOLD analysis project Ga0100379, IMG submission 80418) | Groundwater microbial communities from Crystal Geyser aquifers in Utah, USA - Crystal Geyser metaG 2015-03 | ecosystem: Environmental > Aquatic > Deep subsurface > Groundwater | place...
ATCTTTAGTGAATTCGGAAGAGGTTGAGAATGATCGTCTGAACAGGCTTTCCCTTGTCGCCATCAATTATATTTTAATATATTTCCCAATATTAAAGTCAAAAGTGGAAAGACAATGCTAGTCTGACTGATTACTGCTTGATCTAATTCTGGCGCCTGCCTAATGATTTTTGACTAATATTAGCTATCATGAGTCAAGGCAAACTCACCGAGAATGGTATAGAAAAAATACTTGGAAGCATCAGTGGCTGCGTTCTGCAAGCCCTGAACGTCACAAAGAAAGTGAAAAACTCCAACGACTTTTATTCGTACTTGTGGATCTATGCAGATGTGAACTGAGTGATGGATATTGTAAGTTAAAAGGTTGTCTGATTGTTGATGAGGAAGTGTTCACCAAGAACAAGATGATTCAGGACAACCTGATCATGGTGATAACCCGCTTCATGGTCAGCTAAAATCGTTAAAAAACGAAGATAGTAATCATCGAACATTTTGATGTCAAAACTGATAAGGTTACCTTTCAGATTGGAGCTCCTCTCTACTATGAATAGTTCATCAAAAATGGCAAGAGAAATCCCAAAGGAAGCAACACCTTTTAGATTCATTAAAAAAGAAACAAATATCAGGACCTCATCGATGACGTTAAGGATGAATAATAAACGGTCAGTCACCCCGTTTCTGTGGGGAACACAAATAAAAGTACCAATCAGCAAAAGCCTGGCATAAAAGGAAACAATATCAAGGCACCTCCATCAAAGGGCGCGCTTAGATTAAGCAGTGAGGAACCAGAAAAGCCGAGAATGAGCAACCCAAAAGAGAACAGCAATGCCAATCCAAGAGTCAATAATTTTAAAGGAAATCAAAATAGCAATCAAATAAGTAACAATACCTCGAAACCTAAGATGGAGTCTCCTAGACCAAACAACAAGAACAACAAACTGAAGGGACCGATCGAAAAGGTTTAAAGAAAGCAATCTCCTGCTGTCAGAGGGAATCAGAATAGGCCTCATCACTAGTACAACTTCATCCAAGACCTTTACTTAGGAATGTAAAATTTTGTTATTTTAATCAGAATCCTCTTTGTTTTTCCAGTAAAGACCTTTATCAACAAAAAGGGGGTCGATTCATGTTTGATGAACATGCTGGTAGGAGACAAAACTGGAACAATAGAGTGTACAATGTTTGGTGAGATGGTACAGAGGTTCGAAGGTAAGTTCAAGGAGGATCAAGTCTTTGAGTTGGCCAATGCTGTTGTTGGTGAAAACAACTTCATGAATAACCGCTACAAAAAGATTACCATTAACTAGAGCAGCAGAGTAAGTCTTAAGGAAGATGACCCTAATATTCCATTTGCAGAAGATCATTGCATAACGGTCAAAAAGCTACTCGATGCTCCGGTGGGCTCAGATAATATGGTGATATGCCTGATCAAGGATACTCAACGGCCAGAAGATTTTATCACCAAAGCTGGAAAGGAGATGCGTAAAAAGTTAATATACTTGTGCGACCCAGAGGAGAGGGTGGAGGTGGAGGTGACGATATTCGGAGACAAATGTGACGAATTATTTGAAAATCAGCCCTACATATTCAAAGGGGTGTCTGTAGGAGAGTATAATGGCAATCGGCAGTACAGTTTAAAGACAAACTCTGCCTTCAGGACCCTCAAATACCACAACTACAGGAGATATATCAAAGATATGGAGAACATCTAGTTCGCCAACCCAGACTCGACTAAGAAGCAATAGAAACATTCATCCACTACTAACTTGAAAGATTTGGTCAACGCAATGGACGAGGTCAATGAAAAGGGAATATGGTCTTAAGTGGTCTGCAGTATTTCCACCTTCAAAAGCATCCCCAAGCCTATATACATGGCTTGTCCTCACTGCAAGAAGAAGGTTCACTGTGACAGCGGACAGTGCAATACCTGCTCTAAGAATTACGATTCTATAGTCTATAAGTACATGGTTAATTTTTCATTGTGTGACCAGTTCGAAAGCATATGGGCCATGGGCTTTGATCAGGTGTCTCAGGACATCATAGGCATTTCTGCTGAATAATACGAGAGGATGAACGAGGCTGACATTAAGGATTTGGTGAAGTAGGTACATTTTAAGGAAGTGAAGGTGAAGTTGGTGACAAAATCAGAAGTATACAACGAAGAGGAACGAAAGAAAACGAATGTGATAAAGCTGATGGACTTGAACTATGCGGAGGAATCCAAGATCATTTTGACCCGTTTGGAGCACTTGGTTGGTGGTGATAAGTGATGGTTCGATATATTGAATATAATAATATATATTATTGTGATGACAAAGATGACGAGAATGATTCATGATTCTAATGAGGCATTTGTCTGATCTCTCAGCCCCACTTTTTTATCAGGTTAGCCAGGGAATTGGCGATCACTTCAGCGTTTATATGCTGGTAGCCCCCACTAAGCAGCATCATCACCGGAACTCCTCCTCCTCGGCACATTCCCACCACCTTTTCATCCCTCGCTACAACTGTCTCCTCGTTTATCGACATCTCGCCCAGAGGGTCCTCTTCCAAGATGTCGCTGCCTGCATTGTAGATGACAAACTCAGGTTTGAAAAAGTTGAAGTCCTCACAGATAGAGTCAATCAGTCTCAGATAATCTTTGTTGGTGGTTTTGGAGTGAACGTGAAGTCGCCTGCTGATAGAATCCTCGCTCTCAGTGTCTTTGAATATTTGACGGTTGTAGCAGTCAACAATGTAAACGTCCTAATTGAGAATCAGGTCGCGCTAGAAGCCATTACCTTGATGAGCATCCAGGTCAATAATCATTATTTTGCATGTCTTCAACTGGGATTGTAGGTAGTGAACCGTTAGTGAAATGTCCGGGTATATACAAAACCCGCCTCCTTAAGTGTAGCTGGCATGGTGAAAACCTCCTGAAAGATTGACGGCCCAACCCAACTTTAAAGCCAAGTTAGCAGTCACAAGCGACCCTTGAGAAGCTAATAACATGGGATCTAGGACTCGCCATCGAAGGAACCATCCTGGTAGCCACCACTCCTTTAGTTCCAATAATTTTGCCACTTGAAAGCCATAGCATAAAGTTCTGAGGTAGTTCAGATTCATCTTCTGCATAAGGAACTTTCTAGATATTATTTGAGAGGGTCTTACTTACTGCTTGATCTCAAGTAATCCTCGCTCTACGATCAAATTGTATACCTTTCGGTAGCGTTGTCCATCAAACGGGTGGCTCTTCTATAGTCCCCATAGAGATACATTGTAACCAGGGTGATATACGAATCTCGAGGATGGACTTATGTTGATTGGAGGCTAGCTTTGGAGCTTGGAGATGGAGTTGAGAGCCTATTCGAGAAAAAGAGGGTAGATCCAGATGATAGTGACTGAGCAGATGAGACCCGAGCAATCTGAGAGGATAATCGACAAGATAGCATAAATGAAAGAGAGGATGAAGAAGAAGGCATCGACAAGCCAATATTTCATAATTTTAATTTAAACCTTTATATTAAGTTACTCCTGAGTTTCTAGACTCCATGGAGCTTTAGTGATGAAGGTTAGATCCCAAGGTTCCTTGAGATCCTTGTTTTAATAGAGTGCAGGGTCGATAAACGAGGAATAAATTTTATCATCATTATTTGAATTAGTAATCATGAACCAGTACCAGCTTCAATAAGGATAACTGCTCGCCTCCTTCCGCCCTGACGACGGTGCTCCCCCTAAAACCATGCCTCCTCAGCACCATCAGCAATTCCATCCTCCCCAACATCATCAACCACCTCATTACTATCAGCATCCACCAGCACATCCTCACTCACAGCATTCTCCTCCAACGCAAAAATATCATCAGCCATCAGCTCCTGCCAGAGGACATAGTCCACCAATAGTGTTTAACTTCCAACAACAAGGCCATCCTCACCCCCACGGGTATGTTGAACGTTAGAGCATCGTCCAAGCAGTAGGAATCCCCACTCGACAGACTTCGAATCACGGGCCTCCTTCTCAAGTGCATCAAACAGTCGCTCAGCAACATTATTATCAGGAAGGAGCTCAGCAAGGCCAGCCCATTAGAGCTCCGTCAAATTTATCTAAACAGCAGCATCAGATGGTTTATGTGCAGCATCAGCCTATCTATCACCAGGGAGTAACTGTCACCAGCAATACGCATTACAATCCACAACAAGGAGGACCCTTCCAACAGGAAGGATATTATCAGCCTCAGCAAATATATATCCCTCCTCAGCAAGAGGTCCATTACCAACAAATTCATCCTCAGCAACATCAACAGCAGCAAAATATACATCATCAGCAAGGCCAACCTCAATACAGGCAGAATCCACAATATTAGCAACATCCAACTCATGTTCAGCACTCACCGCAACATACTCAGCAAATTCAACAACCAATGCCTCATCAACATCCTCAGCCACCCTCCCAACCTCAACAATCACCTCAAATGCAGCAATCCAAGCATTCTCAGCCAGCTCAGATTTCTCATTCACATCCTCAACAGGAGATCCTTCATCCTCAGCAGCCATCATCAGAAGCGAATGTGCAAGGTGGGTTGACTCAACAGGAGCAGGAAGGCTACGAGCAGCAGTATTACCCTGAAGGAGTACCTCAAGAGTATTAGTAGGATATCGATATAAATCAGCTTTCTCCTGAGGACCGTGAACGATATGAGCAATACCAGCAGCAGATGCAGATGCAGTATCAGCAAGGTGAATTTGGTCAAGGGTACCCTCCTGAGTATTACCAAGAAGGTTTTGCAGAAATAACACCAGAGTATGTTCAGGAGCTAGAGGGGCAAGCCACTCTTTGGAGATAGCGGTTCTACTACCTCTACGAAAAGTATGAGAACTTTTATGAGAAACATGATGGACTCCATAAGGAAAGTGTTTTCTTGGCTGATCAGTTCCTAGCTGTTGACAGTGAAGAAGAGTGGTTGGCCCTCAAATAAAAGTACGATACTCTCACTGAAAGCATGGGAGAGCTCAAAGAGGAACACACCCTAGTCCTGCAGGAAATCCAATAAAACATCCAGCAGAATCAAAAGGTGGAGAACCAAGCGATCAACTAAGAGGCCAGTCGGGTATGGTAGCACCGATACCATGAACTTCTCGAGCAATACTAATCGTTGTCTCATCACTACGCTGAGTTACAGAGTGGGTCTATGGCTAACAATGATATGGACGAAAACGAAAGAGTTGCCATGATGAACGAGAAGTACAGCCGCCTTGAGGCAGAATACAACCACGTTGCTCAAGAATATCAGGAGTACCAGAAGCACATGGAGGATCAGATGGAGCAGGTTCAGCAACACTACCAGCAGCAGTATGGAGAGAATCAAGAAGATAACAATAGATAATAGCTGGAAGAACTCAAGAAATTCACTCAGCAGTTGACTACCTACATCGAACAACTGGAAAACTAAAACAACAACCTTATGAGAGGAATGAAGAACAGTGTCGAAGGATCTAAACAGTTGACTGGAGAATCATAAATTGCCCAGAAATTGATGGAAAAATAAAAGGAGATAAAAGGCTTATCTTAGATGGTGGTGAATCTGGAATAAAAATTACACCAGAATGAGTTGACAAGGCCCAAGAGCAATGTCAGCAAAGATGTGAGGACCAGCCAACTATAAAATCAGATCCAATAGATGACTTTGTATGTCAACGAGCAAGAGCAAAAGCTTTCCATAAAGGACTATGAGATCAATGGACTCAAGGATAAAATTAAATACTTGGAGGAGTAAGTTCATCACAAAAATTAATAAATCTATAACCACAATAGATATCTTCAGGATAAACTCACGAAAATTGAATCAGATATTGCTCTGAAAGGCAGTCAGCAACAAATCCCAGTCTCATCACCCCTTCAGCCTCAAATCCCTCAAACTTTTCCGTCTTCCTTCACCTTAGATCAGGACTACGAAAGTAGAATGAGAGAATATCAGCGCAGCATTCAGAACAAGAACAACGAAATCAGGATCCTTGAGGAAAGAATAACCTAAAGCTAAGCTGAAACAAGAAAAATATCAATGGACAGAAGCAGCATTCTGAGGTAATGGCAATAAAAAATTGATCAGATTGAGGAAGAACATAGAAAGAAGATCATGGAGAGAGATTCTAAAATAAGAATACTTGAGTTTGAAAGTGCTGACAAAGATAGTGAGTTGCAGAAAAAAAGCACAGAAAAGGATAATACAATCAGAGCTCTCAAGGCATAAGTTGCTGACTTGAAGGAGTAAATTGAGACCAAACTCGTAGAAAAAGATCAAACCATCAAAGCTTTAAGGGACAATAATCAAAAAATGGCAAACGAACTGAGAGACAAGGCAGCAATTCTCAGTAAAATCAATTCTCCCGCATTCACTCCTGGTGTCAGAAGCCCCAATCAATCCTTCATGATGGAGAATTTCAGGCATGATGAAGAACTGAAAGTCCAAACTTAGCAGTTGGAAAGAAAGACAGAATAGATAAACAAGCTCAAAAAATAAAGGTAGTCTAAAAATAAACAGTACAAGGATCTCTAAATTGATTTTGAGAATCTTCAGGAATAAAATAATAAAAGAAGAATTGAAGTCAATAACCTGAAGAGGCAGCTGTCGGCCATTTAAAATCTCCAGCTTGAAACTGACAACCTGAGATCCAATCTCTCGAAGAAAAATCAATAAATAAATTAGCTCAAACACTCTCTTTATTAAATGGACAGATTGAAAATGGAGCTTGAATCAGCTCGTCGATAAATTGAAAAGCAAAACTAAATCTCAAGGATGAAAAATCGAGAATTAGAGCAACTAAACGATCGTAATTACGAACTTGAAGAAAAAATCAGGCAAAAAGATTTCAGGGTATCTCAAAAATATGAGCCTTCAATCCAAAGAAATAGCCCAGAAGAGTTACTGAGCTTGCAGGAAGAAAATAGAAGAAAATAGATTGAGATTAGCCGGCTTAAAGTTGAGAATGAGGAATTGCAAAGAAATATCAGAAAGTAGACCGAAGAGCTTGAAACCTTTAAATTCAAATATCCAAGCAAACTTAAGCTAGCCGAATAAAATCTTCAGGACACCCGGCATAAGCTGGCTACCGTTGAAAAGAAATACTTGATTGTCTAACAAAGGACCAACTAGCTGGAAGATACTTTAAGAAGATTAAAGATTTCAACACAAGAAGAACTGGCAGGAGAAACTGATAAAATTAAATAGCACTATACAAAGTTAGTCGAAAGAATCGAGGAAGAGAACAGAAATGCTAAGGAAAAAATCAGGGCCTACGAGATCAAAGTACATGACCTTGAGCTTGAAAATAATTCTCTCGCTGGAATCAACAAGGAGCTATAAACATTTAAGGATGAAAATGCCAAAAAAATCATTACTCTGGCATAAAAGCTTGAAGAAAAAGATGAGGAAATCAAAAGGACTCGATAAAAAGGAACAACTGATGTCTTAAAATTCAGAAAGAAATAAAATAAAATAATTGAGATAGAAGCTGCCCTCAAGTCACGAGATGAACAGGCAAGGGACCTTGAACGGCAAAAGGAATCTCTCAGGATTCAGTTGAAGAATATCAAGAAATAATTTGAGGACTACAAACATCAAATGATCGAAAAAATGGAGTATTCGACCCACAAGTAAATGGAAAACCTCAACAAGCAGCTTAATTTGTACGAGGCTAAGTTTGCTCTAAACAACCATAATTTCGATTTCAAAGTGAAGGATAAGACAGCCAATCACGTATTCGAAAGAACAGTGATTTATCAACTTAAGGAGGAAAATGATTTCCTGAGAAGATAACTGGAAGGAAGAGGTTCAAATATCTCTCTTGAAAAATATAGAATCACTCAGCTTCAGCAGGAGGCTCTTTTGAAGAGCAAGTAGTTAACCAGAGATAGGCATCCAGCTCAAGATGAGCTTTAATTTTACCGAGAGAAGAATAAATAGCTTGAAGAAAGAGTCAACTCCCACTTGTCTGTAAACAAGGCTCTCAAGGAAAGAATAGACCAGCTAAGTGAAGCCAACAATAAGTTTGAAGGGCTATAAAAGCTTAAGATCAAGCTTGCTGAACTTGAAAAAGCCTATAGCTATCTTAATGATAAATATAATCTAGTAGTTGAGGAAAATGACAAAATGAGAAATGAACTCAATAATAGCAGTCCACATGAATCTTAATTTTATGATATTCAGGTGAAGATAGAGGAGCTTCAGTTGAAGATAGACCAAGTCACTCTTGAAAGAAACAGTTATGCTTAAGAGCTGAGGATGATCCAGCACGATAAGTAGGCTACAAGGATGAGAATTCAATAGCTTGAATCAGCCCTCATCAAAAGCTAAAACAAATGCACTATATTGCAGTCCGAAATCTAAAGATTGAAAGACATGTCACTTGCTCAGTATTGATTTGCTTATACAGAAAACCAGTCAACAATGATGCTCTTTTGAAGCAAGAAATACAGGAGTTGAATATTCACATTAGGTAAAAGGAGAACAAAATCAAATAATCTCACCATAAATATGCTCAACTAGAGCATCAGTGCAGTCAAATGCAACAGTATATTTAGACACTAGAGAGACAGGTATCGCAGCTCCAGACTGACTAAAGAAACTCCTCAGGGTATCCATCTTGTCATATAGTCAACAGGCCGAAATATAGAAATGGAGAAACATGTTCAATTCTCTCGAAGGCTCAGTTCAGTCTTTGAATTCCAAAATCATTCAGCTTTAAGGGGAATCTGAGTATTACAAATCTCAGGCCCAAAGAGGAGGTACAAATGAAGATGCCTACTATTTCCTTTAGATTATTAGAAGCAACTACCATTAATTAGAATCACTAGCGTCTGAAATAAAAATCGAAGATGAGGAAAATGCAGGATTGATCGAGAGAATATTCGAAAACTGTCGAAGAGGATTTGAAAGTTGCCAGTATATTCATTAGCTCCTATCAAACTGATTTGGATTTTGACCATTATCATATAGTATTAATTTAAATTATAGAAGAAACGTTTATTCTATCATTAATTTAAATGGCTTCCCTCTATCAAGACGATATCCTGAACTTCATCTAAGCTGATGTGAAGTGCTAGGAAACACAAGGGCAAAAAAATCCTCCCCTGACCAAAGCTCAGAGATTCAGCTAAGCTGTTTAGAAATCATCTCATTTTTTTGGGGTCAGTCTCCGTTCTTTTCAATGCGAGCTGAGCGACCTTAGGTATCATTATTTATACTTAGTCATCAATTCGACTGTGGAAAATATCAATGGATCAATATTTCGAACAGTAAGGTTCATCCGAAAGAAAATAGTATTACTCTTTCGAAAAACTTTCGGCCGATCATTCTTAATGGAAGTTCAAATTCAATCTCTTAGATTTATTGATTTTTTATACATTTTTTTAATCATGATGACTTTATTATTCACTTTTTTAAGAAATTCCACGAAAAAACTAACAACCTTTGATAAAGCGGTCTGATTAATTTGGTACAAATAAAAAGATGAATCGACACGACGAACTATTAGCTTGAATATCAAAATTCACAATCATGCTATGTAGAGAATTTTCATAGGGTTGACAACTAAAAGCTTAAAGTAATCTTCTCCAAGCTTGGTCTAGATCTATGAGCTTTAGACTCCGACTAAGGAGATATTTTTTGAACTGATGGTGCATCCTTTTTTAACTTTTATTTCAACTAGGCGACATGGGAGGGCTCCTATGTCGACCATTTTTTTCTCATTCTTCAGCGTTTTTCCCTTACAAATATACTCGTCTTTGTAGACTTCGGTGAGGGTTCCACTTTATTCAGAAAGGTGTACTTTTCATGGTCTGCGATCGATATTGTCATTTCGGACCCATGGGTGTAGTTATCGATGCAAACATACTTGACATTGATGAGATCATCTAAATAAATTCTGAACTTTTGTTTACGGAAAGGGGCTTGCTTGGTTCCCAAATTTTTATGAGTGTAGTGACAAAATGGCTCTGTATTAACTCAAAGATACCGTCTTTGTCATTCTATTGTTGGATGAAGAAGGGAATGGGATGAAGAAGAGCCCGAAGGTTGGCATCTTCCCAGTTGAATGTTGAAGAGAAGGAGAACTTGCTGTTGCTCATGTTTAAATACCGAAACTATTATTCCAAGTTCGTTAAAATACCTACATACCAAACAATAAATATCAACATTCATCTCACCATTTTTTCTTTGGGATAGAGCTTCCTTCCTTTTTAAATTATTTTTGAGCGATAATTTGAATTATTAAATGGATATTGAGCAGGAAGAGAACGAGTTTTCTATAGATTTGGAGAAACTCATGGTTTCAGAAGTAGCAACTACTCTCTGGGCTAGTAATATGGATCTCTTAGCCCTCACCACTTACGATAATCTCATTCAGCTCTACAGAATCAGCTTTAAAGCTCAAAAGGTATTTCAAGCTGAGGAAGATAAACCTATAAAAGGAATAGCCTTCAGCCCTGACTGTACTTTTGAGTTCATTCAGCTCAATTTCTTGCCTACGGTCTCTGCGACGGATCAATAAAGTTAGTGAAAACAGAGAATGGAGAGCAGATTCTCTCGCTGGAAGGTGCCCATACCAACGAGCTGGAAAGTCTCACATTTGTAGCATATCACAATCTCGACTCAACTCTATTTATGCCTTTTCAGAAAAATTCACTTGAATCCAAGCTGATATTGAACATCAGTCCTCATAAAAACTGCAATAGGTTGATTTTGATTTATCCAGGAAGGCAATCGTCAAGATAAACTCTTTCACAGAGCTCAGGAAGTAGTTCACACTGCTCCTTTCAACTGAAAAGACAAAGACCATCTTTTAGCTCAATGGATTTCTACCGATAGCTGAAATTAATTATTCTGATTTGGGGTTTGCTTTTCCCAAGGCACTCTTTAGCCATTACGATGGAAAAATTAGGTCGATTGTAGGCTAATAAAAAAGTACTCAACTATAGTTATGGCTGATAGAGTGTGAGGCAAAAGTGATGACGTAATGGAGAGAACCCTTAATAAAAGCAACTTGTCTTTTAGGCTACATCAATGAAGCTTTGGCGTTTGTCGAGGTAGCTTACGATTCTGCTGAAGTCATTATCAAAGATGCTCTCAGGCAGCTAAAGCAAAAGATGGTGCTGATTGATGATCCAGGTATGCTGTTACCCTATAAAGATAATCCAGACTTCAGTCCCTGTCAATAGTTATTCAGGTTTCTGAACTGTGGGACCACTTCTACTGCTTTGGTCAATTTTTTTACCAAAGAAGTCTACGACAGCAAAATACTTGAAAAACTAGATGAAAGCCTCAATCAATGCTTTTCAAAGCTTCATGACCTGCTGCTCGAAAGTATTCAAAACAGCTTGGAAAGGGCAGATCTCCTACTGAGTAAACTAAAGGATTTAGCCCAAGGAGAGCAGGGGAAAAAGCTAGGATTGAGCCAATAGAAGTTGATTAGTGCTGAGAATAAGCTAATAAGGCTGTATACGATGGGAGAAGTTCTTTTGGTGTAAAGTACGGAAGCAAAATTTGATATAAGAAATTTACTCGTATGGCTGAATAAATCAACGATAAAATCTGCTGGTGAGAATGAGGCATAGATCTAAAATAGCAAGAGCTATCTCAATAAATACTCAGTTGATTTCACAAGACTTCATGGGTTTTTGAGCGAGTAAAAAAAATTCAAACTCGAAAATCTTTTGACCTTCTTTTAGAAAACAAATCAATACAACTTAATTCATATCCAAAAACCATAGTTCAAAATATTCAAGAATGAGACCAAAAAATTCAACACCAAAGAAGCTGAAGCTACTTTCAATAAGTTAGCCGCCTTGCTGGAAGTCGAAGACGTGAGTGCTCCTTCTGAAAGGGTCATGGACATAGAATAAACCTACAGGAGTTTCAGATTAGAGATGAAAGACTTGAGAACTTAGTGGAAATAGCTAATGAAAGAGCCAATCAGAAACATTAGTGATCAGCTCAAAGGAGGCTGGAAGAGAACTCTTATTGGAACTGTTGAAGAAACCGAATTATTTCCTTTAGAGTTCAAAACAGTTGTGAAATAAGGATAGCTCTTTGCTTACTTTGTTGAAAGACTTGAGGCTAGAGATCGGCTGGTACAATTCAATTGTCATACGGGACTCCGGTAAAGTCTCACAACGACTCAGAGCCATATTCTATCAATAGCTGTGTCAGAGCATATTCTAGCTATTCTTGAAAATAAATTTACGGGGAAGAAGACTTTGGCACAAATAGCAAATGAAAATTTTAACGATGGAGAGATCGAGATTGGCAAGAGAATAAGTCGTTTGGATGGAGAGCTGGACATCAACTGCTCGATGAGAGGGCTCAACTCTCTGGTTGTAGACAAGAATAAGCTCATAATTTTTGATTGAGGCAATAATTAGTTGTATAATTATTTGTGAGTGCTATACTATTAGGAGTATTGGAAGAATAAATGAGAACTCTTAAATAGATTCGGTTGATTTATAGACAGCATTTGCTCCCTCCTCTGGTTGTTCCTTTCGAAAAACTTTCATAGTATAAGAGCATTATTGAGCTTAAGAAACCATCTCAATCTGCATACTAATCCAGAAAACAGGCACTGTTAATGCACTAGATCAATGAAACCGTCATTACTCAGATCATCAAAATCAGAAACAGCTTCATCTTGCCCATCTAGAAATGCCCCTTCTACTACCAATAACTTGACAACTATGTGAAGGCCCAGCTTAAAGCCAAGGCACTAAATGATTAAATGTACCTTGAATGCCTTCACTCTATAACTGCTCATCAGAGGAGAAAAATCCACTACCAAACTCTTCGAAACTACAAAGATTTTAAGGCCAAGCTCGAATTGGATAACCCTGACTTTTATAAAAAAGTCACATTAATTCCCAGATTTCTGTATTAATCTCCAGTAGATTTGGCTTTTGCTTCCAAAAAGAAATGGATCTAACTATCTGATGTCGAAAAAGCCTATTTTAAGGAAAAATACGAGGAAAAACTAGATAATTATTGGAAAACACTCAATAAGATAGCTCATAGCTCCTCGATTCAAACATAAAAATTGGTCGAACTCATAAAAATGCAGTTGAATCCTCCTCTTTCAAGTGGACTGAAGAAGTTACTTTTTCCTTCAGGTCTGACTTACTCTGGAGGCCCTATTGAAAAGTGAGCTAAGTAAACGCAATTGATAATAGTATGACTATTTTCTTCATATTATACAATCAAATCTTATGAATTACTGTAGGACCTTCGCAGTTACCATTTTCCTCCTTCTCTGTTCTGAAACCTTCAATCGAACTATTCAAGTTCCCCACGTCAATAATGATTAAACTCTCCTCATGCGAGTCGGGGAACTCTATCAAGCTGATCGAGTATTCAATGTGTTTGGTGATCTCAATAAGATATACAAGAAGGAGGTGTTGGAAATAGTTGAAGGGAGAGAAACTCCTTTCGCAGAGTGCTATGAAAATCCTCCATAGGCTAATTTTGAGGTTAGAGGAGAACATCTGATTGGAGGGAAGAGAAGTCACCTCAAGACAATCGTATACGACTTTGAAGAGATGTACCTTCTTGCTAATTTAGAAAATATCCCAAAAATCTGATTGATGTGGAAACTTACTCTAATTATGTTTACTATGTTCGAGAAGATGGGACCATCAAAATAGCTAAACTTGACCGAGGTTCTAAAATGGCCGATATCAAAAATATCAAAACCAGTGAGAGCGATATCAATTATGGTAACTTTGTGGTTCTGCCTAATGCAACAAAAGGAGGAACGAAAGGATATGGAGTATTCCTCACTCAAAATCAGGCGACTATATTTGATCTCGAAGGAGGCTAGAAGTACAGTAATTTCAATACCTCCACCCAACTAGCTGGCTTTGAAAGCGGAAAAAAACTAGAGGATAACTATTTAGCAGTTGCTCTTGGTACAAATGGTGCCAAAATATTTTCTGTTGACTTCGATACTCAAAAATTAAACATAGAGGTAGAAATAGATAAGACATTTTTGAGTTTAGAGAACATCGATATTCAGGACATTGCTTATGACCCCACCAGAAAGATTCTTTTTGTCCTGGACAGGCATATCGGAGTGATTCCTCTCCAACTGAACATCACTTCCAAGAATATATCTGCTCGTCTGACATCTTCGACCATCAAAAATAGCCAATGCAATGTCATATACTATGACCAGTATATGGATGAACTGTATATCAACTGTAGAGAACTCCACAAATACCGCATCAGCAAGTGGCCAGTTTTTGACGAGACGATCCTTCCCAGGCAGGAAATATCAATTCGAGACATAACTTCCAGTGGAGACACCGTGGCTTTGATCGGAAGAAACATATTCTAAGTGATCAACCTGGAGCGAAAAGTGGCGGTATATGAAGACAAACTTCTTGACAAGCTGATCCTCAAGGAAAATTTTTTCATCAGCGGCAACGAGAATTACATTATTACAGGAGACTACAAGATATATCCTCCCAGCTTAGCTTGTCAGGCAGATGGCGACTAAACTGTGGGAAAACACAAGGTTCTCTTCAAAGTAACTGCCTAGTGCAACCAGCAGTATTTTGACAGAGTCAATTTCAACCCAGGGTCCTTTGAAAAGGATGACAAATGCGTATATACTGTCTACCACCACGTCAAAATATGGAAAGCAGCAGCCATTAACGTTAAAGCCTTCGGAGTTATTGGAGTCATCATATTGCTGCTTGGTATCGGAATCATGATCTGGTGGCTCTGCTCATTCATCAGCCTCCGAAATCTTAGGGCACGTTTGCTACGCTATCAGTCAGTCGGGCAAGGTCAGGATAACCAGGCAAGTAGCTAGTCAGATCACAGAAGACCCGAGGAAGTGGTAGAGATGAAGCAAATTGAAGGTCCTGTAGTGGACAATGAAGGCAGGCATGTATTGAATGAGGATGTGGATATTCCTTAGGACCTTCATGATATTGAATGACATCGAATATTACAATATGCACACTGATAATTTATTATGACTAAAAGATCTTTAATGACTTACTTAGCAGGAGTTCTATAAATTCTAGC
>Ga0100379_10003209_pt1 | contig 15036 bp, 15 predicted proteins | sample CryGeymeta201503_FD_80418 | JGI IMG/M metagenome (GOLD analysis project Ga0100379, IMG submission 80418) | Groundwater microbial communities from Crystal Geyser aquifers in Utah, USA - Crystal Geyser metaG 2015-03 | ecosystem: Environmental > Aquatic > Deep subsurface > Groundwater | place...
AGGGCGGCCGACAACCGCGTTTCCGCCGGGAGGTACAGGTCGAGCCGGGAGCCGAAACGGATCATCCCCACCCGCTGTCCCCGGAGCACGGCATCCCCCTCCTTGAGGTCGCACACGATCCGTCGGGCGAGCATCCCCGCGATCTGGACGTACGTCACCGTGCGCCCCTCGGGCGTGGAGATCGCCACGGCGTTCTGCTCGTTCATGAGCGAGGCCTTGTCGACGCTCGCCACGTGGAACGCCCCCTTGTGGTACCGGACCGACGCCACCCGGCCCGTCACCGGCGCCCGGTTGACGTGGACGTCGAAGGGGGACATGAAGACGCTGACCCTCTTGCCGGCCACCAAAGCGTACCGTCCCGGCGGGGACTCCCCTGCGTAGACGATTCTACCATCGGCCGGAGAAACGACGACCCCCGTCTCCATAGGCGGCGTCCGGCCGGGGTTGCGGAAGAACCAGAGGGAGAACAGGGCCAGAAGAATCCCGACGGCGGCGAGAGGAACCCCTCTCGGCCACAGAAGGTACACGACGACTGCGAACGCCGCTCCCCCCAGGACGAAGGGCCACCCCTCCGGCGCGAGCACCGGGCTCTGCCTTCCGCTCAATTCTTCGTTTTATCGACCAGGCGCCCCTTCGACATCCACGGCATCAACGCCCGGAGCCTGCGGCCGACCTCCTCGATCGGGTGCTCCTGGCCGCGGCGCGTGAGAGCGTTGAAGGTGGGGCGGTTCGCCTGGTTCTCGAGCATCCACTCCTTCGCGAAGGCCCCGCTCTGGATCTCCTCGAGGATCCGCTTCATCTCCGCCTTGGTCTCGGCGCTCACCACCCGGGGACCGCGCGTCAGGTCGCCGTACTGGGCCGTGTTGCTGATCGAGTAGCGCATGTTGGAGATCCCGCCCTCGTAGATGAGGTCGACGATCAGCTTCAGCTCGTGCAGGCACTCGAAATACGCCATCTCCGGCGCGTACCCGGCCTCCACCAACGTTTCATACCCCGCGAGCACCAGCGCCGTGGCCCCGCCGCACAGGACGGCCTGCTCGCCGAAGAGGTCCGTCTCGGTCTCTTCCCGGAAGGACGTCTCGATGACCCCGGCGCGCGTCGCGCCGATCCCCGCCGCGTACGCGAGCGCGAGGTCCCGGCTCTTCCCGGACGGGTCCTGGTGGACGGCGATCAGGGCCGGCACCCCTTCCCCCTTCAGGTACTGGGAGCGCACGAGATGCCCGGGCCCCTTCGGCGCGACCATGAAGACGTTGACGTCGGCCCGGGGGACGATCTGCCCGAAATGGATGCTGAAGCCGTGTGCGAACATGAGCGACGCCCCCTGCTTCAGGTTCGGCGCCACTTCGCTGTTGTAGATCCCCCCCTGCAGCTCGTCCGGCAGAAGCACCATGACGATGTCGGCCTTTTTCACCGCCGACGGGACGTCCAGCACCTGGAACTTCGCCGCCTTCGCCTTTCCCCACGAGTTTCCGCCGGCGCGCAGCCCAACGATCACGGACATGCCGCTCTCCTTCAGGTTGTTCGCGTGGGCGTGCCCCTGGCTGCCGTACCCGAGGATCGCGATCGTCTTTCCCTTGAGCAGTTCCACCTTGGCGTCCTGCTCCCTGTAAATGGTGACCATTCCGGCTCCCTCCGTTTCTTCGTTCTTCGAAATTTCTTCGTGACTCCCGAGGCCCCTACATCCCACGGGAGATGGCGATCTTTCCGGTCCGAACGAGCTCGCGGATCCCCAGGGGCCGGAGCATCTGCAGGAAGGCCAGCACCTTCCCCTCGCCCCCCGTCATCTCGATCGTGTAGCAGTGCGGCGCGACATCGACGATCCGGGCGCGGAAGATGTCGACCAGCCGCAGCACCTCCTGCTTACCGTCCCCCTCGGCGTTTACCTTGACGAGCACCAGCTCCCGGTCGACCGTGTCCACGCCCGTGAAATCGACCACCTTCAGGACCGGGATCAGCTTGTTCAACTGCTTCAGGATCTGCTCGATGATCTGGTCGTTCCCGGTGGTCACGATCGTCATCCGGGAAACCTTCGGTTCGATCGTCTCCGCCACGCAGAGCGATTCGATGTTGAACCCGCGACCCGAGAAGAGCCCGGAGACGCGGCTCAACACCCCGAACTCGTTCTCCACCAGGACGGAAATCGTGTGACGCATCGCTATCCTCTCCTTCCGTGGCCGTCGGGTGTCAGACCAGCAGCATCTCGGTCAGCGCCGCCCCCGCGGGAACCATCGGGTAGACATTCTCCGTGGGATCCGTGATCACGTCGATCAACACCGGTCCGTCGGCGGCGAACCCCTTGCGGAGCACCTCGGGGACCTCCTCCGGCTTCGTCGCGCGGAACCCCTTCGCCCCGTACGCCTCCGCCAGCTTCACGAAGTCGGGGATCCGGGGGAGGCACGTCTGGGAATAATTCCCATCGAAGAAGAGCTCCTGCCACTGGCGGACCATCCCCAGCATCCCGTTGTTGAGGATCACGACCTTCACCGGGATGCGGTACTGCACGGCGGTGGCCAGCTCCTGGATGTTCATCTGGATGCTGCCGTCCCCCGCGATGTCGACGACGAGACGCCCCGGCATCGCCACCTGCGCGCCGATCGCCGCCGGGAGCCCGTACCCCATCGTCCCCAGCCCCCCCGAGGAGAGGAAGGTGCGCGGTTGATCGTAGTTGTAGAACTGGGCGGCCCACATCTGGTTCTGGCCGACCTCCGTGGCGACGATCGCCTTTCCCTTCGTGAGCTTGTGGATCTGCTCCACCACGTATTGCGGCTTGATCTTCCCCTTCGACGGTTTGTAGGTCAGCGGATGGTTCTTCGCCCATGAGGCGATCTGTCCGCGCCACGCGGCGGTCGTTCCCCGGAACGCGGTCGCCTCTTTCTTCCCCTTCACCAGCTTGATCATCTTCCGGAGGACGTCTTTCAGGTCCCCAACGATCGGGATGTCGACCCGCACGTTTTTCTGGATCGAGGTGGGATCGATGTCGACGTGGATGATCTTGGCGTGGGGGGCGAACTCGCTGATCTTCCCGGTGACGCGGTCGTCGAAGCGCGCGCCCACGGCGAGGATCACGTCCGAGGTGGAGATCGCCATGTTCGCCGCGTACGTCCCGTGCATCCCCAGCATCCCCAGCGAGAGCGGGTCGGAGCCCGGGAACGCCCCCATCCCCATGAGCGTCGTGGTCACCGGGAGGGAGAGCGCGTGGGAAAGCTCCGCCAGTTCCCCCGAGGCGTTCGAAAGGATGATGCCGCCCCCCGCGTAAACCACAGGGCGCTCCCTGGACAGCAACAGCCGGACAGCGCTTTCCACCTGGCGCTGGTGTCCTTCATACGTGGGGCGATACCCCCGGAGACTCACCTCCTTGGGGAGATCGTACCGCGCGGAGCCGGCCAGCACGTCCTTGGGCATGTCGACCAGCACCGGGCCGGGACGACCCGTGGAGGCGATGTAGAAGGCTTCCTTGACGATCCGGGCGAGGTCCTTCGTCTCCTTGACGAGGTAGTTGTGCTTGGTGCACGGCCGGCTGATCCCGACGATGTCCGCCTCCTGGAAGGCGTCGTTGCCGATCAGCAGCGTGGGGACCTGGCCCGTGAAGACGACAACCGGGATCGAGTCCATGTACGCCGTGGCGAGGCCGGTGACCGTGTTCGTCGCCCCGGGCCCCGAGGTGACGAGGCACACCCCGGTTTTGCCCGAGGCGCGCGCGTAGCCGTCGGCCATGTGGACCGCCCCCTGCTCGTGGCGGCACAGCATGTGGCGCACCTTGACGTTCTTGAACAGGGCGTCGTAGATGTGGATGGTCGCCCCGCCGGGATAGCCGAAGACCACGTCGACCCCGAGGTCCGCGAGCGCCTTGACGAAGATCTCCGCACCGGTCATCTGCATGGGAAAAACCTCCTGGCGTGCCGCATCACACGACCACCGCGCCTTCGCCCGCCGAACGGACGAGCTTCGCGTACCGGGAAAGATACCCTTTCGCCACCTTCGGGGCGGGGGCTTTCCACCTCCTCCGCCGCCGGGCGAGCTCCGCCGCGGGTACGTCCAGGGAAAGTTTCCGCTTCGGGATGTCGAGGACGATCGGATCGCCTTCGCGCACCAGCGCGATCGGTCCCCCCTCCATCGCCTCCGGGGAGATGTGCCCGATGCAGGGGCCGTGCGTGCCGCCCGAGAACCGTCCGTCGGTGATGAGCGCGACCTTCGTCCCCAGCCCCATCCCCATGATCGCCGCCGTGGGGGAGAGCATCTCCCGCATCCCGGGTCCGCCGCGGGGCCCCTCGTAGCGGATGACCACGATGGAGCCGGGGCGGATCTTCCCCCCCATGATCGCCGCCATCGCCGCTTCCTCGGAATCGAACACTCGCGCCTTCCCCCGGAAGGAGAACATCGACGGGTCGACCCCCGACTGCTTCACCACCGCGCCCCCCGGGGCGAGGTTCCCCGTGAGGATCGCCAACCCCCCCTCTTTCCGGACGGGGGCCTTGAGGGTCCGGATGATGCCGTCGTCGAGCACGCGGCCGCGGCGGGCGATCGCGGTGATCTCCTCGCCGGAGACGGTCGGGTTTTTCTTGAGGAACGGGAGGAGGCGGTTGAGGATCGCCGGGATCCCGCCCGCATACTCCACGTCTTCCATCATGTGCGGCCCGCCGGGGGTCACCGTGGTGAGCTGCGGAGTTTCGCGGGAAAGCCGGTCGAACTCCGAAAGCGGCAGGGGAACCCCCGCCTCGCGGGCGATCGCCAGCAGGTGGAGGACCGAGTTGGACGAACCGCCCAGCGCCAGATCGACGCGGGTCGCGTTGGCGAAGGCCGCCTTCGTCAGGATCTTCCGCGCAGTCACGTTCTTCCGCACGAGCTCCACGACCCGCTGCCCGCTCGCGTAGGCGATGTGCCGCTTCTTCGACATCCCCGCGAGGGCCGTCGCGCACCCGGGGAGGGACATCCCCATCGTCTCGGTCAGGCACGCCATCGTGTTCGCGGTGTAGAGCCCCTGGCACGACCCCTCGCCGGGGCACGCCTCGGCCTCGAGGCGGGAAAGCTCCGCCGCGCCGATCTCGCCCCGCTGGAAGCGGCCGACCGCCTCGAAGGTGTCGGTGACGAGCGACAGGCGCCGGTTCCCGATCCGGCCCGAGTGCATCGGGCCCGCCGTCAGGACGATGCACGGGATGTCGAGCCGCGCCGCCGCCATCAGCATGCCGGGCGTGATCTTGTCGCAGTTGGTGAGAAGGACGAGGCCGTCCAGCGCGTGCGCCTCGGCCACCGACTCGACCAGATCCGCGACGATCTCCCGCAGCGGGAGGGAGTAGTGCATCCCGCGGTGCCCCATGGCGATCCCGTCGCACACGGCCGGAACGCCGAAAAGGAACGGGTACCCCCCGCCGGCATGAACACCGTTTTCGACCGCGCGCTCGAGGACCCGCATCCCGACATGGCCGGGAACGAGATCCGTGTAGGAGGTGGCCAGTCCTATGAACGGTTTCCCCATCGCTTCCTGGGGAACGCCGGCGGCGCAATAGAGCGCCCGGTGCGGCATCCGCTCCAGCCCTTTTTTCGTTCGGTCGCTTCGCATCGTCGTCCTCTCGTCTTGTTCCGTTCCCCGCCGAATACGGAAAACCCCTCCGGGGTGCGGCCCCCGGAGGGGGATCCGGCCGACACGGGGATTCGTCCCGGCGAGGGGATTCTTCCCGCCGGTTCGCGTCCTCTACGCGTTCAGAATCTGCGCGATCTTGTCCTTCCTTGCGAGTTTCAGCTTCTGGAGCCGCTTTCGCTCGACTTCCTCGTCGGGGAGCAGGTACACCTTGCGGTCAAGTTCCTTCAGCTTCTCGTCGAGCAGGCGATGCTCCTCGACGAGCGCCTTGAACTCCGGATCCTTTTCGATCAGGGCGGCCGTTTTCTCTTCCAGGCTCTGGCCCATCGACACCTCCGGCGTTGTTTTGGATGATTGCATAGCATAGCAGATGAATCCCCGTTTTCAAAGAAGCAGGGGCGTCCCGAAACGTTCCCTCCGTCACGGGTGGGGCCGCAGCGGTTCCGCCGACGTGGAACGCAGGTAGAAAGGGACGGCCGTGCGGGGGTCTTCGGCGCCGCCGTCCCGGAAGACCCGCTCGCCGACGATCCCCACCGCCGATGCCCGGGGAAGCCCCTCGTCCCCGGAGACGAGGATCGCGCGGTCTCCCAGCGCCTCCCGGAACAGCGCCCCGAAGGGGCCGACGCCGTCCCCGCACAGCAGGACGTCGCCGTCCGGGATCCTCCCGGGGAGAAGGGCGGGAGCGATGGCCATGTCGGGGGACAGGCGCGCGAGTCCCCCGCCGATCCATCGGAAAAGGGCGGCGTACACTTCTCCCCTGCGGGCATCCTGCACGGGGCAAACGATCCGCCCCTCCCCCGGGAATCGATGGGCGAGGGCGAGAAGGGTCGGCACGGGGACGAGCGGCACGCCCCACCCGAAACAGAACCCCTTCGCCGCCGACATCCCGACGCGCAAACCGGTGAACGCCCCGGGCCCGGCCGAAACGGCGACCGCCGAGACGTCCCCGGACGCCGCCCCGGCGGCGGCGAAGAGCGCTTCCACCGCGGTGATGAACGACCCGGACGCCCGGGGGCCCGGGAGGAGAAAGACCTCGGCCCGCACCGCGCCGCCGGACACCAGCGCGACGCTCCCGCGAGGCGTCGCCGACTCGACCGCCAGGATCACCGGGACAGGAGGCGGGCGATGTCGTTGTAGAAGACGAGCGCCGTCAGTGTGAGGATGAGGGCGAGCCCCACCTGGTGAGCCAGAGTGCGGATCTGCGGCGAAATCGGCTTGCGCATCAGGCCCTCGACCGCGAAGAAGAGCAGGTGCCCGCCATCGAGGATCGGGATCGGAAGCAGGTTGAGGATTCCGAGGTTGACGCTCAGCAGGCCGAGGAAATAGGCGAAGGGGGAGATCCCCTGGCGGGCCTGGTCCCCCGCGATCTGCGCGATGAGGATCGGCCCCCCCAGCGTCTCGGACGGGAGAACGCGCGTGACGAGCTTTACCACCGTCATCACCGTGAGGTAGATGAGCTTCCCGGTCTCCTTCCCCGCGCGCGCGAAGGCCGACCCCGGCCCGATGCTGCGATAGACCACCTCCTGACCCGCGGCGATCCCGATCTTCGGTTCGGAGACCTTTTCCCCGAAGACGGTGCGTCCCTCCCGCATCTCGGGGACCACGGGGATCGTCGTTTCCGACCCGTCGCGTTTCACCGTGATCCGAAGCGGCCTTCCCGAACCCTCCGCGCGGATCTTCGCCGCGAGATCCTCCCAGGTGGCCACCGCCGCGCCGTCGATCCGCAGCACCACGTCCCCCTTCAGGAGCCCCGCGCGGGACGCCGGCGTGTCGGGGACGACGTCGCCGATGCGCGTGGTCAGCGATGGGACGCCGCCGAGGAAGACGCCCCAGAAGACGAGGATGGCGAAGGCGAGGTTTCCGAGAGGCCCTGCCGCCACGATCGCCATCTTCACCCACACCGGTTTCCGCTGGAAGGAGCGCGCCGACAGCTCCGGCGGCACCTCCTCCCCCTCGCTCTCCCCGACGAGTTTCACGTAGCCGCCGAGGGGAACCGCGGAGAGCAGGTACTCGGTCTCGCCGCGTTGGAAACCGGCCAGTTTCGGGCCGAACCCGAACGAGAACTTCGTGACCCCGACCCCGAGTTTCCGGGCCACGATGAAGTGGCCGAACTCGTGGACGAAGATGAGGATGCCGAGGACGACGATGAACGGGACGATGACGTAAACGAATTGGAGGATATGGGTCACGATGGTCGGTGTCTCCTGTGACGGGATAGTTCGTTCCTCGCGTCGCGGCGGGCCTGCGCGTCGGCGGCGAGCACTTCCTGAAGCGTTCGGGCCGTGAACGGCGCCGACCACGCCGACAGCACCCGGTCGACGACCCGGACGATGTCGGTAAACGGGATTTCCCCGGACAGGAATGCCCGGACCGCCTCCTCGTTGGCGCCGCTCAGGACCGCCGGCGCCGAGCCGCCCATCGAAGCGGCGGCGTAGGCGATCCGCAGGGCCGGAAACCGCTTCCGGTCGGGCCGCTCGAAGATCATCCCTTTCATTCGATGAGGTTGCAGGCGGGACAGTTCCAGCGGAAGCCGCCCGGGGTGCGAGAAAGCGTAGCCGATGGGGATCCGCATATCGGGGATCCCCATCTGCGCCATCACGCTCCCGTCGCGGAACTCCACCATCGAGTGGACCACCGATTGGGGATGGATCACCACGTCGATCCGCGAGGGGGGGATGCCGAAGAGCCACGTCGCCTCGATCACTTCAAGCCCCTTGTTCATGAGGGTGGCGGAGTCGACGGAGATCTTCGCCCCCATCCGCCACGTGGGGTGCCCCAGCGCCTGCGCCACGGTGGCCGACCGCATCCGCGCCACGGTGTGAGTGCGGAACGGCCCCCCGGAGGCCGTGAGGAGGATCCGGAGGATCTCGTCCCGGCGGCGGCCCGCGATCGCCTGGAAGACGGCGGAGTGCTCGCTGTCGACGGGAAGGATCTCCGCCTTCCCCCGCCGCGCAGCGGCGGTCACGAACTTCCCGGCCATCACGAGCAGTTCCTTGTTCGCCAGGGCGATCCGTTTCCCCCGTTCCGCGGCGGCGATGACCGGACGGATCGAGGAGATTCCGGACGCCGCGGCGAGGACGATGTCGACGTTCCCGGCGCACGCCGCCTCGCGCATCCCCTCTTCCCCGAAGAGGAGGCGCGTCCCCCGCGGAAACTCCTTCCGGAGATCCGCCACGTTCCCCTCGGAGAGACAGACGACGTCGGGGCGGAAGAGACGCGCGAGACCGGACAGCGCCCGGGCGTTCGTCCCGGCGCACAGCGCGGTCGCGCGAAACCGGCGGGGGAACCGGGAGATGACGTCCAGCGCGTTCCGGCCGATGGAGCCGGTGGCGCCCAGCACCGCTACCCCCAGGCGGCTCACGAGCCCACCCCGGCGAGGGGCGACAACGCCGCGAACAGGTAGAGGACGGGGCCGGAGGCGAGGACTCCGTCGGCCCGGTCGAGGATCCCCCCGTGACCGGGCAGGATCGTCCCGCTGTCCTTCACGCCCGCCGCGCGCTTGACCAGCGACTCGAACAGGTCCCCCCCTTGTCCGAAGATCCCCACCGCCGCCCCGGCGGCGGCGGCATATCCCGCCGACACTCCCGGGAGGAAACCGGACGCGTAGAGGACGGAGCAGAAGACGCTCCCGACCAGGCCCCCGACCGCGCCTTCGACCGTCTTGTTCGGCGAGATGGTCGGGGCGAACTTCGTCCGGCCGATCGCCCTTCCCGTGAAGTAGGCCATCGTGTCCCCCGCCGCCACGGCGAGGATCCCCAGGAGCACCCAGTGCTCCCCGCGGGGAAGGAGCAGCGTCCGAGGATACGTCGACAGAAGTCCCCCGACGTAGACCGCGCCGAGGCAGAGCGTCGCCACCCTGCGCGTTTTTCCCGCGGGTTCGCCCGTCCCCGGAAGGACATGGAAGATCGACAGGAGGACGCAAACGAGAAGCGCCGGTACGCCGAAGGACCCCGGCAGCAGCGACGCCGAAAAATATACGAGAACGGCGAGCGCTACCCCGCCCGCGCGATCCCGGGTACCGTGGAGGAACATCCGGAATCCTTCGTCCGCGCAAAGCGCCGCGATGACGGCGAATAGCGCCAGGAACGGCCAGCCTGCGGGGCGCCCCACGGAGAACAGGATGGAGGCGACCAGGAGCGGGATGAGGACGGCGGCGGTGGCGATCCGTTTCCGGAGCATCGCTACTCCCCCGGGAGCTTCGCGGCCTGCTCGCCGGTCAGCCCGAAGCGCCGGTGGCGGCGGGAGTATTCCTCGAGCGCCTGGAGGAACTCCGCCTTGCCGAAATCGGGCCACAGCACGTCCGTGAAGGCGAACTCGGCGTAGGCGGATTGCCAGAGCAGGAAGTTGCTGATGCGGAGCTCCCCACTGGTCCGGATGACGAGGTCGGGATCGGGGATCCCGGCGGTGTCGAGGCGGGAGGAGAACATCTCCTCCGTAATCTCCTCCGGAGCGATCTTCCCCCGCGTCGCCTCGGCGGCAAGGCGACGCGCCGCGCGGACGATCTCGTTGCGCCCCGCGTACGAAAGCCCCAGGGTCAGCGTCATCTCCGTGTTCCCCGCCGTGGCGGCCACCGTGCGCTTCAGGACCTGCCGGACGGCGAACGGAAGGGAGGAGGTCTCCCCGATGACGCGCAGCCGGATCCGGTGCCGGAGGAGCAGGGAAAGTTCGCTGACGAGGAACTCCTGCAGGAGGGTCATGAGCGCGAGGACCTCTGGCTCGGGGCGGCCCCAGTTCTCGAGCGAGAAGGCGTACAGCGTGAGGCAGGAGATGCGTAACTCCCGGGCGCACTCCACGACGGCGCGCACGGCCCGTACTCCCATCCGGTGCCCCTCGACGCGCGGAAGCCCCCGCAGGTTGGCCCATCGGCCGTTGCCGTCCATGATGATGGCCACGTGCCGCGGCAGGGAGGGAAGGCCGCCTCCTCCGGAGGTCATCAGACCTCCAGGATCTCCTGTTCCTTCGACTTGAGGATGTCGTCGATCTTTTTCACGTGGGCGTCCGTCTCCTTCTGGATCCGCTCCTGCCCGCGCTTGACGACGTCCTCGGAGATCTCCTTCCTCTTCTCCCGGCCCTTCAGCTTTTCGATCGCCTCGCGGCGGACGTTGCGGACCGCCACGCGGGCATCCTCGGCCATCTTCCGGACCACCTTGGCCAGCTCCCTGCGCCGTTCCTCCGTCAGAGGCGGGATCGGGATTCGGACCGTCTTCCCGTCGCTCGACGGGTTCAGCCCGAGGCCGCTTGCCTGGATCGCCTTTTCGATCGGCCCGATCAACTTCGTATCCCAGGGGGTGACGGTGATCAGGCGGCTCTCCGGAACGGAGAGGGTTCCCACCTGCTGGAGCGGAGTGAGCGTGCCGTAGTAGTCCACCTTGACCCCGTCCAGCAGCGAGAAGGAGGCGCGCCCCGTGCGCACCTTCCCCAACTCCTTCCGGAACGCTTCGATGCTCCGCTCCATGCGTGCGGAGGTGTCCTTCACCAGGGCTTCCATCACTTCCCTCCGTGGACCACGGTGCCGATCTTCTCGCCCCGCACCACCTTCAGAATATTCCCCTTCTTCGTCAAATTGAACACGACGATGGGGAGGTCGTTGTCCATGCACAGGGAGATGGCCGTGGCGTCCATGACCTTGAGGTTCTTCCGGAGAACGTCGAGGTAGGTCAGGCGGGAGTATTTCTTCGCCTTCGGGTCGAGCATCGGGTCGCGATCGTACACACCGTCGACCTTGGTGGCCTTGAGGATGGCGTCGGCGTTGATCTCCATCGCCCGCAGCGCCGCCGCGGTGTCCGTCGTGAAATACGGGTTCCCGGTCCCCGCCGCGAAGATGACCACCCGCCCCTTTTCAAGGTGGCGCAGGGCGCGTCGGCGGATGTACGGCTCGGCGATCGCCCGCATCTCGATCGCGCTCAGCACGCGGGTCGTGACGCCGGTCCGCTCGAGGACATCCTGCAGGGCGAGGCTGTTGATGACCGTCGCCAGCATCCCCATGTAGTCCGCGGAGGCGCGGTCGATGCCGAAGTCCCGGCTGGTGCCGATCCCGCGGAAGATGTTCCCTCCGCCGACGACGAGGGCCACCTGGACGCCGAGCCCGACAACTTCCCTGATCTCGGCCGACAGGCCGGCGAGGATCGCGTCGTCGATCCCGTACGCCTGCTTCCCCATCAGGGCTTCCCCCGACAGCTTCAGCAGGATCCGACGGTACGACGGTTTCGTCACGCAACCTCCGCAGGGCGGCGGGTCGGGTCGATCACCCCCGCCCGAGCTGCTTCGCCACCTCGGCGGCCAGGTCGTCCGACCGCTTCTCCATCCCCTCGCCCACCTGGAACCGGGCGAAGGCGCTCACCGCGACCGGTGCGCCGGCGGCCTTCCCCGCGTCCGCGAGGAGCTGCGAGACCTTCCGGTCCGGGTCCTTGATGAACGCCTGCTCCAGAAGGCAGAAATCACCGAAATATTTCTGTAACTTCCCGTCGGCGATCTTGTCGAGGATCTTGTCGGGTTTCCCCGAAGCCTTGGCCTGCTCCCGGTAGATCGACTTCTCGTGCTCGATCACCGCCGCCGGCACCTCGTTCCTGGCAACGTACGACGGATGGGCGGCCGCCACCTGCATTGCGAGGTCCTTGGCCAGCGCGGCGACCGCTGCGTTCGACCGATCCGCGCCCGACACCGCCACGAGGACCCCGATCTTCGCCCCGGCGTGGATGTACGGAACAACCATGCCGGGCGTCCCCGCCGGCGTATCGAGACGCGCGAACCGGCGGAAGGAGATCTTCTCGCCGATCTTCGCGACCGCCTCCACCAGTTTTTCACCGAGGTTCCCGCCGTCGAGCGGCAAGGTCAGGGCTTCGTCGACGTCCCGCGGCGCCTTGAAGTTGACCAGCGCGGCGACCGCCTTTGCCAGCCCGACAAAGTCGTCGGTCCTGGCCACGAAGTCGGTCTCGCAGTTCACCTCGACCAGCGCCCCGGAGTTCCCCTCCACGTGGGCGCATACGACCCCCTCGGAGGCGATCCGCGAAGACTTCTTCGCGGCCGACGCAAGACCCTTCTTGCGGAGGTGGTCGATCGCCGCCTCCATGTCGCCGTCCGACGCCGTAAGCGCCGCCTTGCAATCCATCAGGCCCGCGCCGGTCTTCTCGCGGAGCTCCTTGACCATACCGGATGTGATCTGCATTTCTCTGGATCTCCCTGATCGTTCGGGCCGCTCGGAACCCGGAATTATTCGGCCGTCGTGGGGGCCGGGGCCGCCGCGGGAGCCGGGGGCGCGATGGAGACTTCCTCTTCCCCCTCGGTGGAGATAAGCGACATCGTGACCTCGGGCGCCTCCACCTCCTTGTCGACGCGGGAGGCGTTCTTCTCCGCATAGGCCGCCTTCCCCTCGAGGATCGCGTCGGCCATCTTGGAGAGGAACAGCTTGATCGCGCGGATGGCGTCGTCGTTCCCCGGGATCACGACGTCGATCAGGTCGGGGTCGCAGTTCGTGTCCACGATGGCGACGATGGGGATCCCCAGCCGCCGGCCCTCGAGGACCGCGATCGTCTCCCGCGACGGGTCGACGACGAACATCGCGTCGGGCACACGCTTGAGATCCCGGATGCCGCCGAGGGTCTTCTCTAACTTGGCCCGTTCCTTCTCGAGCTGAAGAACTTCTTTTTTCGGGAGCCGCTCGGCGGTGCCGTCGGCCCCGATCTCCGAAAGCTTCTGCAGCCGGTCAAGGCTCTTCCGGATCGTGGCGAAGTTGGTGAGCATCCCGCCCAGCCAGCGCTGGTTGACGTACGGCGTACCGGCCCGATGGGCCTCCTCGTCCACCGCCTCCGCCGCCTGTTTCTTCGTGCCGACGAAGAGGATCGTCTTCCCCTCCGCCGCCATGTTCCGCACCGTCTCGTAGGCGGCCCGGAACATCTTCACCGTCTGCTGAAGATCGATGATGTAGATCCCGTTGCGCGCGGTGAAGATGTATCGCTTCATCTTCGGGTTCCAACGCTTCGTCTGGTGCCCGAAGTGAACCCCCGCCTCCAGCAGCTGCTTCATCGAGATTATCGCGTTCTGTCCGTTCGCCATCCCTTTCTTTCCTCCTTCTGTTTAGGGGTTCTTCCGCCGGGCGCTCCGCCCCTCCCCATTTACCCCGTCGAACCGGGGCACCCCGGGGAGAGTCCCGCCCGTGGGTGATAAACTGAAGCCAAGCCTTAAATACATATCACGATCTATAACCCGAGTTCAACCTCACATACGCGGTGCTCAGGTCCGAGAAGTAGACGTAGTCGCACCCCTTCCCTATCCCCAGATCGACGTCGATGGCGTACGCCTCCGCCCGGATCTTCGGCGTGGCGCGGCGCTCCGCGGCCGGGTCGGGGCGCATCCCCCGGCGCAGCAGGGTTTCCCCCGCGAACCGGATAGAGACCTTCATCGGGTCCACCGCGATCCCCGCCCGCCCGAGTACCGCGATCACCCGCCCCCAGTTCAGGTCGGCGCCGTGGACCGCGGTTTTGACCAGCGGAGAGGAAGCGGCCGCGCGGGCCGCTTTCGTGGCTTCCGCCGAAGTGCGCGCGCCGGTGACCGTTAACCGGACCACCCGGGTCGCCCCCTCCCCGTCGCGCACGATCATCAGGGCGAGATCCAGCAGCAGCGACAGGAGCGCCGCCCGGAACGCGGCGAGGTCCTTCCCCTCCAGCGGGGGCAGGCCGCACGCGCCGTTGGCGAATAGGGCCGCGGTGTCGTTGGTGCTCGTGTCGCCGTCCACGACGATCCGGTTGAACGTCGCGTCGGCCGCCTCCCGCAGCAGGCGGCGGGCGTCGGGGGGCGTGAGGGCCGCGTCGGTGAACGCAAAGGCGAGCATCGTTCCCATGTTCGGGGCGATCATCCCGGCGCCCTTCGCGATCCCGCCGATCGTGATCGTGCGCCCCCCCGCGCGGATCGTGCGGATCCCCCGCTTCGGGAAAGCGTCCGTCGTGCGGATCGCCTCCCCCGCCCCGGCGATCCCCTTCGCGGAAAGACGGGCGGCGAGGCCCGGCAGCGCCGCCACAATCTTTTCCACGGCCAGCGGCACGCCGATGACGCCGGTGGATCCGATCAGCAGCGAATCGACCGGCAGGCCGAGGGACTTGCAAGCCACCCGGGACGTCTCGCGGACCGCCCGGATACCGACGGCCCCGGTGCAGGCGTTGGCGTTGCCGCTGTTCACCACGATCCCGCGCAGCCGGGAGCGGGTGCGCAGCGCCTTTCCCCATACGACGGGGGCTGCCGCCACCTTGTTCCGCGTGAAGACCACGGCGGATACGCAAGGACGGTCGCTGACCACCAGCGCGAGGTCCGGCTTTCCGGACTTCTTGATCCCGCACGACGTCCCCGCCGCCCGGAACCCCGGTACAATGATTCCCTTAGGTAGTTTCATACGAACAACTCCCCCACGGTACGCGGGACACTCTTGGTTCAACCTCGGGACGCAGGGTTAAAGTGTCCTGCCCCAGCCA